>ERZ773173.2376-NODE-2376-length-14241-cov-3.360426_pt1 | contig 14241 bp, 3 predicted proteins | sample MGYA00580535_ERZ773173 | MGnify/ENA primary metagenome ERZ773173 (study PRJEB29015, sample SAMEA2737856) | human gut metagenome | biome: human gut; feature: human-associated habitat; material: faeces | place: China | collected 2012 ...
AAGAATAATTTTATGTAGACTCCAAGCTCACCGCTTAATTCAACTTTTTTCAATTCAAAAGCATCTTTTATATCGATATCGAAACCTAAGTCAGCACTTCCGTAAAGACCTGCTGATAAACATTTTATTCCAAATCCCGCTTTTATTTCAAGAGCTGCCCGTATTGCGAGTTCAAAACTGTCAATACTGAATGTTTTATTAACATCGTTATAAACAAATGATGCTTCTGCACCCATTCCATATGAGAAAGTAATTGACGCCGTGATAGGCACAAAGCCTAAAGTGAATTGAGAACCCCATTCTCTAGAAATAGACACAGCAAGATACAGTTTACTTTTTGACAATGCAAGAGTGCCGTCATCCTTAATTTTAAATTCAAGTGCACCTTGAACTTGGAAATTAAAGTTAGGCTCTCCGTTATTGCTTGGCCTCTTTTTGGCAAGTATATCTTCATACTGTTTCTTGCATAATTCAACCATATCCGAAAAGTGTCCGTCTTTGAGGGTTGCAAAATCGTCATTGGCATCTAAACTGCTGCCACCGGAATTATCCCCATCGGTCTTTTCATCATTTTTATCGCTGTCTTTATCGCCTTCGCTTTTATTATTTTCCTTTTTATCATTTTCCTTTTTATCGTCCTCCTTTTTCTCATCATCTTTTTCATTTTCGTCTTTTTTATCGTCATCTTTTCCGCCTAAGCCCTTATTTGCATCAAAATTAACAGCACATACCAACGCATCTTCGTCTTTGTCATACTGCCAGGAAAGTCCCATACTCTTGCCACTTGTAAGCGAAAATTCAAACGAAGCACCGTTCATAAATTCAAACGGAGAATTATCTATAGTAATAGAAGTACTTTCGGGAAGTTCAATACTTACATCCTGATAAGTCAGCATTACGGAACTGACATTCAGCGCTGTTTTTTCAATCTTGCCCGATTTCAATGTTACATAAAGATAAACAGGTTTGCTCTTTTCAAAATCCGATGCTATATAAGTATTAGTATAAATGTATTCATCTGAATTTATGTTTTTGCTTTTTGCAGTTAAAGTTTTATCGTTTTGTACAACATCAACAGAAGAGATTTCACCGTAGATTTTCGCTATAAATGTTACACTTGCGGCACTTCCGTCTTTGTTCTTAGCATTTGTTTGAATTGAGGCTTTTGATTTAAGTGCGTCTGCACCATCAACCTTAACGCTTGCTACAGCATATTCACCGACACGGTACAATTTTATCTTTGTATTACTGCCGAAAAGTAATCCTGCAAAACTATCATCTTTATAGGTATAGTAATTTGAAGCCGTTACCTTGAGATATGAAGACTCAATATCAAATCTTTCATCCTTATCAATAACAACCTTTCCCTCTCTGTCAGAAGTACGGGTAAATTCAGAATTGAGTTCAACGGTTGCACCCGATATCGGGTTGCCGTCCTTGTCCTGAATATAGAATACATATGCGCCACCCTCTTCGGGGAATTTTTCATAGTATTTTTCAAGGAAGTATTTTACTTCATGAACGGATACACTTGCATTAGCACCCGTTGAAGCAACATCTTCTATAACACTTTTCAAATAACTTAGTGAGCCTTTTGGCTTTGTAAAGCAATGATAAACATACTTTTCACCCGGATTAAGTGTTGTGCGCTGTTTGTCCATTTCGTAAGAATTGCCGTTTGCATCAACATATTCATCACAGTAGGACTCGTTGAGTTTTTCCCATTTAAAGCCCTCAAGAGCAAAGTCGCCCTTGTTTTCAACAATGATATTGTAGAACACCTTACTGCCGTAGTTATGATCTGCCGCCTCAATTTCAACATCAATAGTTGACGCATTGTGAACCTCAATCGGATTATCGGCTACGAATTTTGCGGAAATCGGTTCGTTGAAGTAAGAAAGCATTCCGAGGAAGTCGGCAGAAATATCATATGTACCCGCCTTGTCGCCTCTGAGAATCCACTTAATTGTTTTCTGAGTCTGTCCCTTGATTTCATCAATATAGACAGAAGCCTTTGGTTCTAACGAATTTGTCTTTACAACGCTGAGGCCGTCAGGAACATTAAGTGTAACCGTGTTATCAAGCAAGCTGAAATCGCTTGAAGCGTGGTTGATAATATGAAGTGATACGCTGAAGAATTCTTTGAGATATGAGAACTCAACAGGAACATCAAGGTAAACGATTGTTGGATCTTCAGCTTTTGTCAAGCTTGAATTTGAACTGCCAATTACACAAGGAGTAAGCTTTCTTGTGCCTGATGATGTTTTCACATAAATCGGATCCGATTTTGCGGTTTTACCGTTCCAATAGATTACCGAATGAATCGGTTCACGCTCATAAACGAGAGTTACATTGATTTTTACAACATTTCTGTTTTCGGCGGCATTGATGTCGATGCCTGCCGCAACAATTTCATCAAATGTCATTTTGTGAATTTCAAATTCACCCGTAACAATCGGTTCGTTGACAAGAACGAGTGTTACACAAGTTTCCTTGCCTGTAACAGAAATATTCTGCTTAACGGGGAGGTAATCTTTTTTGTATGAAGATACAATGTGAGTACCAATCGGAGCTTCAAACACGGCAAGACCGTTTGAATCGGTAAATGCGTGCTGCTGTTCTTCCTCACCGAGATCGATATAAGCGTCTGTGTTTGGAAGAACATTGCCCTTTTCGTCTTTAAGCAATACATTGACTGTGCCGACAAGCTCTCTGCTTGTAACTGTAATTTCCTTTGTCAGCTTGGCTGTGTTGCCGTCACTGTCAGTTACGCTGACAGTAACTTTGTACTTGCCTGTCTTATCGAAAATATGGAGTGTTTTGCCCCTTTCGTTCTTTACAACGGCTGTGCCGTCACCAAAGTCAAAGCTGTAGCTTACAATTTCGGTATCATCTGTTGAGCCTGTTGCGTCAAACATATACTCGCTGCCCACTACAACTGTTGACTGACAATCGAGTACGGGAACGGGAGCAATTATGCCCGACACCTTAACGAGTTCGCTTTCGGCACTTGATGAGTTTTTAGCCTTATCAAAAGCCTCAATCTTGTAGATTACGCTCTTGTCGGAAACGGCAATTTCATTATCGTTGTAGGTGTATGAATTCTTTCCGCTTTCAGCCATTACGGAATCGTAAAGCACATATGACTTGTCATTTGCACGCTTTCTATATATATAGAAGTGAGAAAGATCATCTGCATCACAAGACCATGTAAGGTTGAAGATATTACCGTCTTTTTCAACAAGCTTCACATCCTTGATTTCGGGAGCATCCTTGTCAATTGTGTACGTTGCGATTTTTGCATCAGCCTGATTGCCCGATGAATCGCTTGCCGTAACCTTGATTGTAACCTCTGTGCCGCTGTTAAGCTCATCAAGAGGGAGAGCAATCGTTGCGGTACAGTTATTCTTTGAGTTACCTGCAATTTCTTTGATTGTCTGATATGAACTGAAAAGTCCGTTTGTTTTATACTCAATTTTCAGGTTGCTGAGTTTTGCATTATCCGATGCGGCAACCGTGACGGAGTTGTTGTTATTACCTATTCTTGTGCCGTCAACAGGTGAGAGATCATAGATAACAGGCTTTTCGGTATCGTCCTTGACTTTGCATGATACAACCCCCGACTGTTTGCCGACATTGCCCGCAAGGTCAACAGCCTCAACCTTGTAGTAGTAGGTAGCACTGAAATCTACATTTTCATCATATGTATTGACAGTCTTTACATTGTTTTTCAAAAGGGTAAATTCACCGTCAGCGCTGTTGCTCTTGTACACTCTGTAATAAGCAAAGCTGTTGTCGTCTGTAATTGCATTCCACGAAATGTTTACGAATGACGAACCTCCCTCTGTTTCACCCGATGATGCCGTAACACCTGTGGGCTGAACCGGAGCTGTTCTGTCAACAACATATTCGTAGCAGGTAAGGTCTTTATCCTCGGTCACATTGCCGTAGCTGTCATAAACCTTTGCCCTTACAAAAACAGAACCTTCCTCATAGTTTTTGAGGTCAAGTTTGCAGTCGAATGTGCATTTTGCAGACTCGCCTGTTGCCTTTATTTCGGAAACCGTTTTCCAGCTTTCCTTGTCTGTTGAAGTCTGGATTTCGATTGATTTTACTCTGTAATCATCTTCTGCCGTGAATCTGAGGTTGATTTCGGATTTGAAATAACCCGGATCGGGGGTAATTTTTGTTACCTTCGGACAAATTGTATCCTTCAAAGTTGTAACTATGATTTCTTCCGAAGGAGTGCCTCGGTTTGAACGCTTGTCATAGCCGATTACACGGTAAACATAATCGTGTTCGGGAGTAAGACCGCTGAGGTTTACACCGAGGTTTGTGCTTGTTCTTGAAACGCTCTTCCATACTCCATCAGATTGTTTGCATTCAACAACGAAGTATGAAATATCATCGTCCGAAACATCGCTCCATGAAAGTGTTGCCGTTGTGCCGTCAACTGCAATACACTTGACATTCTTGACCTGTTCAGGACCTTGATTGTCGCACATATATCTCTGTTTTGGAGAATAGGTGAAGTTTCCGACAGCGTCATAAATTTTTGCAACAACATACACAACGCCGTTCGGCATTACTGTCGTGTCGATGTTCTGCGAGTAAGAACTGCCGTTATGCTCGTCAATAAGAGTCCAGCTTTCAAGAGGAGCTTCGGGATCGGTTGAGTAGTAAAGCGCTGTTTTTGCAACACCCACATTATCGTTGCCGACTACCGAGAACGGCTGATTGCCGTAGATGTAGTTATTTGATGCAGGAGTCATCTTGATAAACTGCGGAGGGATCGTATCGTTAATCAAACCAGCCGAAACGATGTCATATTTAAGACTTTCCTGTCCGTAAGCGTCCGTACCTACGATATAGTAATAGTATGTAACATTTTTCTGAACCTTATTATCGTTATAGCTTGTTATGTCACGGTCTCTGATTTCGCTCAAAAGTTCAAAATCTGTTTCGTCTTCTGCACGCTTATAAATTCTGTAGATTGCTGTGTCGTATTCTACGGAAATCTGCCACGAAAGCGAGATGTAGGTTTCCATAGGAGTTATGGTAACCTCGTCAATAGGTGCGGGGTGAGTTCTGTCAACATTCACCTTGATGTCTTTGTAGCTCTGACCGCCGTCCTTGTCTGTAAACACGAAACGGAGAGAATATTCGCCCGTTACAACATTTCTAAGCGACCAATAGCCTACATAGTCAACACCGTTTGACTGAACATTTGCATTGCAAGCAGACTTCCATTCCTTGCCGTCACGGCTGAACTGAAATTCGCCCTTACCGCCTGTTTTGGAAAGGTTGCTTTCCATTGTTGCGGTAAGCTTAATTTTGTTAAGACCACCGATATCGGTTTTATTGTTCGGGAGGGTAATGCTCTTTACGGAAGTGCAGGCAGGAGTTACTCTGACTGTTTTTTCCTCTGAGATGACGCCCTCTTTGTCAACAGCAACAACACCGTAAACATACTCTTCACCGCTCTTGAGGTTGATGTCGGTGTAGGTCTGATCTGTCGTTTCATCATACTTGCACCGTTTTTATAGATTATGTAGTGATCAATAGCGTCATAACCGTTCGGCTTTTTCCATGACATTGTAACGCTGTTGCTCGAAACAGCCGACGCCTTGAGGTCAACAACATAATAATTGTCATGAATAAACTTGATGTCAACATTGCTCATACCCTTAGCATACTCATGACTGTATGTGTCTTCGTAGCAATATACGGTGAGGTTGCTGTAACCTGTGAAAGCTGTTGAATCAATGCTATTTAATCCCTTACCAAGCACTAATTGTTTAAGATTGGTGTTGTAATAAAATGAATTTGAAGCAATTCTTTCAACGTCATTTCCAATATTTACATTTTCAAGTGAAGTACAATAATCAAATGCATTTGAACCGATTGTTTTAACACCCGAATTAAGCACCACAGATTTAAGTGCTGTATCAAACTTGAATGCATTACTACCAATAATCAAATCATCACCTGACAAGGTTACTTCAGTAAGGGATGTACAAAAATAAAAAGCAGCATAATCAATTATAGAAAGTTTATCACCTGTAAATTGAACGGTTTTAAGTTTTTCATTCTTAAAAAAAGCCTGCTCTCCAATTGACTTTAATTCACTGCCAAACTTTACACTTTCAAGATTACTTTCAACATATATTCCGAAACTTCCGCCATATCCATTTGAAAACGGTGAAAAGGCATAGTTACCAATGCTAACTAAACTATCAGGAAATTCTATACTTGTAAGCGATTTTGTCATTATAAATGCGTAATTACCAACTGATGTTACCGCATTACCAAAATCAACATTAGACAATGCTTGACAATTTTCAAATGCATAATCCCCAATCGTTTTATCAACATCGTCACTATCTTTAAAAGATACACTTTTCAAACTAAAGCACTCACTAAAAGCATATCTATCAATTTTTGATACATTTTTTCCAATTACAACACCAGTAATATGATTGCAACGTTCAAAAGCTCTTTCAGCAATTGTCGTTACTGCATCCGGAATTGTAAAATTGCCTCGTCTACCCTTTGGATATAGCACAAGCGTTGTCTTATCATTATTGTAAAGGACACCATCAACTGAGGTATACTTTTTATTGTCCTCTTCTACAATTATTTCTTCAATAGAATTTGCTCCGGTAAATGCAGTTGGCGAAATTGATGTACAGCCGCTTCAGATTGTAACTTTCTTTAAAAGATGACAATTTGTAAAACATCCACCTTGAATTTCGGTTACTTTATCAGGAATATGAACCGAAGTTATTCTCTCACAATTGTAAAAAGCAGAATTACCTATTGAACTAAGTGTATTTGGTAATGTAACTAATGAAATACTTTTACAATTACGAAAAGCATCAGAATAAATTCTATCTAATCCATCAAAGAAATTAAGTTCTGATATTGATAAACAATTATAAAATGCATTTGAACCGATACTTTTTATGCCAGCACCAAAAGTAACATTTTTTAAATATTTATCATCATAAAATGCACTACTTTCAATAACGAGGTTATTCCCTGAAAGATTAATTTCAATAAGTGATATACAATTTTGGAAAGCACCTGTATCAATTAAAGTAAGATTACTTCCAGTAAGATCTATCGATTTAAGTTTTTCATTTTTGTAGAAAGCTTGTTTACCGATTGTTTTAATACCTGAACCAAATTTTATGTTTTCAAGGTTACTTGTTGTATATTCTATATAACTTCCGCCATACCCATTAGAATACGGTGAAAAGGCATAGTTACCAATTCTAACTAAGCTATCAGGAAATTCTATACTTGTAAGCGATTCAGTCATTACAAAAGCATAATCGCCTATTGATGTTACTGCATTACCAAAATTAATATTTGACAATGCCCGACAATTATAAAATGCATAATTGCCAATTGTTTTTTTGTCAATTGTGCTGTCCTTAAAAACAACATCGGTCAATGCAATACATTCACTGAAAGCATAAGCACCTACACTTTCAACATTAGCTCCGATTGTAATTTTTGTAAGATTAGGACAACTGCTAAAAGCTCGATCGGCAATTGAAGTAACCGTATCGGGGATAACAAATTCTCCCGATTTGCTCTTAGGATACAAAATAATTGATGTCTTTTCCTTATTGAGCAATGCACCGTCAACGCTTGAATATTTTTCATTGTCCGCTGACACAGTTATTTTTTCAAGTGCAGTTGTACTACTAAATGCAGTTGGAGCAATAGTTGCACAATTTTTACCTATTGACACACTCTTAAGTGATTTACAGCTTGTAAATGTATTTTCATAAATACCTTTTACATTGTCCGGAATTACAATACTCTGTAAACTACTGCACCTTTCAAAAGCACTGTAAGCTATCTGTGTGAGTGTGTCAGGCAAGGTGATTGTTTTAATACCTGTACAATTATAAAAAGCATATGCATATATTGTTTCCAATCCCGAACAAAGTTTAATATCATCAACAGCCTCACAATTGCGAAATGCGTAAGCACCAATTGACTTTATACCTGATTTTAAATTTATAGCTTTCAATTTATTACAAGCGTAAAAAGCATAATCTCCAATGGTTGCATTATTACCCGATAAGCTAAGTTCTTCAAGAGCAAAATTCTCATAGAAAGCATACGAACCGATTGAAGTAAGATTATCACCTGTAAATTCAAGTTTTGAGATCTTTCTATCGTCATAGAATGCATAGTTGCCAATTGTTTTTAAACCTGTACCAAATTTTACACTTTCAAGATTACTTTCCTTATATGTTCCGCCCGTTCTGTCTGTATAAGGTGAAAAAGCAAACTGACCTATGCTTGTAAGACTGTCAGGAAACTCTAAGCTTTTAATTTTACTGCAAATAGTAAATGCATAATCCCCGATTGAAGTTACTGCATTACCGAAGTCAACCTCTGTCAGAGAACCACAGTAATAGAATGCACGCTCACAGATTTTTTTATTTGCAGTATCACTGTCCTTGAATACTACAGTAGCAAGCAAATTACATTGATTAAACGCATACGGGTTTACTGTTTCAACACCGGAACCGATAGTAATCTTTGTAAGCTTGTTACAATTTTCAAAAGCAGCTTTTTCAATTGAAGTTACTGTGTCTGGAATAACATATTCGCCTGATAAGCTTTTGGGATAACAAACAACGGCTGTTTTTTCTTTGTTATAAAGCACACCGTCAACACTCGTGTAACTTTCGTTATCTTCTGAAACATCAAATTTTACAAGATTGACATTCCTTGTGAAAGCAGACGCTGTAACAGAAGTACAACCCTTTCCGATTGTAACTGATTCAAGTCCTGTGCAATCTGTAAAAGAACCGTCAGCTATTGTTGTCACACTGTCAGAAAATATGACTGTTTTTAAAGATGTACAGCTACAAAAAGCACTTCCCTCTATAGTTGTCAGAGTATCCGACATTTCAAGATTTACAAGTTCATCACAACCGTAAAATGCACCTGACTCAATTGTATTTACACCAGACAACTTTACTGTTCTAAGCGAATTACAGCTATAGAAAGCATATGTACCGATAGAAGCATTTGCACCTGACAAATCAAGTTCTGTAATGTCAGTATTATAAAATGACCGATATCCAATACTTGTCAGAGCATCTCCTGTAAATTTCACAGTATTTAATGCTCTGTTTTCATAAAAAGCATAACTTTCAATTGATTTTAATCCGCCGCCGAATTTAACGCTTTTCAAACTGCTTGCTACATATGAGCCGTAATAACCGCCATAACCGTCCGTATAAGCAGAAAAAGCACCGTATCCGATACTTTCCAAACTCTCGGGGAATTCTATGCTTTCAAGTGATTTACATACTGTAAAAGCACAGTCACCAATAGTCTTAACCGAACTCTTTGAAAAATCGAGTTTGTTAAGTGACTGACAACTATAGAACGCATAGTTGCCGATTGATTCTACATATTGTCCGAAAACTACGGAGGTGATTGACTTTTCACGGAAAGCACTGTCGGCTATCGAGGTTACTTTCTTATTGTCAATTCTGTCCGGAATGACGACATCTGTGTCACTGCCGATGTAGCTCAGAATCTGAACCTTTGAATATTCATCGATCAGCGTGTAGGTGAAGTCATCAGTTGTGTAGGTTTCCTGTGTGCTTGCGCCTGTTTCCGAAGAAAACATTTCAGCCGCTTTTACATATGCCGTGTGAAAAACCTCGCTCGGCAGGATTGTAAACACGCTGAAAACAGTCATAAACACAAGAACAAAAGAAACCGCTCTTTTGATTACTCTCTTCATGTACTTCTCTCCTAATTTTTTGTTTTTCGTAATGCCCCTTGTTCTGCCAAAACCAAGCCTTAAATTCCGTGTCCCGGCTTTATGCGCACAACAGGACAGCTTGAAACGCACACAAAAGCTTTGCATGAAAAAAGTGTTGTTGATTTACGACAGTAAAAGTCATGAGATATTGCATACTTATGCTTTATACACAAAGCAATAAACCATTCCGCAAAAGAATACAATATTTCATCAGACATTACACATACAACTTAATCATAACAATTCAACACGCTAAAGTCAATGAATCTGCACATAAAATCTTAACCAATTTTTCACGCTATTTAACAACATAAGACTGACAATATTACCAATCGACAATCTTATAACAAATGATGTACATCTTTATATTTTTTCACTGTATAACCGCATTCTACAAAATAAATGGCGCATAACAAACAAGATTTCAGCAAAATATTTTTGATTTGGACAAAAACAATCCGCCTCCGATCGAAATCAAAGGCGGAAAATGATTATTTATGAATTTTTTTAAATTGAAAACTTGCTTGAATCATATTGATACAGGCTGTGTTATAAAGCCTTCGCAAAGCAAATGCTTGCCGAAAAGTGAAATGACCGACAACAAGCGTCGGTCATTTTCGGGGTATATTGGGTTATAGAAGGAATATATCAATATGAATGAACGAAATAAGCATTGAATACAGGCAGAAGAAAGAACTTTTCACGACTAATTTCAAAACTCCAAAACAAATTACCTAAAAACAAATCTGTTTCAATGCTTATTCCGTGGGCATCAACTTTAGCTTTATTGTACAACAAAAGAGTTTTAAATTCAATTGCATTTGCAACGGAATTAAATCTTTGATGTAAAATATCCTTTGGAATTTTTATCTAATTGTTACAAAAATAACAATCTCAACCTTTGCAGAACAAAATTCGCCATCTTTTAGGTGTAAGTATTGAAGATATAAATATATATTTATATCCTTTTATTATTGCATTTATGTCAATTTATTATGATATTATCCAAGAATTTCGTCAGAAAGTTGTTCAAGCTGAGGAATATTTTCTTTTTTCATAGCAGAACGGATTGTCACAACAGTAGGACAAATTTCAACATTTTTCATTTCTTCAAGATATGTTCTCATTGTCTTTGCTGCCGAAGGAGCCCAAGAGCCGTTTTCAACCATAGCAACCTTTCTGTTCTTGTAGCCCTTGATTTTAAGGTGGTGCAGGAAATCGTTCATTATCGGGAACACACCGCCGTCATAGCTCGGTGCGATAACAACCATTCTGCTGAAACGGAATGCGTCCTCAATATCCTCGGCAAGGTCTGTGCGTGAAAGGTCTGCAATCGAAACCTTTTTGTCGGTTTTTGATTTGATGATTTCACAAAGCTTTTCGGCAGCCTTGGCTGTGTTGCCGTGAACCGAACAATATGCAATGAACACACCGTCGGTTTCAGGCTCATATTTGCTCCATGTATCGTAAAGACCGATGTACCAACCAAGATTTTCGTCAAGAACAGGGCCGTGAAGCGGGCAGATTTTCCGAATATCAAGCTTTGCGGCTTTTTTGAGAAGATTCTGAACCTGAACACCGTACTTACCGCAGATATTGAAGTAATATCTTCTTGCCTCGCAAGCCCAATCGTCCTCCTGAGCGTCAAGTGCGCCGAATGTGCCGAAGCCGTCCGCAGAGAAAAGAACCTTTTCTGTGCTTTCATATGAAACCATAACCTCAGGCCAATGAACCATCGGAGCCATTATGAATGTAAGCTTGTGCGAACCGAGTTCAAGTTCGTCACCCTCTTTGACTGTAACGGTTTTATCGGCAAAATCAAAATCCGGAAAAAACTGTGGGAGCATTGAAAAAGTCTTTGCATTACCAACAAGCTTCATTGACGGATATTTCTCGGAAACAACCTTAATATTTGACGCATGGTCGGGTTCAATGTGGCTGATTACAAGATAATCGGGAGTTCTGCCGTTAAGCTCTCTGTCAAGATTTTCAAGCCATTCGTTAGTTTTTCTCTTGTCAACCGTATCCATAATTGCAACCTTTTCGTCAACAATAAGATATGAGTTGTAAGAAATTCCGTTGGGAACAAGATACTGACTTTCAAAAAGGTCGATTGTCTTGTCATCAACACCAATGTATTTTATAGAATCGGAAATTTTAACCTGCATTGTATTCTCTCCTTTATAAATCTGTGTCCGTATTTGTCGGAAATTTTTGTTAAGTCAATTATACTATGTTATCAAGTTGAAATCAAGATGATAATTATATTGAATACAAATCACATATTAAATACTTAATTTGTTTTTTTATCAAATTATCAGCTCGAACATAATTTTCAATTTTCAATTAACAAAACAGTCCCCTTCAATGCATTTGCAAATTGAAAGGGACTGATTGTATAAATATTAAAAAGTATTAGATTTCAGATTACAAAAATTACTTTCTGTTGTTTCTGTTAAAGCCGCCTCTGCGGTCATTGTGAGGTCTGCGTGGACGAGCTGCTCTTTCTGCGTCAATGTCGTTTTCGGGAACAAGACCGTCAACATCAATAAGAACCTGACGGCGAGAGAGGTTAAGTCTGCCCTTATCGTCAATTTCCATTACCTTAACACGGATGATGTCGCCTACATTAACAACATCTGTTACATTCTCTGTACGCTTAACATCAAGCTGAGAAATGTGAACAAGACCTTCCTTACCCGGAGCGATTTCAACGAAAGCACCGAAGTCCATAATACGGGTAACCTTACCGAGGTACATTGCACCCGGCTCAGGATCAACAGCGATTGTGTTGATGATTTCGATTGCACGCTTACACTTGTCGGAATCAATACCCGAAACAAATACCTGTCCGAGTTCACCGTCTTCCTCAATGTCAACCTTAACTTCGCATTCAGCCTGAATTTCCTTGATAACCTTACCGCTCTTACCGATAACCTCGCTGATTTTGTCAGCAGGAATTGTTGTCGTAAACATCTTGGGAGCGTACTTTGAAAGCTCTTTTCTCGGCTCTGCAATAGCCTTGAGCATTACTTCATCAAGAATGTAGTTACGAGCCTTGTGGGTCTTGGCAAGAGCCTCTTTAACCATTTCGGGAGTAAGACCGCTGATTTTGAGGTCCATCTGAATAGCTGTGATACCGTCATGTGTACCTGCTACCTTAAAGTCCATATCACCGAAGAAGTCCTCAAGGCCCTGAATATCAACCATTGTCATCCAACGGTCGCCCTCTGTGATAAGACCGCATGAGATACCTGCAACAGGAGCCTTAATCGGAACACCTGCGTCCATAAGAGCAAGAGTTGAACCACAGATTGAGCCCTGTGAAGTTGAACCGTTTGAAGAAAGAACTTCCGAAACAAGGCGAAGTGCATACGGGAATTCTTCTACCGAAGGAATTACAGGAACGAGTGCTCTTTCTGCAAGAGCACCGTGACCGATTTCTCTTCTGCCCGGACCACGGCTTGGCTTTGTTTCGCCGACTGAGTAGCTTGGGAAGTTGTAGTGGTGGATATATCTCTTTTCTGTTTCACCGTCAATGCCGTCAAGGAGCTGTTTGTCGGAAACAGGACCGAGTGTTGCGATTGTGAGAACCTGAGTCTGTCCTCTTGTGAACATACCCGAACCGTGAACTCTCGGAATTACGCCAACCTCTGATGCGAGAGGACGGATATCGTCCATTCCTCTGCCGTCAACACGCTTCTGCTCATCGAGTAACCAACGGCGAACAATGAACTTCTGTGTCTTATAAAGGCACTCGTCAATGAGAGCTTCGCTTTCCGGATAAATCTCGTCAAATTTTTCATGAACTGCCTCATAGATAGGCTTGAGTCTTTCGTCACGAATTCTCTTATCATCTGTATCAAGAGCAACCTTAACATCTTCTTCTGCAAATGCCTTGATTGCCTCAAACATATCATGGTCGGGTTCAAGACTTGCAAACTCAAACTTAGGCTTGCCGATTTCAGCCTTGATTTCCTCAATAAAGCTGATAATCTTCTGGTTAGCCTCGTGACCTGCCATAATAGCGTTGTACATATCGTCATCAGATACGCAGTTTGCACCTGCCTCGATCATAGCAATTCTTGAGCTTGTTGAGGCAACTGTTGTTGCCATCTGAGAAACCTTTCTCTGTTCCTCTGTCGGGTTAATGATGTACTCACCGTCAATCATACCTACAGAACAACCCGAGATAGGTCCGTTCCACGGAACATCAGAAATTGAAATTGCGATTGAAGCACCAATCATGGCAACAATTTCAGGCTGACAGTCGGGATCAACGCTCATAACCGTACAAACGATTGAAACATCGTTTCTCATGCTCTTGTCAAAAAGAGGACGGATAGGACGGTCGATTACACGGCTTGTGAGGATAGCCTTTTCCGAAGGTCTGCCCTCTCTCTTGAGGTAAGAACCGGGGATTTTGCCTACTG
>ERZ773173.2394-NODE-2394-length-14150-cov-6.271231_pt1 | contig 14150 bp, 9 predicted proteins | sample MGYA00580535_ERZ773173 | MGnify/ENA primary metagenome ERZ773173 (study PRJEB29015, sample SAMEA2737856) | human gut metagenome | biome: human gut; feature: human-associated habitat; material: faeces | place: China | collected 2012 ...
GGTCGCGGAAAGTTGTCTGAAACTCCCGTTTCCAGATATAAAACAGGTCATTGATGCCTTGAGCTATCTTATCTTTTAATTTTATATCTTTCATTTAGGGTATATATTTATAGTAAACCAATGCTTCCTTCAGGCGGTGAACCACGAAGAAGGGGAGCATCATAAATATTAATAGTGCCATATAGTTGGTCCATGAGTAAGCCATACTATATCCGTTGAGCGCCTGATCCACGTAAATAAGGAAATAGTGCCGCAAAGGAAATAGATTGCTCAAAGCCTGTAAAACAGGATGCATAGCCATGACCGGGAATGAAAAACCGGAAATGGAGAACGATATGACTCCCCACAGGGAAGCAAAACTTAATCCGAGTCGTAGAGTCGGCAGGGTTCCTATCATGACAATACCACAACATTGGGATGCCAGTACAAGACAGAGCGTGGCAAATATCATCGGAAATATACCGCTGTTGCAAGGAAAATGCAGGAATCCATACAGGTATACGTTATAAAATATACCCATGATGAAAAAGATTACGGTGTGGGGAAGCAACTTCCCGGCCAATGCAATATAAATGGAGTTGTTACTCATTCGTAACCATTCGCGAGCCGTACGATCTTTGATTTCTACACCGATTGAATAGACAGTTACCATAAATATTAATAGCATGAGTACTCCCGGTATCAGTGTATTGCATAAGTATACCGAATAGTTCAGCCACGGATTATTCAGTGGGTGTGTATCGATAACAATCGGTTGCAGATATGCCATAGCCTGATCCTCTGTTGCACCTTTGGCATATAACATAGTCCTTGCAGCAGCTCCCGAAGTGAGTTCTCCCATCATTTTCATGTCTCTGAACAATAGGGAGCCTGCAATCAGGTAGGAGTAATTGGTGTAGAAGGAGATTGTCGGTTGTCGTTGGCTCTGTGCCTCTGCCGATAAACCTTTGGGAAGGTAAAAGAATCCATAGATTTTTCCTTCTTGCATGGCAATGCGTGCATCTGTCACATTACTGTAATGAGCTACAACCCCTGTCTGTGAAAAAGCATCCAGGTTGCGGACAATATTACGGGAAGTAGACGAATCATCCATATCTACTACTCCCGCAGGAAGATCCTTGGGAAGTCCCGAATCCATTAAGGTGGTGAAGAATATATAGCAAAACAGTGGGGCAATGACCATACAGAAGAGGTAGAGCGGGCGTGAAACCAACCGCCGGCACTCTCTTTGCATGACCTGCCACAGGGCTATATATTTCTTTTCTCTCTCTTTCATGATTACTTGTCAATGATGACAGACATACCCGGACGGAGGTTTTCCACTTGCTCTATCGGAGAAGCTTTCACTTCGAATGTTTTCAGGTCGAACTGTCCGGTCGTTTTGGTTGCTTTCCAGGCAGCATAAGTGCCTAAGTCTTTCAGATAATATACTTTGAGCTGGATCTTTTTATTATCCAGAGCAGGAATGATAGCTTCGAACTCCGACCCCATCGTCAGGTTCTTGAGCAAATCTTCGCGTACATTGAATGTTACCCACATATCGTTGAGTTCAGCGATATTCATGATGGGAGCACCAGTACCTACCAATTCGCCTACCTTCGGGAAAATCTCTGAAACTTCTCCGGCAGCCGGAGCTATGAGATAAGTCTCCTTTATGTACGATTCTACTTCGGCAACAGCACCTTTTGCCCGGTTTACCAAAGCTTCCGCGGCCATCTTATCTTCACGTTCTGCTCCGTTCTTTGCCATAGTATATTGCGCTTTGGCTGCTTTCTCTGTAGCAATGCTTGCATCCCGTTGCGCAGTAACTTCATCCAATTTCTGTGCAGGCATTACTCCCTGCTCATAGAGATTCTTTATACGTTGATATGATTTTTCGGCAATGGTGACGCCTGCTTGGGCTTTTTGCCACATTTCGTATGCCGCCTGGATTTGTTCCTCACGTGCGCCTTTGATTGCTTTTGCGTTTTGTGCTTGTGCGGCAGCTTCGGCAGCACGTGCCTGTTCCATTTTTGCCACTACGTCAGGAGCTTCCAAAATGGCCAGCGTATCTCCGGCATTGACACTTTGTCCTTCTTTCACGCGAAATTCCAATATACGTCCCGGAACTTTGCTCGAAACGCGATACTCGGTAACTTCAGCCTGTCCCTGTATAATTTCAGGACCTTTGCGAAGCATGAAGAAGCCAACGACTGCAACGATTGCAATAACTCCCAGTAGAGTAAGGAATGCAAGCAGCATATTGCTGTTTTGTGATTTTATAGGTGCCATATGATTTATGAATTATGATTTATGATTTATGTTTTATGGATTGTGAGTTGGTTAGGGATTGGGTTGTTTCTGATTGGGTTCTTTACTTTATTTTTCTGCTTTTTATTTATTTCAGTGTTCCCAGAGATTTCTTCAGATAGATTTCTGTTAACTTCACATCTATTTGTGCGTCAATCTTTTCTGAATGAGCGGACAGCCATGCCGTTTGTGCTTCAAGAACATTACTTGTGGCAATCACTCCCTCTTTAAAACCAAGCGTTGCATAGCGCAGATTCTCTTCCGCTTTTTCCATGTTTTTGGAAGACATAACCAGTTTCTTACCTGCTTCTTTTACCTTGAAAGCGGCTTGATTGACTTGCAACTCTATTTTTTCGCGTGCGTCCTGAAGCTGGTATTGTGCAATGCGGGCTTCGGCTTTTGCCGCTCTCGTTTTATAAATACCTTCTCCCCAGTGCCATATAGGTATCTGTACCATCACTCCCACATTCCACATGCCTTTGAATTTGTTTTCAAAGCTGTTGAAGACAGAAGGGTTGGTTACCATATAATTCCCCATCAATGCGATAGAAGGAAGATGTTCGGCACGGGTTACGTTTACTTTCTGTTTATAAATCTGTGTCGCTAATTCGAGACTACGTATTTCCGGACGATTCTCATAAGCGGTAGATAAATCGAAATGAGGGTCTGTTGTCAGTAATGGAATATCTTCCATATTTTCATCTGCTAGCGTGATGGGGGAGCTAAGATCAATACCGCATAGTTGGCACAGCAACATTCGGGCAAGGCTCAATCCATCTTCCACTTTGGTGAGTGTCATTTCTGCTTCATTCACCTTGACGCGTACAGACAAGCCATCCGCTTTGGTGGCTACTCCTTCATTAATCATTTTTTCCACATCACCGTCCAGCTGTTGCAAGAGCTTTAAATAACCTTCCGCCAACTTCTTCTTATTAACCAACGAAATAACTTGCCAATATGCCTGGTCTGTACTCATGATTACTTCCTGCATGCCACCGTGGTGTTGTTCTTGAGCTAACTCTTCGGCATACTTTGTTATTTTGTTGTACGCCCGGATTTTTCCACCCATATATAAAGGCTGTGTCAATGTAATAGCGCCTGCATAGACATTTCTGGTGTCTGTGCGGAGTGCATCCACTAAAGAGTTTCCTGCTTGGTCGAGAGCAGGCAGAGCCGCTCCTAGTTTTCCGCTTAAGGAAGCAATAAGTGGTTTTAATTCAGGATGTGCTGTTACAATCTCGGTTGCAGCCTGTTGGATAGGGCCTGCCAGATTAGTTCCTAATCCTGAAAGCGTAGCTTTCTGGTCATTGTTTAATAATGAAAACTCTTTCTGGTTTCTCATGTAAGCTCCGGTTGCCGAGAAGTTGGGCAAATAATTCGTAAATGCAGCTTTTCGTTGATAATGAGCAGCATTTATCTTCTCATTGCTTATCAACAAATCTTTGTTGTTGGCAAGAGCTAATGCGCGGCAACTATCCAGACTTAGAAAGTTCTGCGCTTTTCCTATGAAAGTGAGACTTAGCAGAATTGTCAGAAGAAATACTTTTTTCATCGCATCTTGCATATTAATAAGGTGATACTTCTATATTTAATAACCCGGTTCTCATGTAATTTGTTTATTGAAGTAGTCTGTTTTTTTGAACTTGTTTACTTAAACAATAATTGCATAAACAACGATGCAAATGTATGAGCTTTACTTGAAAGTGCAAAATGAATTAGCTTTTTTTAAAATATAGTGGGGTAGGATTCTGTAGAAAAGAAAGAAGGCTGCTCCTCGTAGTGAAGAACAGCCTTTCTTGATATATAAAGTAAGGGGATTAATTACAGAGCACCTACTTCTTTCAAAGCAGCGTTCGTTCCGTGAACAGCTTTTGCGCTAGCTGCGAACTTAGCTTTTTCGTCTTCGTTCAGGTTCAGTTCAACGATCTTTTCGATACCGTTCTTGCCAAGGATTACAGGAACGCCGATGCAAAGATCTGATTCACCATATTCACCTTCCAATAATACAGAACAAGGAACCATCTTCTTTTGGTCATGAAGGATAGATTCAACTACGAATGCTCCTGCTGCACCTGGTGCATACCATGCAGAAGTACCCAGCAATTTAGTCAGTGTAGCACCACCTACCATTGTAGCAGCGGCTACTTCTTCCAGTTTTTCGGCAGAGATGAAATTTGCTACAGGCATACCTTTGTAAGTAGCGAAACGAGTCAAAGGAATCATAGTAGTATCACCGTGACCACCGATAACCATACCTTCTACTTCGTTAGCGTTGCAACCGATAGCTTGAGACAAGAAATATTTGAAACGAGAGCTATCCAAAGCACCACCCATACCGATCACACGGTTTTTCGGCAAGCCCAAAGCTTTCAATGCCAAATAAGTCATTGTATCCATCGGGTTAGAGATAACAACGATGATAGCGTTAGGAGAATATTTCAACAGGTTTTCTGCTACCGATTTAACGATACCAGCGTTCACACCAATCAGCTCTTCACGAGTCATACCCGGTTTACGAGGAATACCTGAAGTAATCACAACAACGTCAGAGTTAGCGGTTTGAGCATAGTCGTTAGTGCAGCCTACCAATGTAGTGTCGAAACCCAGCAATTGAGCTGTCTGCATCATATCCATTGCTTTACCTTCTGAAACGCCTTCTTTAACGTCCAGCATTACTACTTCGTCTGCTACTTCATTAAAAGCAAGTACATTTGCACATGTAGCACCTACGTTACCTGCGCCTACTACGGTTACTTTTGACATAATACTATATATTTAAAAAGTTGATAATTTGTTTTATCTTTTAGCGCGACAAAATTACAACGATAATCCTGATTAAAGAAATTTTTCCGTAATAATTTTAGTTAAAGAAAATACCTCATTCTATGTTACTCTGTTACGAAATGATTACTTTTGTGCCCGTTATCGATTAACAATTGGAACTATGAACAAAAAAAGCCTTCTTATTGCAGCTGTAGCTGTTTTGGTGATAGCGATTATCGGCATCACTTATTTGTTGTTTACTGAAAAGAAAGCCAATCGCGAGCTGGTACAGGAATTTCAGTTGGATAAGGAAGATTTGGAGAATGAGTATAGCCAGTTTGTGCAAAAGTATGATGAGTTAAAGTTTACGGTAACTAATGACTCTCTCGCACTGTTGCTGGAGCAGGAACAATTGAAAACTCAACGATTGCTCGAAGAACTCCGTACCGTGAAAAGCTCGAATGCAACGGAAATCCGTCGTTTAAAAAAGGAGCTTGCCACTTTGCGTAAGATATTGGTAGGCTACGTCAATCAGATAGACTCACTGGACAGAATCAATAAGCGCCAGCAACAGGTGATTGCAGACGTTACTCAGAAATACAACACTGCTTCACAGCAAATCAGTACACTTTCCAAAGAAAAGGAGAATCTGGATAAGAAGGTGACACTGGCTGCCCAGCTCGATGTGACCAATATCCGTATCGAACCGCGCAATAAACGGGGGAAGGTTGCAAAGAAAGTGAAAGACATCGTGAAGCTGGCTATCAGCTTTACAGTCGTGAAGAATATTACGGCAGAGAATGGCGAACGTACCATCTATATACGTATCACCAAACCGGATAATGACGCACTGACCAAGAGTGCATCCAACACTTTCTCTTACGAAAACCGTACACTGACTTACTCCATCAAAAAGTATATCGAATACAACGGTGAGGAACAGAACGTGAATGTATTCTGGGATGTGGAAGAGTTTTTGTATGCCGGAAACTATCGTTTGGATATCTTCGAGGGCGGAAATCTGATCGGCTCTCAGAAGTTTACGCTGGACTAACCGATATAAATTCAAGAAAAAAATGCGCCAATAAGCAGTAAAAGGCTTTTTGGCGCATTTTTCTATTAGAAAAAGGTTAACTTTGTGAAAACTAATAGAATAATACGTATGAAAAAGCACTTGACTCAGCTACTGCTATCATTACTGTTTTTGGTGGTGACAGCCATGACTTGCGATGAACAGGATTTGGCTGAACCGATAGACATCTCCTGTACTTTGAAAGAAGTGAAGTTATATCATTGGGATAATGCAGGTGAGAAACCTAAGGAGGCTCTTGATAACAAAGTTCTCAAAGAAGCTTATATGATGGAGATTCGTTTGCTGACAGATGCGGGGGAAAAAGATCCGGAATCTTATGACGCCGATCATTATCTTCGCCATGTATTATCGGATGGCATCAAAAAGATTCAGATATTTACGGAAACGGCTTTTAATGAAGAATTTCCCGCAGGAGCAGAAGTCACTTCCTGCTTTTATGACTATCCAAAGACGTTTGTTAAAGATCAGCAGACAGATTATACTGTTAATGGAGGGGTTATATCCATGATAGATGAAGTAAACAAGATATATAAGGCGTTATTGACCATTCCCCAATCAGGCGGAGAGTTCCGTTTTCGTGTAGTGCTGACAATGGAAAGCGGTGAAGCGGTTGAACGGCTGAGCGATCCGGTTACTTTCTATTAAATCTGCTGTCTATGAAGAAAATACATTTATTAGCCATGCTATTGTTTACTGCATGTGTTGTGCCTGTATCGCAGGCGCAGGAAAGCCTGTTTCTTAAAGATCCATCTACCAAGAATAAGTTGCTACAGTTAGACTTGGATGTGGGAACCTGTTTTGACTTGGCTTATCGGGGGAAGGGAAATATGTACACTGCAATGTCGGACCGGAAATCTGTGTTTCCTGCTATCAACCTTCGTTTGCAACATTTCTTTTCGCGTAAATGGGGATGGTATACGAATATCCGTTTGGGGATTCCCGTGAAATATAGGCGGGATTGTTATACTGAATTAGTCCATGCAGTCGAAGCGAATTACTATGTGAATAATCTCATACCGGGAACGCAAAAACCGGACGTTAATCCCTGTCTGGATTTTGGTGTTGCTTATCGCTTTGAAAATTCCCATTGGGCTTTTTATCCTCGTTTGGGGATTGGTGTGAATAGCATTTCCTATCAGCGTGTTTGTGCGGAACTAAAGAAAAAAGGAGGAAATGAATTATATAAGATAGAGTATAGAGGGGATGATGAAAGTAACTATGGTAGTGAGAGTATCGATGCTTTTATTCTTTCGGCAGGTATTACCGCCAACTATAAGCTCAGTCGAAATTGTTTTTTACTGTTGAATGTCAATTATATACAGCCATTGGGGAGATTTACTTATCGTAAATATGTAACAGACCTTTATACGGGAGAAAAGGTGGAGAGAGGAGTCTATAAAAGTTCTACATTCGCCCGTGATCTGAATGTAAGTGTCGGATTCGGATTCCCTTTTTATTTGGGAAGAAAGACTAATAGAAAATCATCGCATAGAGAAAGAACCAGGCAGCTAATGGAACAGAAACGGAAAACATACGGGTTGTTTCCGGGAAATAAGTAGCCATTTAATCATTTCTTTGCAATGATGAGCGAATAGAATTTAGCCTTTATACAAAGTTTGAAAAAGAAAAAACTCTGCCATTCACAACAATTGGATTAACATTCTTATGATATACTTACGTGTCAGCTAGTCTCTCTATAAAAATAAAAACTATAAATTGCTGTCATCTGTCACTTTGTTGGGTCTAATATCTTGAATATGAGTGATTAATGAGGTGACGGCAGTAGGTGACGGCAGTGTGACGGCAAATTTTGCTGTCACACTGCCTTGTTTTCAATGGTTACTTATGGGCTGTTGGTTGGGCTATACAGAGCTTTTTAGTTTCTCCCGCTTGAAACTTTTGTTTCTCCTGCTTGGAACTAAAGTTTCATCGGCTTGAAACTTTAGTTTCAAAGCCGTGAAACCAAAGTTCCGGACGCTTGAAAACAGTGGTTCCAGCCGATGGAATGAATGAAACAAGGCAGGAAACTGATCCCTTACTTATATGATTCAATTAACTTGACCGCACCAACTGTTCGATTAACCTGCTCTTCCAAGAAACAATAAATCATTTATCACTCAAAAACAGCGGAGTTATCAACTATTAAAGGATGATTTATCAATTATTAATGTCTGAAATATCAATCGTTAAGAATTGACACCTCAGACATTAATACACTGTAAATCAAATGACAACATCAAACAAATGACAGATAATGATACATGGAAGAGTGAGAGCAAACACTTGCTCTCATAACTGCTACCACACTTGCTGCCATACCTGAAACTAAGATGAATAAAGGCATACAGACAATCTGTTAGGGCATGAGAGCAAAAGTCGAGTTGAATTACTGTGGAGAAATAAATATAGACGGCTATCATATTAAGCAAAAAACGGTCAAAAAGAGCAGGAAATAAATGATAGTACATAAGATACCTATTCCGATCCCCATGATTTTTGTTTTAACTGTAATATCAACAGAATCTATTTGCTTGATTTTGAATAACTTTCTTTCTACCACAAAGAATACTGTAGAGTACAAAAGTGGAAGAATATAAAAGACTACTGGATTTAACTCTATAAAAATGGCATAAAACGGAAACATAGCTCTAAAAAAGACCATAAACACCAATGCCTGCGTTAAAATCCAATATAACTTTTTATTTTTCCAATAACTGATTCCTGTCAGTATAACAATTATCCAGAAAAATGCCGGACAAAATACATTCTCTTTGTACTTACAAAAATCAGCAAGTCCCCCATACATTGCATCAGCTTCGGCCATAGAATACAAAGTACGATAGTCATGAATCTCCAAACAGAGAAAAATGATTCCTGCAATAATCTCTATAAAAGGAATCAATTTTAGTATATTCTTTTTAACTGGAGACCGCTCTTTCATGTATCAAATTATTTTTCAAACAAATATAGTTTTTATTAATTGAAAAAACAAATACATAATTATAGATACAGGCAAATAAAGATTGGGCATTCCCGAGCAAAATCCACCTTCAGTTGTTATTCAAAGACAAGGATATTTTATACTATAAAAAGTCAATGTCATGGAAAAAAACATTTTTAAGTTAGATAATGAACAGCTCAAAGCGATTGTATGCTCATTTCGGGATAAAACAGAAGAAGGGTTAAAAACGGAAAATGCAGAGATACAATGCATTCCTACTTTCATTGCTCCAAAAACAACCCATATTAAAGGAAAGTCACTGGTACTTGACCTGGGAGGAACCAATTATCGGGTGGCAATCGTAGATTTCGACAAAGCAACACCAACCGTTCACCCGAACAATGGCTGGAAAAAAGACATGTCAATTATGAAGTCCGTCGGATATACCCGCGAAGAGTTATTCAAAGAACTCGCCGATATGATTATAGGAATCAAACGTGAGGAAGAAATGCCTATCGGTTATTGTTTTTCTTATCCGGCCGAGTCCGTACCGGGTGGAGACGCCAAACTGTTACGCTGGACAAAAGGAGTAGATATTAAAGAAATGGTTGGAGAATTTATCGGAAAACCTTTACTCGACTATCTGAATGAAAGAAACAAAATTAAGTTTACAGGCATCAAGGTAGTAAACGATACTATAGCCAGTTTATTCGCCGGTCTCACAGATAATAGTTATGATGCATATATCGGCCTCATCGTAGGGACAGGAACCAATATGGCAACTTTTATCCCTGCCGATAAAATTGAAAAACTGGATCAGTCATGCAATGCACATGGATTGATTCCTGTCAATTTGGAATCAGGCAATTTCCATCCGCCCTTTCTGACTGCGGTAGATGATACCGTTGACGCTATTTCCGGTAATCCGGGAAAGCAACGTTTTGAGAAAGCGGTATCCGGTATGTATCTGGGAGACATACTGAAAACAGCCTTTCCGCTGGAAGAGTTCGAAGAGAAATTCGACGCACAGAAACTGACTTCCATTATGAATTACCCGGACATCTACAAGGATGTATATGTACAGGTAGCACAATGGATTTATGGCAGATCCGCACAATTGGTTGCCGCCTCACTTACGGGGCTTATCATGTTACTGAAATCCTATAATAAGGATATACGAAAGGTTTGCCTGGTAGCCGAAGGCAGCCTTTTCTGGAGTGAAAACAGGAAGGATAAAAACTATAACATTCTCGTTATGGAAAAACTGAGAGAACTCCTTCAATTATTCGGCCTGAAAGATATTGAAGTGGATATAAAAAGTATGAATAACGCAAACCTGATAGGGACAGGCATTGCGGCATTATCATAATATACTCCCGTCACTGCCGGCATCCTCACAATTCTATGAGGCATTTTAATGTAGCGGATTCATCAATAAACTTTTCTTAAAGTTTATGATGAATCACGACTACATTTGAAAAATCATAGACAAACACAAAGACTGGTAAAACCAAGTCATAAAACCGATGTTGCTACAACCGTGTTTACCTCATTTAAAGAAATGTCCGCCCGATATTATTTATTATAAGGAATCACACTTAAACTATAATTACCATCAGGCAACAAATCCGAATCAAATTCTATTTCAATATCTTTAGACTCTCCTTTCAACAATGTGAAATAATTATCGTTCATCAAAGCAGGTAATATACGCTCACCATCAGAAGAGCGAATAGCCTGTACGTGAACAGCAAAAGCGACTGATGATCCCACATTTTCGATCTTTGCTTTAATCACTTTCTTACCATTACTATCCACTAAGCTTGATGTTGTGCGCAATTTGGCTTTCGGCAAATTATTCAATGCTTTATAATCTCCCGGTTTATTGGAACGCCAATAAAAGTTATCAGAAAGCAGTTGCCCGTTTTCATCGTTCAGTTCCAACTTGATGAAATGCACAGGAGTCAAATCCGTTGGCTTCTTTTTTCTACCATATAATTCAAATTCATAAAGTGAATATCCCCACATAGTAGCCTGTTTCAACCCTTGCATTTTCACATAACGCGTACAAACAGGTTTTATCTTAATCTCTTCGACACCGCCTTTAGAGTCCTCATTGATATAAATTTCTTTCCAGTTTATTGCATCATCCGAAATCAACAGTTTATAAGCTTTTGCATGAGCAGCCTCCCAGTTCAATATGACAGAGGCTATTTCAGTAGGTTCACCCAGATCAACATAAATCCATTCTTCATCACGGGGTTCACTCGCCCAACGACTGCCATCACTGGCATCAATCGCGGCACTTGGCTCTCCGGCATCTGCCGAAATGGAGGAAGCAACCGCTTTCTTACCGAAAGCAAGGTTGTCTGTTGTAAAATTCAGATGGAAACAATAGGAATCCTTATTAGCGGCGGCATCCAAAACTACAGACTGGCTATAACGCCCCATTTCTTTCCCATCCAGATTATAGACTTTACCTGTAGCCGTAAGTCCTTTCTGCTCTTTCAAAGTGGTATTGATCACTTTTACACTATTATCAGCATAACTCCACTGAATATGAACCGGTTCACACGCCTTTCTGATTCCCCAGTAAGCCCCCGTCAAGTCATAATAATAATCATAGGTTTGCCATACCAATGAAGGATAAGCCGACTGCCCCATCCAAGTCAATATGCCGGAAGCATCTTCCCAAATATGATGTTGAAAGCCTTCGTACATCGCTTTATTCACCTCAACATTCACTAATTGAGCTTTCCGGCAAAAATCTTCAATACCTTTCGCTTTACCATAATTGAACTCTACGGTAGAGAAATATTTGTCGGGACTGGCGTTCCCCGCCGAATTGCCAAAGAAATGCTTGTCCCACATTTCATTACGTGGCCACCAATCTTTTTCGGGCATAAATTTCTTAAAGCTATCGAAAGTAGTAAAGACAGCTGTACCTATTTCTGTACGGAATCCCCATCCTTTAGTTATATTGGCACCATATCCATAAGGGGCTTTGGTAAAATACCAGTTAGGATGAGAGTTAGTCCAAGGTCCACTCCCGGAAAGGCCGTCACTATGGGAATTGGCATGATAGGCCCGATCACCCCCATCGTATGTTCTAACGTCTTCCTCCAGCCACTTATTAAGAGGCTGTAACGGATACCCCTCATTATCACCACACCACACTGCAATACAAGCATGATTACGCAAACGCTTGATCTTTTCCACTGCATTCATATTGAAAGCAAAAACATCATCCGGAAGATTCGAATTTGAATTTAACCAGAAGTCGTTCCACACCATAATGCCGTATTTATCGCAAGCTTCATAAAACTCATCATCCGTAACCGAACCGATCCAATTGCGTATCATATTAAAATGCATCTCATTGTGAAGTTTCAATTTAAGATCATATTCTTCACCCCGACAACGCAACATATATTCGCTCATTCCCCAGTTTCCTCCTTTTACATAAACAGGTTCACCATTTATTTTAAGATGAAGCACACCGTCAACCAGCTCGGAACCGTATTCACGAATACCAAATGTAATATTCTGTTTATCAGAAGCCTTACCATTCACCATATAAGTCAGTTCGCAGGTATAAAGATTCGGCTGTCCGTAACCATTAGGCCACCACAAAGCAGGATTCTGAATTATAAATTGACTGAACTTGCTATCATCCAGAAGAAAAGTCCGCTGTTTGCCTGCCTCAATTACCAAATCTTCGGTAAATTCAATGTTGCCCGGCTGAATGATACCTTTCAACACTCCTTTCTGCTCTATATCTGTATGATTCCGTAGTTCCAACTGCAAGCTTAAAACCGCTTTGTTTTTAGAAGGAACTTTCGAACGTATCCAAGGATCGACGATAGACACTTCGCCGGTTTTTGTCAAATAGACGTCGTCAGTAATACCAGTCAAAAGACCGCGAACATAAGGCATCCAATCCCAGCCGGCACATGACATATAAGTAGGACTTGCATAATTGGGAACCGGAGTGCCTACCCAATGCACAAGGACGGCAAGCACATTCTTACCGTTTTTTGACAGCAAATCGGTTATATCGAAATTCCCCCGATGCATAAATCCATCAAGCAACCCGAGACGCGTCCCATTAAAAAATATTTCTCCTTTACGGTTAACCCCTTCAAAATTTAGCCATACCCTTTCTCCGTTTTCCACCTCCGGCGAATTAAACTCTGTACGATACCAGAAGTTACGGTCATATTTTGCTTTATCGACTTTATACGCATTATCAGCAAAATTCGGATCAGGCTCCAGTCCTTCTAATACATACGAACCAAACACCGTTCCCGGCACAGTTGCTTTGACCCAATCCCTCGTGTCATATCGGGTAGTCATCATATCAGAAGGATGCTCAATTTCTGCCTGAGCTTTCACTTTCCATATCGTCAGATTTCCATCACTATTCAATGAAATTTTTACTTTTTGTGCATGAACGGTGATACCAGTAAATAATAAAACAAGTAACAGTGTAGTCTTCCAAATATTCATATCTTCTATTTCTTTTTCACATTACAGATCAGTATATGAACGATTAATCGCTCATATACCCCTAAAAAAGAAATCAGATAGTCATATTATTATATTTTGTATTCCTCTATCTTCCTGTACAAAGTGGTAAGACCGATCTTCAGCAAGCGGGCAGTTTCCGTCTTGTTGCCTTTCGTATATTCCAGGACGCGGGCAATATGCCTTCGTTCCATAGCAGCCAGTTCAAAACTACCGATATTATCATCCGAACATTCATAATGAGTATTCTGAATCTCCAACGGAAGATCGCACACATCCAGATGCCCGCCTTCGCAGACAATCAGACTCCGTTCTATCACATTCCGCAATTCACGGATATTTCCTTTCCAGGGTTGCTGTTCCAACGCATGAAGAAAAGCAGGAGTCATCTCATTGACCGTATACGAAAGTTTCTCGGAAAAGCTCTTTGCAAAGGCAGTGGCAAGAATTCTGATATCACCGGTACGTTCGCGAAGTGCCGGCAGATGTACCTGAAATACCGAAAGACGATAAAACAGGTCTTCACGGAAACGTCCC
>ERZ773173.2399-NODE-2399-length-14126-cov-5.458603_pt1 | contig 14126 bp, 10 predicted proteins | sample MGYA00580535_ERZ773173 | MGnify/ENA primary metagenome ERZ773173 (study PRJEB29015, sample SAMEA2737856) | human gut metagenome | biome: human gut; feature: human-associated habitat; material: faeces | place: China | collected 2012 ...
AGATGGTGAAAAAATTGACAATGTAGAACAGGCACATCGTCGTATAGGATTCTTATTTGTATGCCTCGGCGGGCGCATCGAAGCAAAACCTCCTTGACTCGGTTGCCGAGTTTATCGTCCTCGAAGATGTAGTATTGGATATGGATATACTCTTGGGCAATCTCCAAATCTTGCAGGTAGTGTTTGAATTTGTCTTCTCCCGAAGTGAATATCTTCACGTGGCTTCCCGAATAGTACGGTACACTGCACAAACTGTGGCACAATCTTATCTCTTGCTTGCTCTCCTCGCTCAGTGGAAGACTGTCGATATTGACGATCGAATGATAATCCCGTTTTCGTAATTTCCTCTTTATGCGTCTGGAAACCATTCTTTTCGCCTTGAAATTCTGCCCGAAAAAAATATAGAAAACCAATCCTACGATGGGAAGAAATGCCAATACGAGCACCCATGCCAAACTTTTTACCGGATTGCGATTATTGCCGGACAGGGTGTGCTGGTCATGTTTGCCGGATTTCTGGAAAACAGTACGGGGAATATCCCGCTTGCCTGGTCTGTTACATTCTTTATTTTAGGCGGGCTGTTTTTGGCTTTGTTCCTGTATCACCGGTATATACTTCCTTTGCCGAAAGGGGATAAGCCATCGGCTACGGTGACTCCTTCCACAATCTTAAAAGAGTTTTTCGCGACTTTCGCCTCTTTTTTCAAAAAGAAACAAGCCTTTGTCGCGATCCTGTTTATGCTGTTGTACCGTTTTCCGGAAGCCCAGTTGGCTAAATTGGTAACGCCTTTCCTGGTCGATCCCCGCGAAGTGGGTGGCTTGGGGCTTTCGACGGCTGAAATCGGACTGGTGTACGGGACGATCGGTACGATCGGTTTGACATTGGGCGGAATATTGGGAGGTATCGCCGCCTCGGCAGGAGGATTGAAGAAATGGATCTGGCCGATGGCGTTGGCAATTTCCCTTCCTGACGCTGTCTTTATTTATTTGAGCAGTGCGTTGCCTGATAATTTGTGGATAGTCAACATTTGCGTATTTATCGAACAGTTTGGATACGGCTTTGGCTTTACGGCCTATATGTTGTATCTGATTTATTATTCCGACGGAGAACATAAGACGGCACATTATGCGATCTGTACGGCTTTTATGGCTTTGGGCCTGATGCTTCCTGGAATGGCGGCCGGCTGGTTGCAGGAACAGATGGGTTACGAGAATTTCTTCTGGTGGGTGATGGGATGTTGCCTGGTGACGTTGCTTGTCACGGCCTGCCTGAAGATCGATCCCGAATTCGGGAAGAAAAAACAAGGAAATAACTAAATATATTTGCTTTGTATGGTGGCGAAAACGATATTGATAGCGGATGGCGGTTCCACGAAAACGGATTGGAGTATTGTGTCCGGCAATTGGGAGATAGACCGGATCAGGACAGGAGGAATTAATCCTTTTTTCCAGACGGAAGAGGAGATCTCGGCTGAGATAAGGGACAATCTGATTCCCCGGATAAGGGAGTCCGATTCTGTTGGGGCCGTTTACTTTTATGGTGCCGGATGTGCGTTTCCGGAAAAGAACGAGATTATACGCCGTTCTGTCACGCGCTATCTGCCGGTCCCGGTGGAGGTCGGCAGCGATTTGCTGGCAGCCGCCCGTGCCCTTTGTGGAGACAGTCCCGGCATTGCTTGTATTTTGGGGACTGGTTCCAACTCCTGTCTGTATGACGGAAAGGGTATTGTCAAGAGCATATCTCCGTTGGGCTTTGTCTTGGGAGATGAGGGGAGTGGCGCCGTACTTGGAAAATTGTTGGTTGGGGATGTGTTGAAGAACCAGTTGCCGGCAGCTTTGCAAGAGGCTTTTTGGGCGGAGTCCGGTTTGACACCGGCCATCATTATGGAAAAGGTTTATAAAGGGCCTTTCCCGAATCGTTTTTTGGCAAGCCTGTCTCCTTTTTTGCTCCGGCATATGGAAGAACCTGCAATACGTGATCTGGTGAGCAATAGTTTCCGGGCGTTCTTTGCCCGCAATGTCATGCAGTATGATTACCGGGAGCATCCTGTCTATCTGACAGGCTCCATTGCTTGGTATTATCAGGATATATTGAAAGATGTTGCTCGTGAGTTCGAGCTTCGATTAGGAACGATCGTTCAAAGTCCGGTTCAAGGTCTGATTCACTATCACTGTGTTTTATAAATAATAAATTATCTAATTCGGTTTTTATCATGAAAAAATCTTTATTCTTATTGTGTTTGCTTCTGGGGATGTTGGGTAATTGTGCGTTGGTGTTGGCACAACCGGCCCAGAAGTTGGTCAATGTGGTGGTTTCGCCTGATCGTATCGATTGGAAATGCAAGGCGAAGGAAGAAGTCAAGTTTACGGTACAGGTTTTCAAGAATGAGAATTTGTTGAAAGATGTAGTTGTCGATTATGAGTTGGGACCGGAATATTTTCCGACGGTTGTAAAGAAAGACGTTCGTTTGGCGGATGGAAAAACGATACTGAAAGCGAAGATGAATGAACCCGGATTCTTGCGTTGCAGGGTGACGGCCAAAGTGGACGGACGGAAGTATGAAGGGATGGCGACAGTTGGCGTGGATGAAACGAGGATTCGGCCGACGACGGTCAATCCGGAAGATTTTGATGCTTTCTGGACCGGTGCGATCGCTGAAGCCCGTAAGCAGCCGCTAGATCCCAAGATGACTTTGTTGCCGGAAAGATGCACTTCTACGCAGAATGTCTATCATGTCAGTTTCCAGAATGAACGCCCCGGTTCCCGTATATATGGCATTCTGATTGTACCGAAGAAAACTGGTAAATATCCGGCGGTCCTCCAGGTTCCAGGAGCGGGTATACGTCCTTATAACGGATTCAATTTGGGAGAAGATATCATTACGTTGGAGATTGGAATACATGGTGTTCCTGTGACGATGCCGCAGGAAGTGTATAACAACTTGGCTGCTGGAGCATTGAACGGATATAATGCAATGAACAAGAATAATCGCGATACGCATTACTACAAACGGGTCTATCTCGGTTGCGTGCGGGCTGTGGACTTCCTCTATTCTTTGCCTGAGTTTGATGGAAATACAGTCGGTGTGACCGGTGGAAGCCAGGGAGGAGCCTTGTCTATTGTCACGGCCGGACTAGACCCGCGTATCAAGTTTCTTGCTGCTTTCTATCCGGCCTTGTGCGATTATGCCGGCTATCTGCATAAACGTGCGGGAGGCTGGCCGCATTACTACCGGAATGCGCAGCCTGTGGCAAACGAAGTGGAAACGCTCGCTTACTTTGATGTCGTGAATTTTGCCCGCCAGGTGAACGCTCCGGGCTGGTATAGCTGGGGATATAATGATGTGACTTGTCCTCCGACATCCATGTATTCGGCCTACAATGTTATTCCGGGAGTGAAGGACTTGCATCTTTACCTCGAAACCGGTCACTGGACATATCCGGAACAGCAGTCGGAACGTATTGAATGGTTGAAAGATAAATGCGGAAAGTAAATATGTTTCCCGGTTAATAATAATGCATGTATGTCGAATTTAAAGTATTTTTTAGCGGGGGTGTTAATTATGGCAATAACATCGTGTATGCAAAAGGATAGTGAATTATTTTTGTTTGTCGGATCGTATGCGGATGCTACAGACCCTGGTATAAATCTGTTTCGCTTCGATGTGGAGAAAGGGACGGCTGTGCCGGTGAAAAGCCTGTCGGGCATTCAAGACCCTTCTTATCTGACAGTGAGTCGGGATGGCAAGTTTGTCTATTCGGTAAGTGAAACTGCTGTGCCGGACGCGAAAGTATGTGCCTATTCGTTTGATAAACATACCGGGACACTTTCCTTGCTGAACGAACAGAAGACGGATGGCAGCGCTCCCTGTTATATCTGGGTGGACAGTAAACGCCGGATGGCTGTCACGGCTAACTACAACGGCGGAAGCATAAGTGTTTTCTCCATCTCGGCCGATGGAGCTTTGCTACCGGCTGAAGTATATGCGTATGAAGGAGGAAGACCGGGGTCCGAACGCCAGGCGGTTCCGCATCTGCATTGTGTGTATGCTTCGCCAGATGAGAACTATCTGTATGCCAACGATCTGGGAACGGACCGGATTTATAAATACGAGATCATTGCTTCCGATAAAGGCTTGAGTTTGCGGGAAGGGACGCTTGCCTCTTTTAGTTTGCCGGCGGGAGAAGGTCCGCGCCATACGGTTTTTCATCCGAACGGGAAATGGGCTTACCTGATTAGCGAGCTTTCGGGCCGCGTCGCTCTCATGTATTACGACAAGGGCAACCTGACCCCGGTCCGGTTTGTAGAAGCCGATACGTTACATGTCTCCGGTAGTGCCGATATACACATCACACCGGACGGTCGTTTCCTATATGCCTCTAACCGTCTGAAAGGTGACGGTATTGCGATTTTTTCTATCGATCTGGAAAACGGGCAATTGACAAAGATTGGTTATCAGCTGACCGGTATTCATCCGCGTAATTTCGTCATCACCCCCAACGGCAAGTTCCTGCTTTGCGCTTGTCGGGATAGTCATATCGTGCAGGTTTACGAAATAGACAAGCAAAGCGGTTTGTTGAAAGATACGGGAAAAGACATCCGAGTTAGTAAGCCTGTTTGCTTGAAGTTTACCGACATGTAAATGTGATATTTTTAGTAGCTTTGCAACGTGTAAATTGTAATAAGCTATGTCATTCATTAAGATAACGGAACAGAATTCTCTCTATAACGACCTGGAACGGAAGTCCGTCCGGGCCTTGCTTGAAGATATCAATACGGAAGATCAGAAAGTGGCGTTGGCTGTCCGAGAGACAATCCCCAAAATAGAAGAATTGGTTTTGCAGATCGTTCCCCGCATGAAGCAGGGCGGACGGATCTTTTATCTGGGAGCCGGAACCAGCGGGCGATTGGGGGTTTTGGATGCTTCCGAAATCCCCCCGACGTTCGGGATGCCTTCCACACTGATTGTCGGCTTGATAGCTGGTGGTGATATTGCCCTCCGGAATCCTGTGGAGAATGCTGAAGACGATGAGGAACGCGGCTGGCAGGAATTGCTGGAGCACCGGGTTAATACGAAGGATACCGTGATCGGCATTGCTGCTTCCGGGACGACTCCCTATGTGATCGGTGCCCTTCGCAAAGCACGTGAACAGGGCATCCTGACTGCCTCCATTTCCAGCAATCCAGATTCACCGATGGCGATGGAGGCCGATATCGCAATCGAAATGATTGTCGGGCCGGAGTTTGTCACCGGCAGTTCCCGCATGAAATCGGGAACAGGGCAGAAAATGATCTTGAACATGATCTCCACCTCCGTTATGATCCGATTGGGTAGGATTAAAGGAAACCGGATGGTCAATATGCAGCTCACCAATCAGAAACTTATAGACCGTGGAACCCGCATGGTTGCCGAGGAATTGAATCTTCCCTATAACCAATCCCGCCATCTGCTGTTGATGTACGGTTCCGTTCAGGATGCTGTCGAAGCTTATCGCGAAGGTTAACGAGTCTGAGGTTGGTTTCAGCTTTTTCTGTGAGAAGATGAGAAATATATGGAAAATTTAGTATATTTGTCCCATGCATTGTTCCTGCTTCGCAATCGCGGAAAAGGATTAAAAGGGAATCGGGTGTAAATCCCGGACAGTCCCGCTGCTGTAAGCTTCAAAACGGAATGGGCAATTCTTTTATGCCACTGACGTGAGTCGGGAAGGCGCTCATGCCGGAAGTAAGTCAGAAGACCTGCAACGCATATTTTTTCGACGGCTTCGAGGATAGGCCGGAAGAGAACTGTGAAGCCGTAGCTTTTGCCTTTCTTAATTTCCGTTTCCCGTAGCTATTTACTTGTTTTTAATTATTTTGCCATAATAATTAGGAAAAGAGGCATGAATCTGTGGGCGGGATGAGCTCCGCCTCGATTCATGCTTTCCTTTTATGAGTGTGATTAGTCTTCCGGCTTTTGTCGTATAAACCTTTTTTTCGTACCTTTGTGCGTTTCCTCCATAAAGAGAGGAAGATAAATACGACTTCAAATTTGTATATGGAAATGAGAAAAACAGTATTATATGGCGTTTTGGCCTTTTGTTTGGTTGTGTTGAATTCTTGTTTGGGAGACCCGACCACCCAATTGACGATGGCAAACCAGGCAGGGGTAGTGGTGACCGGTTACGGACCTGGTAAGGCTATTTATACCAAGGGGGACGTAGTGGTCTCTTCGGAAGACTTCCAGAATGCCAATGTGGAAAACGGAGAATGTATTTTGTTTGATTATTCCATCGATTACGGGGTCGCAAACAATATGGGGGCGGGGACGGATACCAGTTATACCGAGGCTATTATTTATGAAAATACGATCTCGGAGGTCAATCGTTGGAACTTCTATAATACGTTGACCGATACCTCTATTGTTGCAAAGGACGAACTATTGCTTTCTTCCCTTCAGGCTCGTTCCGCTTATATCAGAGGCAATTTGTTCCTGTTCACGGAAATGAGCAATCATCCGACAAACCAAGTGGATAGTTTCTCTTTATCCTATGATCCGGATAATTTGTTAGGGGACGATAATATTTATAGCCTTTACCTTCGTACGATTAAGATAAAGGCGGACACGACAAGAGGCGAGTCGATGATTATTCCTTGTGCGTTCGATATCGAAGAGCTGGTGAAAGAGGCGGAAAAGAATAATTCGGATGAATTGAAGTTCCGGATTAATTATGCATATTCATTCGGGAAGGATTCTGCATCGATAAACTGGAAAAGTTCCGATGTGTTTACAATAGACCTGTCCGGAAAAGACAAATAAAGGATAAATAGCAAACGAACGTATTGAAAAAATGTATAAAGAGATATTTAAATTGGTTGTAGCCATCATCTCCCAGCCAGGAAAAGCGTGGGATATTCTGACGAAAAAAGAAGAAAAGGACGATGAGTTTTTATCCCGGTTTGTCTATCCCCTGATTGGATTCGTTACGGTAGCGGCTTTTTTGGGTGTGCTGTTCACCCGGAAAGAGTTTGATGTCGAACTGGCACTGAAATCGTCTATCCGGACACTGGTTGCTGCGTTCGGCGGCTTTTACTTGGCTTCCTATTTGTTGAACGAACTTTGGCAGGGATTGTTTAAACGGGAGAAGGACATGAAGCTGTGTCAACGTTTTGTAGGCTATTCGTCTTCGTTGATGTTTGCTTTGAACATCGTGTTGATGTTGCTCCCGGAGTTTTTCTTTTTGCGTATATTTGTATTATATACGTTTTATATCGTGTGGGAAGGAGCCGGCCCTTATATGCAGGTTGAGGAGAAGATACGCCTGAAGTTTGTCGGGATCGCGACCGGGTTGATTCTGTTGACGCCTTGGCTGATCGAGGTCATCCTTTCCATGTTGATGCCCGGTTTACGTTTTTGATAAAAGAAGTAAGATGAAAGAGAAGATTAGTAATAACATACAGATAAAGAATAAACGGGCGACTTTCGATTATGAGTTGCTCGACACGTTTACGGCAGGGATTGTGCTGACCGGTACGGAGATCAAATCGATACGCTTGGGAAAGGCAAGTTTGGTTGATACGTTCTGTATTGTGGAGAAGGGCGAATTGTGGGTGAAAAATATGTATGTGGCAGAATATTTCTACGGGACATACAATAACCATACGACTCGCCGTGACCGTAAGTTGCTGCTGACTAAAAAAGAATTGCGGAAGATTGAAAGTGCTGCCCGCAATAATGGCTTTACAATTATTCCGACACGTCTTTTCATTAATGAAAAGGGACTGGCTAAAGTTGTTGTTGCTATCGCCAAAGGTAAGAAGGAATATGATAAACGCGATTCTATCAAAGAGCGGGATGACCGCCGGGAGATGGATCGTGCATTTAAACGGAATTGAAAGAATTTATAATTTATGATTTATGCGTCACAAATAAATCATAAATCATAAATTATAAATCATAAATCATAACATGGATAAAGAGATGTTTTTGAACGCCCTGAAAGAACGTATTTTGATTCTGGACGGGGGGATGGGGACGATGGTCCAGGGATTTAAACTGACCGAGAAAGATTATCGCGGAAAACAGTTTGCTGATTGGACGAGCGACCTGAAAGGAAATAACGACCTGTTATGTATCACCCGGCCGGATGTGATCAAATCGATCCACCGTCAGTATCTGGATGCCGGTGCCGATATTTTTGCTACCAACACTTTCAATGCAAATGCTATCTCGATGGAGGATTACGGCATGCAAGGGCAGGTGAGAAATATCAATTTGGCTGCCGGAAAATTGGCGCGTGAGGTGGCCGATGGCTTTATGAAGGAGCATCCGGATCGCACGATCTTTGTAGCTGGTTCTGTCGGCCCAACTAATAAGACAGCTTCGATGAGCCCTGACGTGAGCGATCCGGCTTACCGTGCTGTCACCTACTTGGATTTGTATAGCGCTTATAAAGAACAGGTAGACGCTTTGGTAGACGGGGGCGTGGATATCGTTTTGTTTGAGACGACTTTCGACACGCTGAATGTGAAAGCCGGACTGGAAGCCGCCGAGGCTGTGTTGAAGGAAAAAGGCAAGGATTTACCGATTATGCTTTCTCTGACGTTATCTGCCCAGGGAGGACGTACGTTTTCGGGGCAGACATTGCTTGCGTTTTTGGCTTCCGTGCAACATACCAATATTGTTAGTGTCGGTCTGAACTGCTCTTTCGGTGCTGCCGATATGAAACCTTTTTTGGCTGAATTGGCAAAACATGCTCCTTATTATATAAGTGCTTATCCGAACGCCGGTCTGCCGAACAGTTTCGGTTCCTATGATGAGACGCCGGAAAAGATGGCTGTTCATGTAAAATCTTTTATTGACGAAGGGCTGGTGAATATATTGGGAGGCTGTTGTGGTACGACGCCGGCCCATATTGCCAAATATCCCGAACTGGTAAAGGGGGCTAAGCCGCATATCCCGGCTCCTAAGCCTGGGTGTCTTTGGTTATCCGGTTTGGAACTGCTTGAAGTTAAGCCGGAGAATAATTTCGTGAATGTCGGCGAACGATGCAATGTGGCTGGTTCACGTAAGTTCTTGCGCCTGATCAAGGAAGAAAATTATGAAGAGGCTTTGACAATTGCCCGCAAGCAGGTGGAAGACGGCGCGCAGGTGATCGATATCAATATGGATGACGGAATGTTGGATGCCGTGAAGGAGATGACGACTTTCTTGAACTTGATCGCTTCCGAACCTGATATTTCCCGTGTTCCCGTGATGATCGACTCTTCTAAATGGGAGGTGATCGAAAAAGGTTTGATGTGCGTGCAGGGTAAAAGTATTGTGAATTCGATTTCTTTGAAAGAAGGAGAAGAGGTTTTCCTGCAACATGCCGCTCGCATCAAACAGTTGGGTGCAGCTACGGTCGTAATGGCTTTTGATGAAAAGGGGCAGGCAGACACGTTTGAACGGAAGATCGAGGTTTGCGGACGTGCTTACCGTCTCCTCCGGGAGAAAGTCGATTTCGATCCGAACGGAATTATTTTCGATCCGAATGTGCTGGCTATCGCTACCGGTATGGAAGAACATAACGGGTACGGACTTGACTTTATCCGTGCCGTGGAATGGATCAAGAAGAACCTGCCGGGGGCGAAGGTGAGCGGCGGTGTCAGCAATCTTTCCTTCTCTTTCCGTGGAAATAATTATGTGCGGGAGGCCATGCATTCCGTATTCCTGTATCATGCGATTAACAAAGGCATGGACATGGGGATCGTGAACCCGTCGTCGTCCGTACTCTATGAAGATATAGAACCTGCTTTCCGTATGTTGCTGGAAGACGTCATTTTGGCACGCCGTCCGGAAGCAGCTGAAGAACTGATTGCATATGCCCAGAACCTGCATGTAAAAGCGCAGGAGGGAGAAGGTGAAAAGCAGGAAGTCTGGCGTGAATATCCGTTGAAGGAGCGTCTGGAAAACGCTCTGATAAAAGGAGTCGGCGATCATTTGGAAGAAGATTTAAAGGAAGCCTTGAAGGAATATCCGCGTGCGGTGGATATTATCGACGGACCGCTGATGGGTGGGATGAATAAGGTAGGCGAATTGTTTGGTGCTGGAAAAATGTTCCTACCGCAGGTTGTCAAGACTGCCCGTACGATGAAAAAGGCAGTCGCCATCTTGCAACAGGCGATCGAGGCAGAAAAGGTCTCTTCTGATTCTGCTAAGGCAGGAAAGGTTCTGTTTGCGACAGTGAAAGGTGACGTGCATGACATTGGAAAGAATATTGTTTCGATCGTCCTGGCTTGCAATAATTATGAGGTGATCGATTTGGGAGTGATGGTTCCGGCAGACGTGATTGTAAAAAAGGCAATTGAAGAAAAGCCCGACCTGGTCTGTCTTTCCGGTCTGATCACGCCTTCGCTCGAAGAGATGGTACATGTGACGGACGAGATGCAGAAAGCCGGCTTGAGTATTCCCATAATGGTGGGTGGCGCCACGACTTCGAAGTTGCATACGGCCATTAAGATCGCTCCTCATTATGACTATCCTGTCATTCATGTACTGGATGCTTCGCAAAACCCGTTGATTGCGGCCAAACTGTTGAGCCCGGATACGCGCGATGCTTATATCGCCCAGCTGAACAGTGAGTATGAAGCTCTGCGTGCCTCTGTGAATAAGAAAAAAGAGATACTGGTCCCGTTGGCGGAAGCCCGGACGAATCGTCCGGTGATCGATTGGGCTTCTTATAACCCGGTTGTCCCGGCTCGGAACGGGGTACAGGTGATTCCTTCTATTCCTTTGGAAGAAATAATTCCATATATTCATTGGACCTTCTTTTTTAGTGCCTGGAAACTGAATGGGCGTTTCTCGGAAATTGCGCAGATCCACGGCTGTGACGCTTGTCGTGCCGCCTGGCTGGCCGAATTCTCGGAAGCGGACCGGACGAAGGCGTCGGAGGCTATGCAGTTATACAAGGATGCAGTTAAGTTGTTGGATCGCTTGGTTGAGATGAAAGCCGAGTATTGTAAGGCGGTTTATGGTTTCTTCCCGGCAAATGGTGATGGGGATAATATCCGTGTGGGTGAAGTCTTGCTTCCAGTTTTGCGTCAACAGGCGAAAAAAGAGGAAGGAATCTATAAGTCGTTAGCCGATTATGTGATGCCAGTATCGGAAGGGCGTACGGATTATGTCGGCGCTTTCGTGGTGACGGCTGGTGTCGGTGCAGAATCTCTGAAAGAGCGATTTGAGCAGGAAGGTGACACCTATAATTCCATGTTGTTGCAAACCTTGACCGACCGTTTGGCCGAGGCTACGGCCGAATATCTCCATGAAAAGGTCCGTAAGGAATATTGGGGATATGCTCCGGATGAATCGCTTTCCATCTCCGACCTGTATAAAGTGAAATATCAGGGAATACGTCCGGCTATCGGTTATCCTTCATTGCCGGACCAGCTTTTGAACTACACGTTGGATAAGTTGTTAAATATGTCACAGATCGGTGTCCGGTTGACGGAAAACGGCGCTATGTATCCGACGGCGACGGTGAGCGGCATTTATATTGCACATCCGGATTCCCAATATTTCATGATTGGTAATATTGATGAAGAACAGATGAAAGATTATGCCTGTCGCCGGAATCTGTCGGAAGCGGAAGTGAAGAAGTTATTGAATAAAAACATTTCAAATTGAAATATATACGCTGGATAGTCTTGTCTCTCCTTCTGGCCGGTATCTGGTGCACCATGCCTTCGCCGGATATGGGAGAGGCGTATGCCCGGAATGTATATCCCTATATATCGGGTGCTTTGTCCTGTTTTTCTTCTCTATTTTCTTTTTCGATAGGTGATTGCCTGATATACGGTAGTATGGCCGGTTTGCTTGCTTATCTGGTTTATGCCATTGTGAAGAAACGTTCCTGGCGGGCGACAGCCGGACGGATGATCGAATATTTGTTGTGGATATATGTCTGGTTTTATCTGGCTTGGGGATTGAATTATTTCAGGAAAGACTTTTTTACACGGACGGAAATCCCGTATGCGGCTTATTCAGCCGACGCTTTTCGTTCGTTCTTATCCACTTATACAGATTCGTTGAATGCGTCCTTTGTGCCTGTCGAAAAAATAGATAAGGCCCTCGTCGCAGAGGAAGTGAAAAAGGGATATCATGAAATTGCCGGGCGTTTCTCTTTAGTCAGTCCTGCCGGGTATTTGCATCCGAAGCCGATGTTAATGCCCTTTTTGATGAGTGGAGTGGGGGTATTGGGGTATATGGGACCGTTTTTTACCGAATATAATCTGAACCCTGATCTGCTCCCGGTCCAGTATCCGTTTACTTATGCACATGAAATGGCGCATGTGTTAGGAATATCCAGCGAGGCTGAAGCGAATTTGTATGGTTTTCTCGTCTGTTCCCGTTCCGGAGTGCCGGAAATCCGGTTTTCGGCTTATTTTGCTTTGTTGCCTTATGTGTTGAGCAATGCCTACGGCTTATTGTCGGAAGAGGAGTTTAATGAATGGAAAGAGACGATCTCCCCCGAGGTAAAAGATCTTTACAACCGGAAAGTCGCTTACTGGGAGAATTTGTACAGCCCGTTTATAGGCGAGATCCAGAGTACCGTTTACAACTGGTTCTTGAAAGGAAACAACATTCCCTCCGGCCGGAAGAATTATTCGGAAGTGGTGGCATTATTGATGGCGCTGGGAAATACGTCCGGAGAGATTTGAGTCCTTGCTGTTTCCATATTGCCTAATTCGAATTAAATCACTACCTTTGCGGCAATTTTTGAGAAGATAGATAAATATAACGCATATGAGTAAGAAATTTGCCGAATACTCGAAACTTGACTTGTCGAACGTCAATAAAGAGGTGCTGAAGAAATGGCAGGATGGCGACATCTTCCATAAGAGTCTTGAAATCCGCGAAGGACATCCCTCGTTTGTCTTTTATGAAGGTCCTCCTTCTGCAAACGGTATGCCCGGTATTCACCATGTGATTGCCCGTTCGATTAAGGATATTTTCTGCCGTTATAAGACCATGAAAGGATATCTTGTCAACCGTAAGGCGGGATGGGATACACACGGACTTCCAGTAGAGCTGGGAGTTGAAAAAACATTGGGTATCACCAAAGAAGATATCGGCAAAAAGATCTCTGTGGCCGAATATAATGCCGCCTGCCGCCGCGACGTGATGAAGTTCACGAAGGAATGGACGGATCTGACACAGAAGATGGGATATTGGGTCGACCTTGAAAACCCGTATATCACTTACGACAATCGTTATATCGAAACATTGTGGTACTTGCTGAAGGAACTGTATAAGAAAGGTTTGCTTTACAAAGGGTACACGATCCAGCCGTATTCGCCGGCTGCCGGAACGGGGCTTAGCTCGCATGAGTTGAACCAGCCGGGCTGCTATCGCGATGTAAAGGATACGACTTGTACGGCTCAGTTCCGTATTCTCGATCCGAAACCGGAAATGACGGCGTTTGGCGAACCGTTCTTCCTTGCATGGACCACTACTCCTTGGACATTGCCTTCCAATACAGCACTTTGCGTGGGCCCGAATATCACCTACGTGGCTGTTCAGACTTACAATCCGTACACCGGCATGCCGATGACGGCAGTTGTGGGTAAGGACCGTCTGGATGCCTATTTCAATCCGAAGGCAGCCGAATTGGCGTTGGAAGATTATAAGGCAGGAGATAAATTAGTTCCGTTCAAAGTCGTTGCCGAATGGAAAGGTACTGAACTGAACGGCATGAAATATGAACAGCTGACTCCGTGGGTGAACCCCGGTGAAGGTGCTTTTCGTGTGATTACCGGCGACTTTGTCACCACAGAAGATGGTACAGGTATTGTACATATCGCTCCGACATTCGGTGCCGATGACGATCGTGTGGCAAAAGCCAATGGCGTGCCTCCGTTGATGTTGATCGACAAGGATGGCAACAAGCGTCCGATGGTTGATATGACGGGTAAATATTATCTGCTGGAAGACCTTGACCCCGAATATGTGCAGGCAAATATGAATGCGGCCGACTACGACCCGTGGCAGGGCAAGTTCGTGAAGAACGCTTATGATGCGACCAAAGGCGAAAAAGACGAAACGCTGGATGTTGAAATCTGCATGATGCTGAAAGCACAGAACCGTGTGTTCCGCATCGAGAAGCATG
>ERZ773173.2400-NODE-2400-length-14125-cov-4.648045_pt1 | contig 14125 bp, 17 predicted proteins | sample MGYA00580535_ERZ773173 | MGnify/ENA primary metagenome ERZ773173 (study PRJEB29015, sample SAMEA2737856) | human gut metagenome | biome: human gut; feature: human-associated habitat; material: faeces | place: China | collected 2012 ...
GATCAAGTTGAATGGAAGGAGACGCTTATGAAGGAACTGCGTGTTGGCATTGCCGGTCTGGGACGGCTGGGCCGGGTCCATGCTGCCAACCTTGCCCACAAGATTCCCGGCGCGGTCCTGACGGCGGCCTGCGTGCCCGGCGCGGACAGTCAGGCTTATGCCCGTCAGGAATTGGGACTTGAAAAGGTGTACGGCGATTTCAGGGAGATGGTCGCCGACCCGGAGCTGGACGCGGTGGCCATCGTGTCCCCCTCCGGAGAGCACTGCTGGCAGATCGAGGCGGCGCTGGACGCGGGGAAGCACGTGTTTTCCGAAAAGCCTCTGGGCGTTACGATGGAACAATGCCTTCAGGCGGAGGCGGCCGTGGCCCGGCACCCGGAATTGGTGTGTATGCTGGGCTTTATGCGGCGCTATGACAAGTCCTACGCCTATGCCAAGGAAAAAATCACTGCGGGGGCCATCGGTACGCCCTATCTGGTGAAATCCACCGGCATCGACCCGGAAGCCGTGGTGGAGGGGGCCATCCGGTACAGCGGGACCTCCGGCGGGATCTTCTTGGATTCCGCCATTCACGATATGGATCTGATGCGTTGGTTTCTGGATAGCGAGGCTGCGGAGGTCTACGCTATGGGCTGCACCTTCAAGCATCCGGAGTTCAAGGCGGCCGGGGACGACGAGACGGCCGTGGCGGTGTACAAATTTGAAAACGGCGCCATGGGCATGGTCCATGTGGGCCGCACCGCCCCCTACGGCTACCATATCGAAACGGAGATCGTAGGCACGGAGGGCACGATCCGCATTTCTGCCGTGCCGGAGAAGAACCGGGCTATGGTCTACGATGTGAATGGCGCCCGGACCGAATGTGTGGAATCATTCCCGGAGCGGTTTGCGGAGGCGTACCTCACGGAAATGGAGGAATTTGTCCGCTGCGTCCGAGAAGGGCGGAAGCCGGATACCGGCGTGGCGGACGGCATCTATGCCACACGGGTGGGCTACGCCACCACGGAGGCGTGGAAAACCGGGAAGATCGTCAAAATCTGATCCTTTTGTGGAGCAGGAATTCAAATTGTAAATAAGTTAGCAAAGAGAAGAACAGGCGCGTGGGATGCCCCACGCGCCTGTTCTCTTTGGGAGTGTTTATCGCCCGCAGTGACAGTCGCCGGAACAACCGGCGCAGCCGCCGCTGCATCCGCAGGTGTGCTTACCCTGCTTTTTCTGCCGGATGAGATACCGGACAATGGAAATGACAACGGCAAATAAGACTAGAGAAATGAGGAGGGTAGAGAGATTGGCACTCAACCAGGTCAGCATGGAAAATCACTCCTTTGAAAGAAATAGAAGATGGAAGATATAGAATGGAGGGTGAGGGGAAAATCAGACCTTAGTGGAAAGCTTGGTAGCTTCCTTGTAAGGACGAACCAGCATGTAGATGATAAAGGCCAGAGCGGCGATGGCAGCCACCAGACCGAGGACGCTCAGGTCACCGGTGAAGGCCTTGCCGAACTGGTTGACCATCAGGGCGCACAGATAAGCGAAGCCGCACTGATAGCCAATGGCGAACCAGGTCCACTTGGCGTTGTTCATCTCCCGCTTGATGGCGCCGATGGCGGCAAAGCAGGGGGCGCACAGCAGGTTAAACACCAGGAAGGAGTAGCCGCTGATCTGGGTAAAGACAGCTCCCAGAGCCTGATAGACAGTCTCATCACCGCCGCCGTAGAGAATACCCAGCGTACCAACGATGTTTTCCTTGGCCACCAGACCGGTGATGGAGGCCACAGCGGCCTTCCAGTTGCCCCAGCCGAGAGGTGCGAAGATCCAGGCGATCAGGCTGCCGATGTGGGCGAGGATGGAGCAGTCGATCTCTTCCTCGGAGAGCATCCGGAAGCCGTCCTCAGCCCAGCCAAAGTAGGTGGTGAACCACACAGCGATGGTGGACAGCAGAATGATGGTGCCAGCCTTCTTGATGAAGGACCAGCCCCGCTCCCACATGCTGCGCAGCACGTTGCCCACGGTGGGCCAGTGGTAGGCGGGCAGCTCCATGACAAAGGGAGCGGGATCGCCGGCAAACATCTTGGTTTTCTTCAGCATGATGCCGGAGATGATGATGGCAGCCATGCCCACGAAGTAGGCGGAGGTAGCCACCCAGGCGGCACCGCCGAAGATGGCACCGGCCACCATGGCGATGAAGGGCACCTTGGCGCCGCAGGGGATGAAGGTGGTGGTCATGATCGTCATACGGCGGTCACGTTCGTTTTCAATGGTACGGGAAGCCATGATACCGGGGATGCCGCAGCCGGTGCCGATCAGCATGGGGATGAAGGACTTACCGGACAGGCCGAACTTGCGGAAGATACGGTCCAGAACGAAGGCGATACGGGCCATGTAGCCGCAGGCCTCCAGGAAGGCCAGCATCAGGAACAGCACCAGCATCTGGGGCACGAAGCCCAAAACCGCGCCGACGCCAGCCACAATGCCGTCCAGAATCAGGCCGTTGAGCCAGTCGGCAGCACCGGCGGCTTCCAGAGCGTTGCCGATCAGTACAGGCACGCCGGGGACCCACACGCCGTAGTCGGCAGGATCGGGCTCGTCAAAGCCATTCTCCTCAAAGTAGGTGACAGCGTCCAGATAGCTCATGCCGACGGTGGTTTCCTCGTCAGCGTCAGCGGGGATGGCGTCATAGTAAACGGTCATGTCATTCATGGCCAGGGTCTCTTCGTCCTCCACTTCGATGGTGGTGGACGCGGAGTCGGGCTGAACCGCCTTCATGTCGGCCAGAGCGGCGTCGGGGTCGAAGTCATCGGCCTCGGTATCCAGCTCATAGTAGGCACTGATGGCCTCGGAGGCGGCGGTGTAATTGTCAGCGACCTCGGTATATTCGCTGGTGCCCATACCGAAGAGGTGCCAGCCGTCACCGAACAGGCCATCATTGGCCCAGTCGGTAGCGGCGGAGCCCACGGTCACCATGGCGATGTAGTACACCAGATACATGACCACGGCGAAAATAGGCAGGCCCAGCCAGCGGTTGGTGACGATGCGGTCGATCTTGTCGGAGGCGGAGAGCTGCCCCTGATTGTGTTTCTTGTAGCAGCTCTTGATGAGCTCTGCAATGTAGACGTACCGCTCGTTGGTGATGATGCTCTCGGCATCATCGTCCAGCTCCTTCTCAGCGGCCTGGATGTCGGCGTCGATGTGGGTCATGACATCGGCGGGGATGCTGAGCTTTTCCAGCACCTTGTCATCCCGCTCGAAGATCTTGATGGCGTACCAGCGCTGCTGCTCCTCCGGCAGGTTGTGCACTGCGGCCTCCTCGATATGGGCGATGGCGTGCTCCACAGGGCCGGAGAAGGTGTGCATAGGAACGGTTTTGGTGCCCTCGGCGGCCTTCACAGCGGCTTCAGCGGCTTCCATGACGCCGTCCCCCTTCAGCGCGGAGATCTCGATGATCCGTACACCCAGCTCCCGGGACAGCTCTGCTACATTGATCTGGTCGCCGTTCTTGCGGACTACGTCCATCATGTTGATGGCGATGACCACCGGGATACCCAGCTCGGTAAGCTGGGTGGTGAGGTAGAGGTTGCGCTCCAGGTTGGTGCCGTCGATGATGTTCAGAATGGCATCGGGCCGTTCTCCCACCAGATAGTTACGGGCCACTACCTCTTCCAGAGTGTAGGGGGACAGGGAATAGATGCCGGGAAGGTCCATGATGACTACATTGTCATGCTTTTTCAGCTTGCCTTCCTTTTTCTCCACGGTGACGCCGGGCCAGTTGCCCACGAACTGGTTGGAACCGGTCAGGGCGTTGAACAGGGTCGTCTTACCGCAGTTCGGGTTGCCTGCCAAGGCAATTTTGATCTGCTTTTCCATACATGCTCCTTTTGGTTTGGGTACTCAAACCATATTTGAAAAATTTTTGTGTTTACTCGACCTCGATCATTTCGGTGTCGGCCTTCCGCAGGCTCAGCTCATAGCCCCGGACGGTGACCTCCATGGGATCGCCCAGAGGGGCAACCTTACGGACATAGATCTCCACGCCCTTGGTGATACCCATGTCCATAATGCGGCGCTTGATGGGCCCCTCTCCGTGGAGCTTGACGACCTTTACGGTCTCACCGATTTTGACGTCACGCAGCGTTTTCATACTTGTTTCCTCCTACTGTTTCTATCAGATTTCAAATTCAAATGGATCAGATCATGATCTTGCGGGCCATCTCCTCACTGATGGCCACCCGGGACTCCTTCACCTTGACGATGATGTTGCCTCCCAGAGCGGACACCACCGTGATGGACCCGCCGGCGGTGAACCCCAGGTCCTCCAGGTGCTTTTTTACCTCGGGATTTCCGCTGACCCTGCGGATCATGTATTCTTCACCGATATTTGCCAGTGCAAGCGGCATCATAACGATCCCTCCGAATCTGTTAGTTCTATTGAACTAACTATTATGGAAAAAGAATAGTCGGAGTACAGCTGTCACGCTTTGTAAGGCGTTAGCCTTCTCTAACCACAACTCAGTTTAACACCTCTAATCTCTTCTGTCAACCGGGATTTTTAAAAATATTGTCAAAATCTCAAGAGAGAAGACACCTTGCATTTGTGAAGAAAATATGGTAAAATGCCCAAAACAGCTTCATGCGGGCTGTCGCTTTCGCCAAGGCCTTTGGGCGGACGGCGATGCCCTGAATCGTGATAGGAAGAAAGGACCGGTGATGGCAGTGCAGATCCTGAAAGCATCTGAGGATTATCTGGAAACCATGCTGATGATGCAGACCAAGCATGGATATGTGCGCTCTGTGGACGTAGCGGAGCACTTGGGGGTGACGAAGCCCAGCGTGACTTACGCCACCAAGCGTCTGCGGGAAAACGGATATATTGAGATGGATAAGGACGGCCTCATCACATTGACGGATGCCGGTATGCAGATCGCATCCAAAATGCTCCAGCGCCATCAGACTTTGACTCGTTTTCTGGTGAGCTTGGGCGTGGATCCGGAGACCGCGGAGGAGGATGCCTGCAAAATGGAGCATGACATCAGCGACCAGACCTTCAAGGCCATCTGTGACCATGCCTGGAAGCGTATGGCCTCCGCCGATGAAACAGCGGAAACCTGATAGAAACTGAAAAACCAGCGGAAAGGCTTGTCCTTTCCGCTGGTTTTTTGTGCTGCGGCCATGGGCTATAAAATCGTACCGCCGCCCAGAACGGTGTCTCCGTCATAGAGTACCACCGCCTGTCCCGGAGTGATGGCCCGCTGGGGACGGTCGAACAGCACCTGCACGGAGCCGTTCTCCTCCACCGTCACCTTGCAGGGCTGCTCCGTCTGGCGGTAGCGGATCCTGGCACTGCATCGGAACTGGCGGGGCGGCGCTTCCCAGGCAATCCAGTTGAAATTCTCACCAGTGAGCTGCTGGGAGAATAGAGCGTCATTTCCGCTGAGGACCACCTGATTGCTCTTTGGATCAATGGCTTTTACATACAGCGGTTGATTGGAAGGGATACCCAATCCTTTCCGCTGGCCGATGGTATAGTGGGCGATGCCCTTGTGACGTCCCAATATCCGGCCGGATTCGTCTACGAAATCACCGGGGGTGTCCGCTTTTCCGGAGTGCCGACGGATGAAAGCGGCATAGTCGCCATCCGGGACGAAACAGATGTCCTGACTGTCCGGCTTTCTGGCGTTAAAAAAGCCCAGACTGTCCGCCAGCTGCCGGGTCTCCGCTTTGCGGAGGGCACCCAATGGAAATTGGGTGTGGGCCAACTGCTCCTGAGTCAGCATATAGAGTACATAGCTCTGATCCTTGCTGCTGTCCAGCGCCTTTTTCAGCAGGTACCGCCCGTTTTCTCCCCGTTCAATGCGGACATAGTGGCCGGTGGCGATGGCGTCGCAGCCCATGAGGGCCGCCCAGTCATAGAGATGCCGGAATTTCAGGTAGCGGTTGCAGTCGATACAGGGATTGGGCGTCTGCCCCTGTCCATAGGCATCCGCAAAGCGGTCCATCACCTGACAGCGGAACTCATCGGAGAAGTTAAAAACGTAGTAGGGAATCCGCAGCCGAAACGCCACGCTGCGGGCGTCCTCCACATCATCCAGAGAGCAGCATGTGCGGCTGCTGGAGCGTCCGATGTCCTCGTTGCGGTACAGGGTCATGGTGGCGCCGATACAGTCCCACCCCTGCTGCTGCATGAGGGAAGCGGCGACGCTGGAATCAACGCCGCCGCTCATTGCAATCAGAACCTTTTTCATCAGACCATGGGACAGCCGCCCTCGCAGTGCTCGCAGTCGGGGAACTTACTGTGGTCGTAGGGGATGTTGTTGCGGTCGTAATAGTTTTTGACAGCCGCCTTGATGGATTCCTCCGCCAGTACGGAGCAGTGCAGCTTATAAGCGGGCAGACCGCCCAGTGCATCCACCACCTGCTTGTTGGTGACGGCCAGCGCTTCCTCGATGGTCTTGCCCTTGATGAGCTCCGTGGCCATGGAGGAGGACGCGATGGCGCTGCCGCAGCCGAAGGTCTCGAACTTCACGTCCTCGATGCGGTCATCCTTGATCTTCAGGTACATTTTCATAATATCGCCGCACTTGGCGTTGCCTACCTCGCCTACGCCGTCGGCGTCGGGGATCTCGCCCACATTCCGGGGATGGGTGAAATGGTCCATGACGGTTTCTGTATAAAGTGCCATATTGAAAGCCTCCTTGGGTTATAAAAAGTAAATATTCGCGTTGTTGAGAAGAACGGAAACATTACAGCATGAACTGCTTCTTGCCGCTGGCAAGATCCTTCCACACGGGAGAAATGCTCCGCAGGTACGCCACGATCCCGGGGACCTCCTTGAGAATGTGATCCACATCCTCCTGAGTGTTCCATTCGCACAGGCTCAACCGCAGGGAGCCGTGGGCGACCTCGTGGGGGCGGCCGATGGCCAGCAGCACATGGCTGGGGTCCAGAGAACCGGAGGTGCAGGCGCTGCCGGAGGACGCACAGATCCCGGCCTGATCCAACAGCAACAGCAGGCTTTCGCCCTCGATGCCCTCAAAGCAGAAGTTCACGTTGCCGGGGAGCCGGTGGACGGGATCGCCATTCAGGGCGCTGTGGGGAATCTGAGAGAGACCGGCGATGAGCTGGTCCCGCAGCGCGGAGACCTTGGCGGCGTTTTCATCGATGTGATCGCAGGCCTCCTTTAACGCGGCGGCCAGACCCATGATGCCGGGGACGTTTTCCGTACCGGCCCGCTTGCCCCGCTCCTGGGCGCCGCCCTCGATGACATTGGTCAGGGGGATGCCTTGGCGGGCATACAGCACGCCGGTGCCCTTGGGGCCGTGGAACTTGTGGCCGGAGAGGGACAGCATGTCGATGTTCTGCTCCTTCACGTTGATGTGGAGGTGTCCGGCGGCCTGCACGGCGTCGGTATGGAACAGGACACCTTTTTCCCGGCAGACCGCGCCGATCTCCGCAATGGGTAGGATGGAGCCGATCTCGTTGTTGGCGTACATGGTGGTGACCAGGCAGGTGTCGGGGCGGATGGCGTCCGCTACCTGCTGGGCGGTGACGGTGCCGGTGGGGCCCACCGGCAGCAGCTCGACCTCAAAGCCTTCCTTTTCCAGCTTTTTCAGGGTGTGGAGAATGGCGTGATGCTCAAAGGCAGTGGAGATGATGTGCTTCTTGCCCTTGCGCTCACCGATGCGGGCGGCGGAGATCAAAGCCTGATTGTCGGCCTCGCTGCCGCCGGAGGTAAAGGTGATCTCACGGGGTGTGCAGCCCAGACAGGCGGCCACGGTCTCCCGGGCGCTCTGTAAGGCTTCGGCGGCCTCCTGCCCCAGCCGGTACAGGCTGGAGGGGTTGCCGTAGTGGGTCTCCATATAGGGCAGCATGGCGTCGATGGCCGTGCGGCTCATTTTTGTTGTTGCAGCATTATCTGCGTATACCATAGCGGGTTCCTCCTTATAATATGTAAAAATTATCAGATATCTGTGGTCACAAATTCCGTCTGCTCCCGGGCGGTAAGGACCCGTTTGCCGGGTTCCACGGAGTGGGTCAGCCACACATTGCCGCCGATGACGCAGTTGTCACCGATATAGGTGTCGCCGCCTAAGATCGTGGCCCCGGCGTAGATGACCACGTTGCTGCCGATGTTGGGATGACGCTTGTTGCCCTTTACCAGCGTGCCGTCAGACTGGACGGCAAAGCTCTTGGCGCCCAGCGTCACGCCCTGATACAGCTTGACGCGCTCTCCGATGACGGTGGTCTCGCCGATGACCACACCGGTGCCGTGGTCAATGAAGAAGTACGGCCCAATGGTGGCGCCGGGGTGAATGTCGATACCGGTGAGGGAGTGGGCGTATTCCGTCATCATCCGGGGCAGCATGGGAACTCTCATGAGATACAGCTCATGGGCGATGCGGAAAATGCTGATGGCTTCAAAGGCTGGGTAGGCCAGCATGACCTCTTCCCGGCAGGTGGCGGCGGGATCGCCCTCATAGGCAGCCTGTACGTCGGTGTCCAGCGTGTCCCGGATGGCGGGGAGTTTGGAAAACAGAGTGTCGATCACATCGTCATATTGAGGGGGTTCCCGATAGATTCGCTCCAGGATCTCCCGAAGCTGGCGCCGGGCGGCCGCTTCCAGTTCTTCTTTGGAGTGGGCTTCCTCCATGGCGTCGAACACATTGGGGTAGAGAATGGACCGCAGAAGATCCAAAAGCTGGATCATCTGGGATTTCAGATGGGCGTAGTTAATCATGGGCCGGTACCTCCTGTTTCGCAGATGACGGCGAAGAGGAGGCAATACCGGATATGGCGGGATAGAACATAAGAAAGCACTCCTTGTAAATGATTTTGTGTGATGGGCCAACGGGGAAGGGGACCATCAACATCGGATATCAGGAGTGTGAGTGAACGCAGTCATGTAATCACCTACAAACTTAGTATGTTTAAACCATATACCAACAAACCTACTTTGTCAATGGGCTTTTACACGAAAAATAAAAAACCACTCGTTGAACCTTTGCGCAGTCCCGCCGTATTCTGTGCGCATAAGGAGGCGGAATCCCCCAAAAAAAACAGCGGTCCGCAACAATGCGGACCGCCAGAGCCTAAGTGGATGTTTTATTCAGCCGGACGGATATCCCGGACGGTGAGCTGGTTCCCGTCCACGGTGAAGCGGACCTCAAAACCGGCAAAGGAGAAGCCGTAGACACGCTCCGGGTCCTTCTGGTAGTGGGGCCGGGGGTCCTGAGCCAGAACGCCCCGCAAAGCCTCCTGCCGCTCTGCGGGCACCTGCGCTAACAGAGCGGGGGGGATGGAAACAGACAGGGTTTCCCCTGCCGGTACGGCGGCGAAGCCTCCCAGTGCGTTGGGATGGCTGTCGGCGTAAGGGATGTAAGGCTTGATGTCCAGAATGGGAGTGCCGTTTACCAGATCCGCACCCCGGACCCGGAGCACGGGACCTTCCGCTGTCTGCCGGATGCCCGCCAGCTTCACGCAGGACAGAGCAATGGGGTTTGGCCGGAAGGGGGAGCGGGTGGCAAAGACACCCATCCGGGTGTTGCCCCCCAGCCGGGGCGGGCGGACCGTGGGGGACCAGGTATCCCGGATGGCCCGGTCAAAGACCCAGATGAGCCAGATGTGGGAGAAGTCCTCCAAGCCCCGGAGGGCGTCCGGGTTCTGATAGGGCGGTTCGAAAACAATGTCAGCCTCCAGCTCCTCCACCAGCCCGCTCTGCCGGGGCACGCCGAATTTTTCGGCGAAATCACTGCGGATATGGGCGATGGGCGTCATGGAAAATTTCTGGGACATGGCGGGACCTCCTGCGATCACTCCTCCAGTCAGGACGGAGCGGAACTTTTATCTTAATTATAGCAGAAGTCTGTCCTGGTGAAAAGCCCCGTGCCGCCTGATGGACAGAATGATGGAAAGCGGCGTACCGGCGGTTCGGGCGGTACGCCGCATGTCAGGGCGGAAGTGGAATAACGGCTTTACCAACGGTCTGTGCCGGGGGTGACGGAATTTTCGCCGTCCAGCAGGTCGCCGTCCCGGTCATGGACACGGCCGTTGCGGAGCATCCGGTCTATAGACGCGCCGGGAAGGTCTCCGGCAGGATCATTGGCGGGGTTGGGGGCGGGATTGGTGTCCGGGGCGGTGACGGTGTTGTCATCCCGCCCAATGATGGCGTCATTGTTGGGAGCATTGTTCCGGTTTGGGTCCGAAACGGCGTCGTAGGCGCTGTTCTGACCGGACCCGGCGTCATTTCGATCGTTCTTGGCGGGCTCCTTGCCGCAGGCGGTGAGGGACAGTGCCAGCAGCAAGACCGTCAAAAACAGGGAAGCGCGAGATTTCATGTGCGTTCCTCCTTTGCTGGGAGTTTGCGATACCCATGGCGTAGTATGCCGCAAAGGTCTGGTTTTCACGCAAAATTTCGTTTGCTTTTTCTGGAAAAGCGCCTTGGCGGCGTCCGAACGTATGGAAGATGCTCCGCAGACCCGGCGCTTTGTGCACCCTGGTCACGCTTTCCGCTCTGGCGGAATATGATGAAAAGAGCATACCACGCTTTTTCGGACGGAGGATCGCTTTTGGGAATCCTGCCTGTATTGTTGGGGGGCGTTCCACATTTCAATTCAAATGTTTGTGAAAAACGCCGTTGACGGAACGTGAAAAAACAGGTAAAATAACAATCAGAAAACTGGTGGAGCGCACCTCTTTGATTTAAGATGAGGAATTACTTGGTATAGAAAAGGAGAGCTGTATCATGTATACACAGGAAATCACCGTTAATAACGAGGTAGGTCTGCACGCCAGACCCGCAACCTTCTTTATTCAGAAGGCCAATGAGTTTAAGAGCGGTATCTGGGTGGAAAAGGATGATCGGCGCGTTAACGCCAAGAGCCTGCTGGGCGTTCTGTCCCTGGGCATCGTGAAGGGTACTACCATTACCCTGATCGCGGACGGCGCAGACGAGAAGGAAGCTGTCGGCGCACTGGTGGACCTGGTGAAGGACAACTTCGGCGAATAAGCGAACAATAAGATAATAAACAGCGTCCCTGCGGAAGCGGGGACGCTGTTTGTTATGTCTGCGGAGCAGACGAGGACGGCTCTGCTTCTGAAACGGGCACGTATGGCCCCACCGCTTCGTAGGGGACGGTAAAGACAGGGATACCCTCCGCCGCCGGGGCGATGGCGTACATGGGGTAGAAGAAGGCAAGACCTTCCGGGGTGAGGTAAAACCGTATGGGGTTGAACTGCTGCCGCAGCCGCCTTCGCCAGCCGTCCAGATACCGGGCATACCCGGCAGTCTCCTTACGCTGGATCTCCTGAGCGGCCAAAGTCAGCAGGCGCCGCTTCCAGCCCCGCCGGTGCGGAAAAAAGCTCGGAAGCGAAACCGGATAGCCCCGCCGCAGGTCCCAGGTATCGCCCCAGCGTCGCAGCAGAATGTGTCCATCGGCGGCTGGCTCCCGGATTTGGGTATACAGACTCCAGAAGCCGCCCTCGTTGTAGGTGACCCGAAAGGACAGCTCCGCTTGGAGCTGGGGAAGGGGGCGGCTGTCTGCCAGCGCCTCCCGGCAGGCTCGCGCTGCCATGGGAAACAGCCAGCGGTCACAGTACCGGAGAAAGGCCCGGCACTGGGCGCGGTAGTACCGCCGGATACGCCGGGTGGTCCGGTTTTCCGAGCCCACGGGCTCAGGGAGGGACACCTGCGCGGTAAGCACCGGAAGTCCCTCCACAGTCCATTCCCGTTCAGCGGAAAAAATTTCGGTGTTCAGTCCTGATGTGACTGCATCCACAGCGCTGCCTCCTTTCCTGACACTGTCGCATCCTATGCGGCCCGGCTGGGAAGGGTTCGGCGGGCAAAATAAAATTTAACATTTGGAGGGCTTCCTTTTCTCAAACTACTGTGTTAAAATGTAAATACTAAAAGTGAATCCTGCAATTTGTGCGGAAAATATGAAATTATGGAAGAAAGGTGCCTCCTTTATGATCAGAATTGGAAAAAAGGAAAAAAGTGATAAGCTGTATCAGGCGATTTTGCAGTTGAAGGATCCCCAGGAGTGCTATGATTTTTTTCAGGACCTCTGTACGGTTTCCGAGCTGCGCTCCATGGAGCAGCGGTTTGAAGTGGCCTCTCTGCTGAATGACGGTATGATCTACAGCGACATTCTGGAGCAGACCGGCGCGTCCTCCGCTACCATCAGCCGGGTGAACCGGTCTTTGAGCTACGGTACCGGCGCGTATGAGCGGGTCTTTGCCCGTCTGAAGGCGGAAAAGGCCGAGGAAGAGGCGAAATGAGCAGCTATGACGCACTGGCCGCCAGCTATGACGGCCTGATGGCGGATGGTGTGTACCGCCGCCGTGCGGACTATCTGGAAAAGCTGTTTCAGAAAAGTAGGATCCCGGTGCATACCGTTTTGGACTTGGCCTGCGGCACCGGGACCATTGCCTGTCTGCTGGCGGCCAAGGGCTATGCGGTCACGGCTACGGACCTGTCGGAGGAAATGCTGACTCAGGCTATGAGCAAGGCGGCGGCTTTGGAACAGCCGCCGCTGTTTGTGCAGCAGTCCATGCCCCGGCTTCGTCTGCCGGAGCCGGTGGATGCCGTGGTGTCCACGCTGGATTCCCTGAACTATCTGACCCGGGAAAAGGATATCCGGGAGACCTTCCGGCGGGTATTCCGCGCGCTGAAGCCCGGCGGCAGCTTTTTCTTTGATGTCAACACACCATACAAGCTGCGGCGGATGGACGGACAGCTCTATACGGACGAAACCGAGGAAAGCTACTGCGTCTGGCGGACGTTTTTCTCGGAAAAGACAAATATCTGCACCTATCAGGTGGATCTGTTCCAGCTGCGGGCAGACGGTACATGGGACCGGGACTGCGAGGAGCACAGGGAGCGGGCGTGGAGCGCGGCGGAACTGACGGCGTTTTTGACGGACGCGGGCTTTGAGGCCGTCAAGATCACCGGCGACCTGACGGCCCGGGCGCCTAAGGATACGGAGGACCGGTGGATCGTCCGCTGCCGCCGGCCCCTGAACTGACAAAGGAGTAATGGAAACAATGAGCGATCAACTGGTTCGAGCCATCTCCAAGGATGGCTTTGTAAAGGCGGCGGCGGTGTCCACCCGGGCACTGACGGAGCGTGCCCGGCAGATCCACCAGACCTCTCCGGTGGCAACGGCGGCCTTGGGCCGCCTGCTGGCGGCCGGTTCCATGATGGGCAATGAGCTAAAGGGAGACGGTTCCAGCGTGACCCTCCGCATCAAGGGCGATGGCCCTCTGGGGACGCTGCTGGTGGTGGCGGACAACGAGGGCAACGTCCGGGGCAGCGTTCAGAATCCCCAGATCGACCTGCCCATCCGGGAGGACGGCAAGCTGGATGTGGGCGGCGCTGTGGGCCACGGCGGGACGCTGACGGTCATCAAGGACCTGAATCTGAAGGAGCCCTATGTGGGCAGCGTGGAACTGCTGGGCGGCGAGATTGCGGAGGATCTGGCAAGCTACTTCGTGGAGTCCGAGCAGATCCCCACGGCCTGCGGCCTGGGCGTGCTGGTGGACCGGGACCGGAGCGTGCTCCGCGCCGGCGGCTATCTCATCCAGCTTTTGCCCGGTGCGCCGGATGGCGTGATCGACCGTCTGGAAAAGGGGATCATGGCGGCGGGACCCGTCACCAATCTGCTGATGGAGAACGATGACCCGGAGAGCCTGCTGCGGCGAGTCATGAAGGATTTTGAGCTGGAGATCCTGGAAACGGTCCCCGTGGAGTACCGCTGCTATTGCAGCCGGGAGCGAATGGCCGCGGCGCTGGTGAGTCTGGGCCGCAAGCAGCTTACGGAGCTGGCGGAGGACCCCAACGGCATCGAGCTGACCTGTCAGTTCTGTGACAGCCGTCAGCGGTTCACCCCGGAGGAGATCCGGGAGCTGCTGGAAAAGGCCTCCGAAGCCTGACCAAACAGACCGTCTGCCCCCTGTGCAGCAGGGGACAGACGGTCTGAAAAAAATAAAAATAAAAAATTTGAAAAATTGGGTTGACATTTGGCCTGCTTTCACATATAATAGCTTTTGCCGTCTGACGATGACGGATGACGGAAACCTGGGAGCATAGCTCAGCTGGTTAGAGCACCTGCCTTACAAGCAGGGGGTCACTGGT
>ERZ773173.2404-NODE-2404-length-14111-cov-2.816164_pt1 | contig 14111 bp, 8 predicted proteins | sample MGYA00580535_ERZ773173 | MGnify/ENA primary metagenome ERZ773173 (study PRJEB29015, sample SAMEA2737856) | human gut metagenome | biome: human gut; feature: human-associated habitat; material: faeces | place: China | collected 2012 ...
TATGTAAAAGGGCTTTATACTGATCTGGATGCTGCGACAAAAGAGAACTTCGTGTTATGGGATATGCAGGGAAGTTTTAAGGCGACAAATTATCTGTCATTCTATGTGCGTGGTGAGAACCTGTTGGCGCAACGTTATGAGATCAATGCAGGCTATCCTATGCCGAAAGCGACTTTTATGGGTGGAGTAAATATCAATTTTTAATAAGCATATTATATGAAAACAACAACTATCAGACTTTATTCACTGGATTATAGCAATGTGAAGACATATTTTGCTGCAGCCCTTTTCATTCTGGGTAATCTGGTTTTGCCACAACTTTGCCATCTTATTCCACAGGGTGGTCTTACTTTGTTGCCGATTTATTTCTTTACGCTTATTGCTGCTTATAAATACGGTTGGAAAGTTGGATTGCTGACAGCCGTCTTTTCACCGGTTTTGAACCATTTGCTTTTCGGTATGCCTCCTGCAGGAGTATTGCCGGCCATCCTTTTAAAATCCGTTTTACTGGCAGTGGTTGCCGGATATGCTGCCAATCGTTTTAAACGTATCTCTATTCCTGTTTTAGCGTTGGTAGTACTGGCTTATCAGTTTATCGGGACGCTGGGTGAGTGGGCAATGGTAGGTAACCTTGCGCTTGCTTTCCAGGATTTCCGCATCGGCATACCAGGAATGGGATTACAGATTCTCGGCGGTTATCTGTTTATCAAGTATTTGGTTTATAAATGATATTCCATAAAATAAAAGTATGTTACGAAAAATCAGACTAACGTTTGCCATATTTTTTTTCGTGCTGATCACGCTTTTGTTTCTCGATTTTACGGGTACATTGCATGCTTGGTTCGGTTGGATGGCTAAAATTCAGTTTTTGCCCGCTTTGTTGGCTTTGAATGTCGGGGTTGTAATAATCCTTATTGCATTGACACTGCTCTTTGGGCGTGTGTATTGTTCCGTAATCTGTCCGTTGGGCGTATTTCAGGATGTAGTTTCATGGTTGGGTAAAAAGCGGAAAAAGAATCGCTATTCGTATTCACCTGCACTTAGTTGGTTGCGTTACGGAGTGCTGGGAGTATTTATTTTGGCTCTGATAGGAGGAGTTGGTTCATTGGTTGCCTTACTGGCACCTTATAGTTCGTACGGACGAATAGCTTCTAATCTGTTTGCTCCGGTTTATCAGTGGGGAAACAACCTGCTTGCTCTTTTGGCCGAACGGGCAGATAGCTATATGTTTTATTCTGTAGACGTTTGGATGAAGGCTATGGGAACTTTTGTGATAGCTGTTCTGACATTTGTTATTCTGACTGTGCTGGCCTGGCGCAACGGGCGTACATATTGCAATACAATTTGTCCGGTAGGAACAGTATTGGGATTCTTTTCACGTTTTTCTTTGCTGAAACCGGTAATCGATACGAGTAAATGTAATGGCTGCGGTTTGTGCGCACGCAATTGTAAGGCGGCATGCATTGATTCTAAAAATCATAAAATAGATTATAGCCGCTGTGTGGTTTGTATGGATTGCATCGGTAAATGTAAGAAAGGAGCTATCCGTTATGAGCGTCCTCATAAGGAAGTGCAGAAACCGTTAGCTGCTGAAAAAGTAACTGGTGTGTCACCGGAACAGGTGGACAATGCACGTCGTGCTTTCTTCTCTGCCGGTGCCGTATTTGCTGCAAGTACATTACTGAAGGCACAGGAGAAAAAAGTGGATGGTGGATTGGCTGTCATTGAGGATAAGAAAATACCGGAACGGACGACACCTATTGTACCGGCAGGTTCATTGAGTATTCGTAATTTTGCGCAGCATTGTACGGCTTGCCAGCTTTGTGTATCAGTGTGCCCTAACCAGGTTTTACGTCCATCCGGTAATTTGATGACGTTAATGCAGCCGGAGATGTCTTATGAACGTGGTTATTGTCGTCCGGAATGTACCAAGTGCGCTGAGGTATGTCCGGCAGATGCCATCCATCCTATCAGTCCGGCAGATAAATCGTCTATCCAGATCGGTCATGCCGTATGGATCAAGAAGAATTGTGTGCCGTTGACTGATGGAGTAAATTGCGGCAATTGTGCCCGTCATTGCCCGGTAGCGGCGATAGAAATGGTTCCGTCTGAGGTAGATAATCCGGATTCTCCAAAGATTCCGGTTGTCAATGTAGAGCGTTGTATTGGTTGTGGTGCCTGTGAGAATCTTTGTCCGGCACGCCCTTTCAGTGCTATCTATGTGGAGGGACATGAGAGACATCGAGTAATATAAAGGTGGTAATGTGATAGGGTGATAAAGTGATAAATGTTAGAAGAACAGATATGGAAGAACATAATAAAAATATAAACCGTAGGGATTTTCTGAAAATTGTGGGCATCAGTGCCGCTACGACAACGGCTGCTGCTACTCTTTATAGTTGCAAACAGAAGGATGGGGTGATTCCGGGAGGCAGTGCATCGACTCCGGTGCCCACTGATAAGATGACTTACCGTACTTCTGTGGCTCAGAAAGACCGTGTTTCACTTCTGGGTTATGGTTGTATGCGTTGGCCGACAGTTCCTTCGCCGGACGGGAAAGGAGATATAATTGATCAGGATGCTGTGAACGAATTAGTAGATTATGCCATTGCGCACGGTGTGAATTATTTCGACACATCTCCGGTGTATGTACAGGGATGGTCGGAAAAATCTACTGGTATTGCATTAAAACGTCATTCGCGCGAGAAATTGTTTATTGCTACAAAGTTATCTAACTTTAGTAATTATAGCCGTGAAAACTCCATAGCCATGTATCGTAAGTCTTTCGAAGATTTGCAGACAGATTATATCGATTATTATTTGCTGCACTCTATTGGTAATGGTGGAATAGAAGCGTTCAAAGCGCGATATATAGACAATGGTATGATGGAGTTTCTGTTGAAGGAACGGGAAGCAGGACGTATCCGTAATCTGGGATTTTCTTTTCATGGTACAGTGGATACTTATGACTATGCGCTTTCTCTGCATGATGAGGTGAAATGGGATTTTGTACAGATACAGCTTAATTATGTGGACTGGAAACATTCTTCGGGACGTAATGTAAATGCGGACTACCTATATGATGAATTGGTAAAACGTAATATTCCGGCAATCATTATGGAGCCATTGCTGGGTGGAAGGTTGTCTAATGTACCTACTCATATTATGACACGTCTTAAGCAGCGTCGTCCGGAAGATAGCGTGGCTTCGTGGGCTTTCCGTTTTGCAGGCTCACCGGAACTGGTGTTGACGGTGTTGAGTGGTATGACGTATATGGAGCATCTTCAGGATAATATCCGTACCTATTCTCCGCTGATTCCTTTGACAGATGATGATAAGGAGTTTTTGGAAGAAACGGCACAATTGATGTTGAAGTACCCTACTGTACCGTGCAATGACTGTAAATACTGTATGCCTTGTCCGTATGGTATTGATATTCCTGCTGTGCTTATACATTATAATAAATGTGTGAATGAGGGGAATGTACCGAAGAGCCAACAAGACGAGAATTACAGAAAGGCACGCCAAGCTTTTCTTGTTGGTTATGACCGTAGTGTGCCACGCCTGCGACAGGCAAATCATTGCATTGGTTGCGATCAATGTTCGCCTCACTGTCCGCAGAGTATTAATATTCCCAGGGAGTTGCGCCGTATTGACGGGTTCGTGGAGCAGTTGAAACAGGAAACGTTGTAGCCCTCCCTACATTGACATTTATAGAAAATTTTTCATCTTTGTAATAAATAGTGGATTGCGCTGATATTGTTGTCATATAGAGACAATGATATCAGCGTTTTTGTTATATTTGCGGCATCGTATGCAAATTTGAAAAAAAATGAAAAAGCTTTTATGTACATTGGCGTTGTTTTTTTATGCATGACGCCTTTGTATGAAAAGTTTAGTATAAAAGATTATATCTATTTTGAACTTGAGTTTCAACCATAAGAAAATAAGATTGCGTGGTTGCATCTTAATTTCGCTGAAAACAGAAAACAATGAAACAGGAAGTCTTATTTCTTCTATTGAATGATTATGCCGATTGGGAAGGTGCATTCCTTTCTATTTCTTTAAATGCCGGAGTGTTACCGGGTAACGAAGTAAAATATATATCAAAGACAGTTGCCCCGACGCTGGATGAAGTTCGTTCTATAGGCGGGTTCCGCACAATGCCGGATTATAGTTTTCAGACTATGCCTGCCGATTATGCGGCATTGGTTCTGATAGGCGGCATGCAGTGGCAATCACCCGAATCGGAGTTGGTGGTGCCAATTGTGCAGGATGCATTACAGCGTGGCAAGATAGTTGGAGCTATTTGCAATGCTTCTGCCTTTATGGGGGCACATGGCTTTCTGAATAATGTGAAGCATACCAGTAACACACTTCCATATCTGAAACAATTCGCAGGTAGCGCATATACTAATGAAGCCGGATATCAGGAAAAGCAGGCAGTCAGCGATAAGAATATCGTAACTGCTAACGGAACCGGACATTTGGAGTTTACCCGTGAATTATTACTTCTTTTGAATGCTGATACTCCGGAAAGGATTGATGCTGCTTATGATTATTATAAAAATGGTTTTGTGAGGTAACTTTTGTCCTGTATTAAGTTCTTTTTTATGATTCCTTTAATGAGATGGGAGTAATTTTGCTACTACATTGAATTGAAAAAGGTATGAAAAAAGAATTGAATCTTATTTGCAGTTTGCTTTTATTCTCTGTCACAGTGGCGGGACAAGCGACATGCAAATTCTTGAATCCGGAACTTCCGATAGTGGAAAGAGTAAATGATTTGGTGGGGCGTCTCACGTTAGAGGAAAAGATCTCTCAAATGTTGAATAATGCTCCTGCCATAGATCGGCTGGGAATTCCTGCATATAATTGGTGGAATGAGTGTTTACATGGAGTAGCCAGAAGCCCCTATCCAGTTACTTCTTTCCCTCAAGCCATTGCTATGGCAGCTACCTGGGATACAGAGTCTGTTCATCAAATGGCAGTGTATGCTTCGGATGAAGGACGTGCCATTTATCACGATGCTACCCGGAAAGGGACTCCCGGAATATTCAGAGGATTAACTTACTGGAGTCCGAATATCAATATATTCCGGGACCCGCGTTGGGGGCGGGGACAGGAAACGTATGGCGAAGATCCTTTTTTAACTGCTTCCATTGGTGTTTCATTTGTGAAAGGTCTTCAGGGTGATGATCCGGTTTACCTGAAATCTTCAGCATGTGCTAAACATTATGCAGTACATAGTGGTCCGGAATGGAGCCGTCATACAGCCAATCTGAACAACGTCAGTCCCCGTGACCTATGGGAAACTTACCTGCCTGCATTCAAGGCACTGGTACAAAAAGCCGATGTACGCGAAGTGATGTGTGCCTACCAGCGCTTGGACGATGATCCTTGTTGTGGAAACACCCGTCTGCTTCAACAGATACTCCGTGATGAATGGGGATTCAAATATCTCGTAGTCTCCGATTGTGGAGCCATTGCCGACTTCTGGACTTCCCACAAAAGTTCCTCCGATGCCGTACATGCAGCCGTCAAAGGAACCATGGCAGGTACAGATGTGGAATGTGGATACGGATACGCTTATCAGAAACTACCGGAAGCCGTATCCAGAGGATTGATAACGGAAGAAGAAGTGAACAAACATGTGCTCCGCCTGATGGAAGGACGCTTTGAACTCGGAGAAATGGATGACCCGTCATTAGTGAACTGGACAAAAATACCGATGTCGGTAGTCAACTGTAAGGCTCACAAAGATTTGTCACTGAATATGTCACGCCAGACAATGACACTCTTACAGAACAAGAACAATGTATTGCCTTTAAGTAAATCCATCCGCAAGATTGCGGTTATCGGTCCTAACGCTGATGACAAACCTATGCTGTGGGGCAACTACAACGGAACTCCGAATCAGACCATTACCATCTTGGACGGCTTCAAAAGTAAACTGAAAAAGAATCAGATCGTCTACATGAAAGGCTGTGACCTGGTGAATGACCAAACATTGGAATCCTATCTTGACCAATGCAGCATAGATGGGAAACCCGGCATAAAAGCTACATTCTGGAACAATCCAGAACGCCAGGGAGAGCCTGTCTCTTCACTCCGTACCACCCAGCCTATCAACGTGACTACATACGGATTACATACTTTCGGCCCGGGAGTGAATCTTGAAAAGTTCTCAGCCAAATACGAAACCGTATTAATCCCGAAGGAATCAGGCGAAATTCTCCTCAATCTCGAAGGTTGCAGTTACTTTGAATTATTGGTAAACGGCAAGTCGATGACTAAACACCGCACTTGGAGAACCACCGATACCCGCACCATGCTACAAGTGGAGAAGGGGAAAGAATATAAGATAGAAATACTCTATGCACAAGTAGAAAACTGGGCTGCAAACCTGAAGTTCAACCTCGGAAAAGAATTCCCGATCAATTACAGTGAAAGCATTTCGAAACTTAAAGGCATAGATGTAGTGGTCTTCGTAGGTGGCATTTCGCCACAACTGGAAGGGGAAGAAATGCCTGTAAATATTCCCGGCTTCAAAGGGGGTGACCGTACAGATATAGAATTACCCGCCGTACAGCGAAACTTCCTGAAAGCTCTGAAAGATGCCGGAAAACAAGTAGTATTTGTCAATTGTTCCGGATCGTCTATGGCATTGCTGCCCGAAACGGAAAGTTGCGACGCTATTCTCCAGGCATGGTATGGAGGAGAACTGGGTGGATATGCTGTAGCCGATGTGCTGTTCGGTGATTATAACCCCTCCGGCAAGCTGCCCGTCACTTTCTACAAAAATACGAAACAACTTCCCGACTATGAGGATTACTCCATGAAAGGACGTACATACCGATATATGTCCGACCCTCTGTTCCCATTTGGATTCGGATTAAGTTACACGGATTTCGCCATAGGTACAGCCAGTTGCAACAAAACCCAACTCCGTACAGATGAGTCGCTGACCTTGACTGTACCGGTCTCCAACACAGGCAAACGGTCCGGAACTGAAATCGTACAGGTTTACATACGCAAAACAGATGATGCTGATGGACCATTAAAGTCCCTGAAAGCCTATGCACGTGTAGAACTCGCAACAGGAGCCCAACAGGATGTCAAGATAGAGTTGCCATCCGAATCATTCGAATGTTTCGATCCTTCTACAAATACCATGCGTGTGGCACCGGGTGAGTACGAGTTATTCTACGGAACAAGTTCCGCAGCCCAGGACCTGCAATCTGTCAAAGTCACTTTACAATAAAAGGAAGTCGCCCTATTTCGGGGCTTCCTATTATTTTTATTTTATCTTTGTGTCCGGATGAAGAAATAGAAAGCCCGTACACATTAAAAACAGTCAACTTATGAAAAACAAAAGACTATTTTTATTATCCGCATTTCTGGTAATAATAGGTACATTAAAAGCTCAGAATCCCATTATTACGGATCAGTTCACTGCCGATCCCACCGCCAAAGTTTTTGAAGGCAAGATGTATGTCTATCCTTCACATGACATTCCAAGCCCCATCGAGCGTCTGAAAGAATGGTTTTGTATGGCAGATTACCATGTTTTCTCGTCAGACAATCTGGTAGACTGGACAGACCACGGAGTGATCCTAAGCCAGAAAAATGTACCTTGGGTGGCTCCTGACTCCTATTCCATGTGGGCCCCCGAATGTGTATACAAGAATGGGAAATATTATTTCTACTTCCCATCCACCCCTAAAGGCGAAGGCAAACGCGGTTTCAGCATTGGAGTTGCCATAGCCGACAAGCCTTACGGCCCTTTCACCCCGCAGGCCACTCCCATCGAAGGAGTCAACGGCATCGACCCTTGCGTGCTCATTGATAAAGACGGGCAAGCCTACATATACTGGTCAGGCCGCGGAATGTCAGTAGCAAAGTTGAAAGACAATATGCTTGAACTTGCCTCAGAACCCATGCAAATTCAAGGATTACCCGAAGGTTTCAAAGAAGGACCTTTTGCCTTTGAACGCAACGGAAAATATTACTTCACATTCCCCTGGGTAAAGGAAAAAACGGAAGTTCTGGCTTATGCGATGGGAAACAATCCCATGGGCCCCTTCGAGTTCAAGGGTATCATTATGGATGAATCACCAACCGATTGCTGGACCAATCACCACTCATTGGTGGAATACAAAGACCAGTGGTATCTGTTCTATCACCACAACGATTACTCCCCCGAATTCGATAAAAACAGATCGGCACGGGTCGACTCCTTATTCTTCAACGCGGACGGCACTATCCAAAAAGTAACCCCTACCCTGCGCGGAGTGGGCATAACAGACGCCCGGAAAGAAATTCAACTGGATCGCTACAGCCGGTTAAGCAATCAGGGAGCGACCATCGATTACCTGAACCAGGCAAACAAATTCGAAGGTTGGAAAACTTTATTGAGCAAAAACGGTGCATGGGTGCAGTACAACCGGGTGAACTTCGGAGATAGTACTCCCCGGAAAGTGAAAGCAAGAGTAACCTCGGACAACGGAGGAACACTGCAAATACGTATAAACGGAACAAACGGTCCGGTTATCTCGGAAATAAAAGTTCCCAAAACCGATAAATGGACGAATATTGAATCCTCGGTTCGTTCCGCTCAGACCGGTATCCACGATTTATACGTGTCTCTAAAAGGAAACGGTAAAGTTGAAATCGACTGGATCAGTTTTCAATAACTAAATCTCCGGGCCGGATATGAAGTATACGAAGACAATAACGCTAATCACAACCCTGCTCTGCTTCCTGCAGGGGCAGGGTTTAGCACTTGCTCAGAATAATCCAAACCAATACAATTACCTTTATCTTACTATCCGGAACGGATTATGCGACAACTCCATCCGAACCATACACAAAGATCGCAACTCATTCATGTGGTTCGGAACCTCCAACGGGCTCGACCGTTACGATGGTTACGAACTGAAACACTACTCCACAGCTCCCAGGCAACCGTATCAGTTTATTGAAAGTAATTATATTAATGACATTGACGAAGACGACAACAACTATTTGTGGGTAGCTTCCGAAGCCGGCATCATGAGCATTGATCTCCTTCACGAAAATCTCAACTTCTATAAGGAATACTCCGGTAAAAATAATAATGTGCTTTACTCTCCCGTTCAGGCCCTGCTTGTCGACGATTTCAATAATCTCTGGGTAGGCAAAAGTGACGGACTGGCCTACATCATTCTGAACGAAGAAAGGCAGATAAAAGATATCCGGATATTGAAGAAAGACGTGAATATCAAAACCATTGTAAAACACGGTAGTGATATCTGGGCGGGAGGCGACAAGTGTTTATTGCATTTCACCCCTTCGGGCAAACAAGATTATAGCAATATACCCGTAGTTACAAACTTAGATACTTCTCAGTTAATCTTCAACCGCCTGTTTTCGTATGGTGACTATCTGTGGATCGGTACTCAAAGTGGTTTATACTGCTATAACACCCAGAATCAGTTCTGTATACTCTATCAGCATAACCCCAATGATCCTCACAGCATTTCCTCCAACTTCATCACAGATATTGATAAAAATTCATCAGGCGACATCATTATCGGAACCAGAAACGGAGTGAACATATACCAGCGAAATGATCAATTCGTTACTTTCAGCAGAGGCATACAAACCCGGTCCCTGAATGATAATATCATCAACCGGATATTTGTTGATAAGAATGATAATATCTGGGTAGGGACCGACTTCGGCGGAATTAATATCATGGCTCCGCAACGCATAACTTTCAATTATTCACTGCAAGGGTATGAGAAAGGAGTGCCCAACATCATCAGCACAGTGCTCGAAGACAAAGAAGGAAACATCCTGGCAGGAATTGTAGATGGCGGACTTGCTATTAAGAGGAAAGGTGCTGACTCCTTTTCGCTCTTCAAACACAGCCCGGGAGATCCGCGCTCACTGGCTCACAACAACATCTCGGATATCATTCAGGACCTGCACGGCAATTACTGGATATCAACAATAGGCGGAGGGCTGGATAAACTGGACAAAAATAATCTATCACATCCCGTATTCGAACATTACAACAGTTTGAATTCCTCCCTGACCTCCGATGACATCCATGACATAGCCTTGGACTCTGCCCGGAATGCATTGTGGATATGCAACGGCAGCCATATCAATACACTCGACTTCTCTACGGGAACCATCAACCGGCTAAAGTTCTACACACAGTCCAAAGAACCCGTTCATAACATGAATACAATCTTCATCGACTCACAGTCAAGATTATGGATTGGCGGAAACGGCGTGTATGTCATCGATCTGGAAAATTCCAGAAATACCTACGAATGTATATACTATCAGCACAAACTGGATGATCCCGAAAGCAAAATCAATGAAAAGATCACTTGTATATTCGAAACTAAAAAGGGGGAGATTTATCTGGGTAGCCTCGGAAATGGCATCTACCTGTTGGAAGACAACGGCAACAACGAAAAATATACATTCAAGAACTATGCCGTGCGCTGCGGTCTTTCGGACACCAGCATCTCGAACATTCTGGACGATGAGAACGGGAACCTGTGGATCAGTACCCTAAAAGGTGTTTACTTCTTCGATATCAACACAAAACGGGCCTTCAAATTCGATGAAGGAGACGGGTTGCTGGTGCCCCAGTTCTATAAAAGATCGGGCTGTAAGACCATCAATCACAATATGTTACTGGGAACTATCGATGGTTTCGTAACTTTCAGCCCGCTAGTAAACCTGCCCAAGCAAAAGCAACGGACGATAACCCTCACCAGCGTTGTCTGTAACGGCAGCCAGCTGATACCTTATCTGAACAGCGATAATCTGCCTGTAAGTATCTCAACAACCAAGGAACTGCATTTATATCCACCGCAGAATTCCTTTGAAATCACATTCAGCTGCCTGGATTATATCGAACAGGAAAAGGTATTCTACTTCCATCGCATTCATGAACTGGAAGAGCACTGGAACACAGGATTGGTAAAGAGAAACGCCAAGTACACCAACCTGCCGCCGGGAAAATATACGCTGGAAATACGATGCACCAACCACGACAACACCTGGTCTACCGAAGCCACCTGTCTCAGCATTATTGTACATCCCCCATTCTATAAAACAGGATGGTTCTACTCACTTATCGCTATATTGATAATGTCCATTCTACTTTATATCATCTATTGGTATAATGCAAGGCAACAACATATCCAGAAACTTCTGAAAGAAAAGATAGAAATCATGTCCGAACAGATGGAGGCTATCAACAAAGAGAAGCTATCCTATTTCACCAACCTCGCACATGAGTTTAAGACACCCCTGACCCTGATACAAGGACCGGCAAGCCAGCTTGTCAGGCAAACTACCGATCCCAAAGAAAAAGAGGACTTACAGATTATCAACCGGAATGCTCAATACCTGCTTTCACTGGTCAACCAACTGATTGACTTGCGCAAGATCGATACCCAGAATTTAACGCTCAATTACTCTCAATTCAACTTCAGCAAGTTCCTGAACACAACAACAACCGACTTTTCCAGCCTGATGAAAGAACGAAATATCAGCTTTGAAAAGATATACCGCCTGAAGAGTGACCATATCTATTCTGATAAGGAAAACCTGCATAAGATACTGTTCAATCTATTATCCAACGCCATCAAGCATACTCCCGATAAAGGAAAAATCACATTGCATGCCAACCAATTCATCGACAAGTCGAACAAACTCATGCAGTTTATCTCCGTCACCAACAGTGGCAGCATAATAGCTCCTGACGAAATAGACAAAATATTCAACCGTTTCTACCGGATACCCGAACAGAACAAATATACAAACTACGGACAGAGCAGTACGGGCATCGGACTTCACATCGTAAAAGAGCTTATCAACCTATTAGGTGGAACAATTAAAGTCAAGAGTTCGGAAAAAGTAGGTGTATCTTTCAGATTATATTTCCCCATTGCGCTGGCGGACACAGCGGAGAATGAAATTCATGAAGAATATAAAGAGCCCGTACCCGTTGAAGACAAAATCGAGCCGTTCATTCCTATAGACAGGAGCAAGCCGACTTTGTTATTGGTAGAAGACAATCCCGATATGCGTCATTATATCAAGAATATGCTAAAAGAAAAATACAATATCGCTGAAGCAAACAACGGTGAGCAAGGCTATAAGACAGCCCAGAATATCGTGCCCGATTTTATTGTATCTGATCTAATGATGCCCGTATGCGATGGTTCCGACTTCTGCAAAAGACTGCGCGAGGACAAGTTTTTAAGTCACATTCCTTTCCTGCTTCTCACGGCAAATTCAAGTGAGACTGCCCGGATAGAAAGCTATGAAAACGGAGTAGACGGATATATCACCAAGCCTTTCGAACAATCCGTATTATTAGCCCACATAGACTCCATCTTGAAGAACAGGGATTTGCGTCAGAAGAAATTCGTAGAACAAGACTTAAATCCTATCCTGCTGGAAGTGGGACAGCCCGACCAGCAGTTCATGAACGAAGTTATGAATATTCTGGAAAAGAACTATGCTGATCCTCAATTCGGTGTAAAGGATCTGACAGAAAGACTGAACATCAGTTATACAGTAATTTATAAGAAATTCGTATCACTCACCGGACTTCCACCGGTACGTTTCATCCAATTATACAGGCTACAGATTGCCAAGAAAATATTAGAGAGTAGCACCAATAATGTCATTGTATCAGAAATAGCCTACCGGGTGGGATTTAATGACCCCAAGTACTTCACCCGTTGCTTTGTGAAACAATATAAGCAAACACCAAGCTCATTTTCCAAGTAGCATTACCTTAAAATTATGTTTATTTACGGCAATTTGCAGAAGGATTCATTTTATAACTTCCAGATCCCCTTCCGTAAATCCAACAGTTATGTGCTCCACCTGAAAGAGATTTATCTCCCCTAACTCAACCTTCAGTTCTTTCAAGACTTTTACCAGTCCTTTCAATATATTCTCCCATGGGATTGCACTCGAAAGTTGCAATGCATCACAGTTTCTTAGTCTTGGATCAAAATCCTCTTCGCATGCCCAGTCATCATCTTCTGCATCATACTGTTTGGCACCCGTCAACTCAAGTGTATAGCAACTTCCACCATCTTCTTCAACAGCTTTCCACAGATTGAAGTTCAATGCAACGATATCATCCGGTATAGTCTCATATTCATCAATGGACAAAAGCCAGTGCTTTACAATAGCCTTTACTTTCTGTTCATCAAAAATCTCCATAGGAGTACAGCAAGTCTGGAAATCCGGTTTACTTTCATTATCTCTCGTTAAAGAGAATATTTTTTTAAAGATATTGCCCATTCTTAATCAATTCAAAAGTGAATCTTCAATTATTTAATAACACCGTTGGCATTATTCCAAGCCTACAAAGATAATGACAAATCACAAATAAATTATATCTTCGTAGCCATATAAATAACTCTTTATTCAGAGAAAATGTTTTATTATTAAACAGAATAATCTAAAAAAGCGCACATCTACATTATTATTGAGAAGTCTATTCGCCATAACTTGCATAGTAAACACCAGTTTAGCTCCCGAACAAATGAGTGGGAAAAGTCATGGAATGGCTGATTAAGAAGATGTAACAAGAAAATAAAAAGCCGTCCTCTCCCCCGCAAAACGGAATGGAGAAAGACGGCTTCTATATAAATAGCTTGTAAAGCTACGCTGATTACTAACTGAAAGGAAAATACTACAGACCGAAAGCAGCCTTCACTTTATCCACATAATCCAGCTTTTCCCAAGTGAAGAGTTCTACTTCTACATCCTTGTCACCTTCATAACGAGATTTGAAGTGCTTGGTAATTACTTGCGGTTCACGTCCCAAATGGCCGTAAGCTGCAGTTTCCTGATAAATCGGATTACGGAGTTTCAAACGATCTTCAATGGCTTTCGGACGAAGATCGAAAAGTTCATCAATCTTCTTTGCAATCTCACCATCACTCATCGCTACATGACCGCGTCCATAAGTATTGACGTAAATATTGATGGGACGCGCCACACCAATAGCATAAGATACCTGTACCAGCATCTCGTCGGCTACACCGGCAGCTACCAGGTTCTTGGCAATGTGA
>ERZ773173.2412-NODE-2412-length-14069-cov-4.048666_pt1 | contig 14069 bp, 8 predicted proteins | sample MGYA00580535_ERZ773173 | MGnify/ENA primary metagenome ERZ773173 (study PRJEB29015, sample SAMEA2737856) | human gut metagenome | biome: human gut; feature: human-associated habitat; material: faeces | place: China | collected 2012 ...
CCCACCGCCGCGAGGCTGCACCCCTGCGCCCCTGTCAGCGCCTCGTTGAAGGTGCCGTCGCCGCCCGCTGTCCAGATGCGCACCGGCTCACCGTCGGCCTGCGCGGTGTGCGCCGCCTCAGCGGCCAGCTCCCGGGCATGGCCTGCGTACCGGGTCACAACGACCTTCCGTTTTTCCGGCGGGATGCCCGCCCGCTGGGCTGCGGCCTGGATGGCCGGGGCCAGCTCAGCAGTGCAGTCCCGCTTACCGGCGGTGGGGTTGAGCAAAAACAGATAGCGCATTCGGCTTCCTCCTCTGGTGATTCCTGCCCTCTATCATAGCGGAAAACCAGAGCAGATGCAAGAGCTTTTCAGCCGACACCCGCCGTCTGCGTCTCCTGCACCACGATCGTGCCGTCCTCGGCACAGTCTGCCGTCCAGTGCTGTCCGAGGCTCACACTGCCGGAGGCGATCTGGTCGGCGAAGGCCTGCTCCACGGCCCGGTCTACCTGTCGGCGCAGCTCTCGCGCACCATAGGGCGAATGTGCTTTTGCCGCCAGCGCCGGGCCGACCCGGGCCGTGTGGGTCAACTGATAGCCGCTGCGGGCAGCACGCTCTTCCAGCTGGCCCAGCAGCTTTTCGGCGATGGCACACAGGCTGTCCTCGGCCAGCGGGCGGAAGACGATCAGCTCATCCAGCCGCCCGACCAGCTCCGGCCGGAACCACTTCTTCGCCTCTTCAATGGCCTGTGCTGACTGCTTTTCGAACACGGCCTCGCTGCCCGCCGCAAAGCCCAGCGGCGCGTTCTGCCCCGCCAGAAACCGTGCACCCAAATTTGAAGTAAGCAGCACGATGGTGTTGCGGAAATCTGCCTTGCGGCCCATGGCATCGGTCAGCTGACCGTCCTCCAAAATTTGCAACAGGATATTCTGGATATCCGGGTGCGCCTTTTCGATCTCGTCAAACAGCACCACGCTGTACGGGCGGCGGCGCACAGCCTCGGTCAGCTGCCCGCCCTCGTCATGGCCGAGGTATCCCGGCGGCGCACCCAGCAGCCGGGCGGCGGTGTGCTGCTCCTGATACTCCGACATATCGAACTTGAGCAGTGCCTTCTCGCTGCCGAACCAGCTGACCGCCAGTGCCCGCGCCAGTGCGGTCTTGCCCACGCCGGTAGGCCCCAAAAACAGCATAGCACCGATGGGACGCCCCGGCTCTCCCAGACCGGTGCGGCTGCGCCGGATGGCTCCAGCCACGGCCGCCACCGCTCGCTGCTGACCGACGATCTCGGCATTCAGGCGGCTTTCCAGCTTGTCCAGACGCTCCCGCTCCTGCTCGCCCACCCGCTGGGCGGGCACGCCGCTGGCGGCTGCCACCACCCGGGCGATATCCTCCGGGGTGAGCACCGGCTGGGTGCGCTGCTCCTTTTCGGCAAGGATACGCGCCGCCGCACAGGCTTCGTCCACAAGGTCGATGGCCTTATCCGGCAGACAGCGGCCGGGCAGATACCGCACCGAAAGCTCCACCGCCGCCTGCAAGGTCTGGGGCGGCAGGCGCACGTTATGGTATCGCTCGTAGCGGGGCGCAAGGCCGTTGAGAATCTCCACCGCCTGTGCGGGGGTGGGTTCCTCCACCTGTACCCGACCAAAGCGGCGTTCCAGCGCGGCGTCCTTCTGGATATGGGTGCGGAACTCCTGATTGGTGGTGGCGCCGATGAGCTGCAATTCGCCCCGGGCAAGCACCGGTTTCAGGATGCTGGCGGCGTCGATGGCGCCCTCGGCGGCACCGGCACCCACGATGGTGTGGAACTCGTCGATAAACAGGATGGCGGTGCCGTCCCGCACCAGCTCTTCCAGCAGGTTTTTCAGCCGCTCTTCAAAATCGCCCCGGTACTTGGTGCCCGCCACAAGGCTGGCCATATCCAGCGCCAGCAGGCGGCGGCCCTGCAGCATCCGGGGCACCTCGCGGGCTGCAATGCGCTGGGCCAGCCCTTCGGCCAGTGCCGTCTTGCCCACGCCCGGCTCCCCCACCAGACAGGGGTTGTTCTTCTGGCGGCGGCACAGGATCTCCACCATGCGGTCAAGCTCGGCTTCCCGGCAGAACACCGGGTCCAGCTCCCCTTCGGCGGCGCGGCGGGTCCGATCGCGGCAGTATTTATCGCTGGCGCGGCTGCCCCGGGGGATGCTGGCCGACACCCGGGGCTGGGCGGGCAGCACAAACTGTCCGCTCAGCTGGCGGCACTCCCGCACCGCCTCGGTGAGCGAAAGCCCCATCTCCGCCAGCAGCAGCCCGGCGGCGCAGCCGTCATCTTCCAACATGGCGCAGAGCAGATGCTCCGGCTCTGCCCGGCTGACGTGGGCGTTCTGCGCCCCAATGAGCGCATAGTCCATGGTGCGGCGCAGGTCCGGTGCCATGGCCTGCCGTTCCAGCCGCTGTGCCGGGGCGCTGCGCCGCTGCGCCAGCTGGCGGCGCACCTCCGGCTCGGTAATGTTTTTCCGGGTGAGGAACTGCGCCGCAGCGCCCTGCTGCTGCAGCATTGCCAGCAAAAGATGGCTGGTATCCGCCTGTTCACAGCCCAGATCTCCCGCCAGCTGCACCGCCTGCTGCAACAGCCGCGCCGCCGGGCGCGAAAAGCCCCGGTAACCGCCCATGCCCAGATTTTCCCAAATGCCCATGTGTCTGCTCCTTGCTGCATATAAAATCGTCTGCACTGGAAGTATAGCCCCAAAGGCGCAGAAAAAATCAGTTGTTTGTGTCGGGCAGCAGAAAAGTAAAAAACGATCCGCAGCGGTTGCCGGTGCGCGGGGGCGTCCAGCTGCTGCGGATCGTTTTTTGAGATTTTATCTTGCGGGGAACGTTTTCAGAACGAACCGCCTCCGCCGCCGTGGGTGGAGCCGCTGGAGGAGGTGTGAGTGGAGCTGCCGCCGGAGTCGCTGGAGCTGGACTCCTTTGGCCGCTCGGTGCGGTGCACCTCACGGTACAGATACAGATCCCGCTGGTTGGTCAGCTTCATGCTGCCCTGCCGTATATAGTCGGTTGCGTCCCGCTGCGGTGCCACGCTCTTGAGCCGGCTCTTCATCACGCCGGTCACGATCAGTGCCGTGATCAGGCCAATGACCAGCGCCACGCCCAGATACACGATCGAGAACGGCTCCTTGGGCATGTTGTCCACATCGTAGGGGTGGCCTTCGCGGGCGGCGGTGACATATGCGTCCGTCCACTGGATAAAGGTGCGGAAGGCGGCGGCGTAATCACCGTCTGCCATATCGGGGGTCATCTGCTCGCCAAGGTACTGGATGCCGGCATCCGTAAAGGCGGTAATGCCGTAGCCGCAGGTGGAGATATGCCACTTACGGTCGCCTGTGCTTATCAGCAGCAGCACGCCGTCCCGGTTTTCACCGTAGCCGAACTGGCAGTAATCATACAGGTCATCGGCATATTCCTCCATGCTGGTGCAGCCCTCGCTTTCCAGCGAATCGATGGTAGCAATGATCACATCAAAGCTCTGGCGGACGCTCAGTTCCTCCAGTGAAGCTTCCAGCTCGCCGCCCTCGTCCTCGGTCAGAACTTCTGCGCTGTCGTTCATGCGGTAATACAGGTCGGCAAAGCCGTCTGCGGCAAAGGCCGGTGCGGCCAGCGCGACCAGCAGCACCAGTGCTGCCAGCGCGGCACAGAGGGAGCGCAGTGGGGTAACAGTCTTTTTCATCTTCCGTCCCTCCTTTACAGAATCCCGGCCAGCCACAGCAGCCACATCATCGCATAGGATGCTGCACCGACGGCTGCCGTAAGTCCCAGCGTCCACTTGCGGGCGGCGGCCTTATCCACCGGCAGGTTGCCCACAAACTTGCCGGTCTGGCCGTTCATGGCAAAAATGTAGTTGTTGCCCTGCCAGCTGGTGCTCAGCACCCACACCGGGAACAGGGCATACTTTGCCTTGCCGCCGTGCAGCTGAATGCTGCTGTTCTCCATTTTCACGGAGTCGTAGCCGGTAACGGTCTGGGTAAAGGCGTCCTCGGTGGACTGACGGATACGCTCGTTGGCGCGCTGGATGCTCTTTTGGGCGTCCACATCGTACTTATCGGCCACATAGCCCGCCAGATACGCAGTCTTGAAGGGCACGGCATCCTGCATGGCAAAGGGCTCGATGGATTCCATCAGGTCGTCTGCCATCTTGGAGGAGCCGTCCACCGGAACCGCGTCAAAGCCCAGCACGCCGTCCCGGCGCACGGAGTAGTAGCTGGTCTCGGTATAATCGTAGTCGTCATCCGACCAAAAGCGGGTGCGGGTGGCGGTAAAGCGCAGCTGGGCGTCGGCATCGCTGTCGTACAGCCAGAAGGGCACATACACGCCCTTGATCTCGTCGATATGGTTCTGGCTGCGGAACACCTTGGGCAGCAAGGTCTTGCCCTTGAGGTGCTCCTGCAGCTTTTCCTTCGCCGCTTTTTTATCGAGCTTGAAGGGGATGATGAGGTCGGGGCGCAGGTCTCCGGCAAACTGTCCGGTCAGAACGATGGGGTTGCCGCAGAAGGGGCAGGCCGAGGCGGCCATGGTGTCGTCGCCCACGATCTCGCCGCCGCAGCTCTTGCAGACATAAGTATGCAGACCGGCGGTCTCGCCCTCTGCCCAGCTGCCGCCGGGGGTGGCCCAGTTCATCTCGCTGGGCTTTTCGTCCTTCAGCTCCTCGTCATAGCCCTTGAGGGTATCCACGTCGAACTCGGTGTCACAGTAGGGGCATTTCATCTTCTGGGTGGTGCTGTCAAATTTGATAGCACCATCGCAGCAGGGGCACTTATATTCCAGCATTCCTGCCATAGTGTTTCCTCCTATGATCTGCGGAGCAAGGGCTCCTTCCCTGCCCCGCAGTGTGATCGGTCATTGTGTGCCGGGTTCAGCTGCGGTCGTTCTCGTCAAAGGGGGCGCCGCACTCCGGGCAGAACTTGGGCGGGTGTGCAGGGTCGGCCGGTTCCCAGCCGCACTTGTCGCACTTATACTTGGGCGTACCGGCGGGCTTGGGTTTACCGCACTCGGAGCAGAACTTGCCCTTGTTCACCGCACCGCAGCTGCAAGTCCAGCCTTCTGCTGCCGCCGGGCGGGGCTTGCCGCACTCCGGGCAGAATTTGCCGGTGACGGTGGCACCGCAGCTGCAAGTCCAGCTGTCAGCAGCGGGCTTCGGTTCCGGCTTTTTGCTGCCGCATTCCGGGCAGAACTTGCCGGTAACGGTAGCGCCGCAGCTGCACTTCCAGCTGTCGGCGGCAGAAGTCTGCTGCTGGGGTGCTGCGGGCTGCTGCCCCATGGCGAACAGGTTCTGGGCGTTCATGCCGTTGGCACCGGCTGCCATGCCCATACCCATAAAGCCGGTCATGGCACCGGCGGTGTTGCCGGCGGCGGTCTTCATGGCGTCGATCTGACCACCCACCAGACGGGCGGCAGCGGTGGTGGGGTCGGTGGTCATGGCGTTTTCTTCCCACTCTGTGATCTTCTTCTGCTGCTCCTCCGGGATGGACAGAGAGTTGATGTTGAAGGAGAACACCTCAATGCCGCGCTTTTTGCGCCAGATATTGGACAGCTGCTCGTTGAGCGCCTCGGAGATCTCCAGCGTGTGGGCAGGGATCTCGTAATATTGCACCTTGTTGGCAGAAAGGGTAGCCAGCGCCGGCTGCAAAGCGTTCATCAGTTCACTCTTCAGGCGGGGAGCCAGCTCCGAGGCATCGTACTGGGTGGAGACGTTGCTGCACACGTTGGTGTAGAACAGCAGCGGGTCGCAGATGCGGTAAGTAAAGCTGCCGTTGCAGCGGATATTCACCGAGAGCTTGTAGCCCCGCTCCTCGCTGACCACCACCCGGAACGGGATGGGGGTGGCGGTGCCGTACAGGATCTCGCCCAGCTCCTTGGTGTTGATGTAGTACACCCGCTGATCCTTGCCGGTGTCGCCGCCGTAGGTAAAGCGCTTGGCTACGGTTTGGAAAGTGGCTGCCAGACTATCGCCAAAGTTGCCGGTGAACACGCTGGGCTCGGTGGAGGAATTGAAGGTATACTCGCCCGGCTCGGCGCACACTTCCACCACCTTGCCCTGCTCCACGATGAGCATACACTGACCATCGGCCACGGCAATGCCGCTGCCGTTGGTGATGATGTTGTCCTCGCCGTGGTTGGAGCTGCGGCGGGAAGTGCGCTTCTGGCCCTTGACCATCAGCACATCCTTATCCAGCGCATCGCAGTAGAAAAATTCCTTCCACTGGTCTGCAAGAGTTCCGCCCAGTGCGCCCATACCTGCTTTGATCAAACCCATAATAATTTCCTCCTGTATGTTTTATTGTTTTTGCTCTCTTCTTTATCATGCAGAACGATTTCGTTTGTAAAAAAGGTTCTGCCTGCTCAGGGGTAAGGGTCAGATAATTGATATTATAATCATACTGCAATGCGGCGCTGAACGCAAGGCATTTCTAACCGTTGCCACCTGCCTTTGCAGCTTCTTTCACAAAAAGAACACCGGAGCGTCCATAGAGACTCCGGTGTTCCGAAATAATATTTTTATGCTTGTCCCGTACCCAAAAAGGCTTAGAACCGCCGCCATGTATCCGGCATAAACAGCACCAGCATGGGGAATATCTCCAGACGGCCGGCCAGCATATCGAAGATGAGCACCAGCTTTGCGGGGTCTGCAAAGCAGCCGAAGTTCTGCATTGGGCCTGCCATTTCCAAGCCCGGGCCGATGTTGTTCAGGGTAGCAGCCACGGCGGTAAAGTTCGTCACCATATCAAAGCCGTTCAGGCTGATGAGGAAGAAGGAGGCCGCAAAGATAAAGATATACGCCGCCACAAACACGTTGGTGGTGCGGATGGTCTCGTGGTTCAGTAGCTTGCCGTCCATGCGGGCGGGCGCTACCACCTGCGGGTGCAGGGCGGTCTTGAGCTCCTTGGCCAGGGTCTTACCCAGAATGAGGAAACGGCTCACCTTGATGCCGCCGCCGGTGCTGCCGGCGCAGGCGCCAATGAACATGAGCATGACCAAGATCTCCTTGGAGAGGGTCGGCCACAGGTCAAAATCGCAGCTGGAAAAGCCGGTGGTGGTGATGATGGAGCCCACCTGAAAAGCGGCCTGCCGCAGCGCCTCGCCAAAGCTGTTGTACATACTATAAATATTGGCAGTGATGATGCCCACTGCCACGACGATGACCACAAAGTAGCCCCGCACCTCCTCGCTGGCGGCAGCGCGGCGGAACTTGCGCATGAGCAGCAGGAAGTAGGCGTTGAAGTTGACGCCGAACAGGATCATGAAAATGGTCACGACCCACTGGATGTAGGGCGAAAAGCCGGCAAAGCTGTCGTTGCGGAAGCCGAAGCCGCCGGTACCCGCCGTACCAAAGGCAGTGAGCATGGCTTCGAACAGGGGCATTCGGCCAATCAGCAGGAACACCAGCTCCAGCACGGTAAGGGCAAAGTAGATGCCGTACAGGATCTTAGCGGTGGACTGCACCTTAGGCACAAGCTTGTCCACCTGCGGGCCGGGGCTTTCGGCTTTCATCAGGTTGACGTGAGAGCCGCCAGTCAGCGGCAGCAGCGAGAGCAGAAACACCAGAACACCCATGCCGCCAATCCAGTGGGTGAAGCTGCGCCAGAACAGAATACCGTTGGGCAGCCCCTCCACGGCGGGCAGGATGCTGGCACCGGTGGTGGTAAAGCCGGAGACCGTCTCAAACAGGGCATCCACGGGGTTCGGGATGCAGCCGGTGAGCACAAAGGGCACCGCGCCCATCACCGAGATGAACACCCAGCACAGCGAGGTAGCCGCAAAGCCTTCGCGCATATAGAACACCTTACTGCGGGGTTTGATGGTGTGCAGGGCGTAGCCGATGCCAGCGCTGACGGCAGCTGTGAGCAGAAACACGCCCAGCACCATCCACTCGCCATACACTAAGCTGGCGGCGGCGGGCAGCAGCAGCAACGCGCCCTCGATCATCAGCACATAGCCCAGCAGACGGAAAACGATCGCATAATTCATAGTCCGCCTCCGTCAGTGCTCCACGATATCGCGCAGATCGTGCAGACCGTGCTCCAGCGTGACCACGATGACGTTATCGCCCACTTGGATCTGGTCGCCGCCGCGGGGAATCAGGATCTTGCTGCCGCGGGTAATACAGCACAGCAGCAGGTTCTTTTTCAGGTGCAGCTGGCTCAGGGGCACACCGGTAGCGGCGCTCTCCTCGTGCACTGTAAATTCCAGTGCCTCCACGCGGTCATCCAGTATGCGGTACAGAGTCTTGATGTTGTTGCCTGCCTCGTTTTGCAGGGCGCGGACGTACTGCACGATGTAGTCACAGGTCATGTACTTGGGGTAGACCACGCTGCCCAGATCCAGCCCGGCCAGAATATCGTCAAATTCCAGGCGGTTGACCTTGGTCACCAGCTTGCCGTTGGAGTGCTTTTTGGCAAACAGGGTCAGCAGCACATTCTCCTCGTCGATGTTGGTCAGTGCCACGAAAGCCTCGGTGGATTCCAGACCCTCGGAAAGCAGAAACTCGCGGTTGGAGCCGTCCTCGTTCAGGATCTGTGCGCCGGGCAGCTGCTCGGCCAGTTCTACGCAGCGGGCAGCGTCCCGCTCCACAATGCGCACCCGCACATGGTTTTCCAGCAGTTCCTGACTGAGGTAGTAAGCAATGGCACCGCCGCCCACGATGAGGGCGTTGCGTACCGGCTGCACCGGCAGATGCAGCTGCTGGAAGAAGGCGTGAGCTTTTTCCTGCGTAGCAAGGAAGGTGACCTGATCGCCCTTTTGCAGCATAAAGTTACCGTTGGGGATGATGACCCCGCCCTCACGCTCCACCGCGCACACCAGAATATCGCTCTTGAGCCGGGTAGGGATCTCGCGGATGGCCACGCCATCCAGTGCATCGGGCAGCGCAAACTTGATCAGCCGCACACGGCCGTCCGCAAAGGTATCGATCTTGCTGGCACCGGGGAAACGCAGCAGATGAGAGATCTCCTTTGCCGCTGCCATTTCCGGGTTGATGATGGCGGAAATGCCGATCTGCTTTTTGATAAAGTCCAGCTCGTGGCTGTAAGACGGGTTGCGCACGCGGGCAATGCCGTGGCAGTGGCCCGCCTTTTTGGCGAACATGCAGCAAAGCAGGTTCAGTTCGTCCGAGCCGGTGACCGCAATGAACACGTCCGCATCCTCAATGCCCGCCTCAGACAGGGTGGTGATGGACGAGCCATTGCCTACAATGCCCAGCACGTCGTAGCTTTCGGTCAGGTGCTCCACGCGCGCTTTGTTGGTGTCCACCACAGTCACGTTGTGGCCTTCCTCGCTGAGCTGGCGCGCCAGAGCCGTGCCGACCTTGCCGCCGCCCACCAGAATGATCTTCATAACAAGTCCTTTCTCCTTTGGCAGCCCCTTTCCCGGGGTATACAAATACAGCTTAGTATATCATATCCAGCCGCAAAGTTCCACTGTTTGCCCCACAAATACATCGAATTGCTTGAAAAACGACGGTTCTTTTGTGCAGGATTACCTGTTTTCAGCGTGAAAGCGCAAAAAACGGGCTGCCGCACAGCTTTTGTGCAGCAGCCTCCTTGGGTCAAAATGATTCAGAATGCCCTCCGCGTGCGCTTTGGGCGTCATCTGCGGAAAAGTATCGTTATAAGAGCAAGGTCTCCCCTGCTGTCAGGTCTCAGTACCGCTCTACGCCGTCCTTGGTGACAAGGGCGTACACCAGCGGGGCTTCCTCCGGCTTTTCCGCGCCGTACACAAGGCCGCTGCGGTACTCGGCTGCGGCAGCTTCAAACTTGTCCGCAGCGCCGTAGAAGGTGGCAAGGCTTTCGCCCTTATGGACGTAGTCACCGCGCTTTTTGTGCAGGGTGATACCGGCGGCAAAGTCCAGCGGGTCGCCTTTTTTCTGGCGGCCCGCGCCCAGCAGCACGCTGGCAGAACCGATCTTTTCCGCATCGTTGGCCACAATGTAGCCGTCCTGCTCGGCCAGCAGTTCGTAGCTGGCGGCGGGCTGTGCAAACAGGCTGTAATCATCCAGCACCCGGATGTCGCCGCCCTGCGCGGCAAACATTTCCTTGCACTTGGCAAAGGCAGAGCCGTCCGCAATGACAGCCTCGGCCATAGCGCGGCAGTGGGCGGCATCGCCCTTGCCTGCCAGTACCAGCATGTTGGCCGCCAATTGCAGGCACACCTCGGTCAGGTCTGCCGGGCCGTGGCCTTTGAGCACGTCCATGCTCTCCATCACTTCCAGACTGTTGCCGATGTTGTGCCCCAGCGGGGTGTCCATATCGGTGATCATGGCGGCTACCCGGCGGCCATGATGGGTGCCGATGGCGACCATCAGCTGCGCCAGCTCAATGCTCTGGTCAACAGTTTTCATAAAAGCACCGGTGCCGGTGGTGACGTCCAGCAGGATGGCGTCCGAGCCGGAGGCCAGCTTTTTGGACATGATGCTGGACGCAATCAGCGGGATGCAGCTGACAGTAGCGGTAACGTCCCGCAGGGCGTACATCTTTTTATCTGCCACGGCAATGCCCTCGCTCTGGCCGATGACCGACAGACCGATCTGGTTCACCTGTGCAAAAAACTCCTCCTGCGAGAGGGCGGTCTTTGTGCCGGGCACGCTCTCCATCTTGTCGATGGTGCCGCCGGTATGGCCTAAGCCCCGGCCGCTCATTTTAGCGATCTTCACCCCGCAGGCCGCCACGATGGGCGCAATGACCAGCGTGGTCTTATCGCCCACACCGCCGGTGGAGTGCTTGTCCACCTTGATGCCCGGAATGGGCGAAAGGTCTACCATCACACCGCTGTGTGCCATCACATCAGTCAGTTCGGCGGTCTCCTCATTGGTCATGCCGCGCAGATACACCGCCATCATCCATGCAGCCATCTGATAGTCGGCCACTTCCCCGCTGACAAAGCCGTTGACAATGGCCTCCAGCTCCTCCCGGGTGTGGGTGCCGCCATCCCGCTTTTTTGCGATCAGATCATAAATACGCATCGTTTCACGCTCCTGTTCTTCTTACTTCTGTGGCGTTTTATGCCCGGATCTCCTGCCATACGCTCTTGCCGTCCAGCGTGGAGGCGTCCACTTCCAGATATTCGCAGATGGTCTGGGCGATGGTGCCGAAGCACAGCTTGGTGCCCAGATCCGTCCCCGCCTTCACACCCTTGCCGCAGACCAGATACGGCACATACTCGCGGGTATGGTCGGTGGTCTTGGTGTAGGAGGGATCACAGCCGTGGTCGGCGGTGATCATGAGCAGGTCGCCCTCCCGCATCCCCGGCAGGAAATCGGCCAGAAAACGGTCGAACTCCGTAGCGGCGGCAGCGTAGCCTGCCACATCGCGGCGGTGGCCGTAGAGCATATCAAAGTCTACCAGATTCACGAAGGCAAGGCCTTCAAAATCCCGGGTCTGCAGAGCCTTGGTAAAGGCGATGCCGTTGGTGTTGCCGGTGGTCTTGATCTTTTCGGTCACGCCCTCGCCGTCAAAGATATCGTAGATCTTGCCCACGGCGATCACGTCCTTACCGGCATCCTTCAGCAGATCCAGCATGGTGGCGCGGGGCGGCTTCAGGCTCAGGTCGTGGCGGTTGGTGGTGCGGTAGAAGGTATCCGCGCTGTTGCCCAGGAAGGGGCGGGCGATCACGCGGCCCACGCCGTACTTGCCCTTGAGCATTTCCCGGGCGATCTCGCAGTAGCGGTACAGCTCCTGCACCGGCACAAGCTCCTCGTTGGCGGCCACCTGAAAAACGCTGTCGGCACTGGTATAGACGATGAGGGCGTTTTCCCGCATGGCCTGCTCGCCGTAGTCCTTCAGCACCTGCGTACCGGAATAGGGCTTGTTGCACAGCACCTTGTGGCCGGTCTTTTGCTCATATTCCCGGATCAGTTCCTCCGGGAAGCCCTCGGGGAAGGTGGGCAGCGGCTCCGGGCTGACCACACCGGCGATCTCCCAGTGGCCGATGGTGGTATCCTTGCCCATGCTCTGCTCCTGCAGGCGGGCAAAGGCAGCCGCCGGGGCATCCGTTTTCTCCCCTGCGGTCACGCCGTCAATGTTGAACAAGCCCAGCTTGCGCAGATTGGGGCAATTGAAATTGGGGTGGTTCGCAATGGCACCCAGGGTGTTGGTGCCTGCATCGCCAAAGGCAGCGGCATCCGGCTCTGCGCCAATGCCAAAGCTGTCAAGCACGATCAGAAAAACGCGTTTTTCCATAATGGTCACTCCATTTCTCCGGGGCGCGTCCCGGAACAGTACTACTTTATTATTCTTATTATAAGCAAAAAGCTCCTCGGATGCAAGAGGAAGCAGCCTTGTGCGGTCTTATCAGTTTTTGCGTTTTGTAGCAGTTTTCCCCTGTCAGACAGCACGCAGAAAGCTGCGGCGCATCGTTAAAAGTTTTACAATCTTTTCTTTGGGCATCAACAGATGCAAAAACTTGTATTCAAGCAAAAATTCCTCTTGCTCTCTTGCGCCGGAATGATTATAATAATAGGTGGTAGAGTTTTGGGTTTTCCCGCTCTGCCATATAAACCGACCCGCTGTACCGGGAGCTTTTACTCCCATTGGTCATACACAGCAGCCTGCAGGGATGCTGTGCCGGATATAGGTAAGAGAGAGTTGACGGAGGTATATTGCATGAGAAAGACGAAAATTATTTGCACCCTTGGTCCTTCCACCGATAAGGAAGGCGTGCTGCGCGATCTGATTGCCAATGGCATGAATGTAGCCCGCTTCAATTTTTCCCACGGTTCCCACGAGGAGCATCTGGGACGCCTTGAAAAGCTGAAGGCTCTGCGCGAGGAGCTGGGCAAGCCCGTGGCCGCACTGCTGGACACCAAGGGCCCCGAGATCCGCCTAAAGGACTTCAAGAACGGCGTTGAGAATCTGGTTGCAGGCCAGACCTTTACCCTGACCACCCGCGATGTGGAGGGCACCAACGAGATCTGCTCCATCACCTACAAAGATCTGCCCATGGACGTGGAGCCGAACGGCACCATCATGCTGGACGACGGCCTGATCAAGCTGCAGATCCAGACCGTGAACGACACCGACATCGTCTGCACCGTGCTGAACAACGGCAAGATCAAGAACAAGAAGGGCGTCAACGTGCCCGGCGTGCACCTGTCTATGCCGTATATGAGCCAGCGCGATAAGGACGATATCATCTTCGGCATCCAGCAGGGTTACGATTTCATCGCCGCCTCCTTTGTGCGCACCGCACAGGACGTGTACGATATCCGCAACCTGCTGAACCAGTACGATTCCAACATCCGCATCATTGCAAAGATCGAGAACCGCGAGGGCGTGAACAACATCGACAGCATTCTGGCTGCTGCCGACGCCGTGATGGTGGCCCGTGGCGATCTGGGCGTGGAGATCGACTTCACCGAGCTGCCCGGCATTCAGAAAACCATCATCGACCGCTCCTTCTCCTTCGGCAAGCCCATCGTCACCGCTACCCAGATGCTGGACAGCATGATAGTGAACCCCCGCCCCACCCGCGCCGAGATTTCGGACGTGGCAAACGCCATCTACGACGGTACCTCTGCCATTATGCTGTCCGGTGAGACCGCTGCCGGTGCCTACCCTGTGGAGGCGCTCAAGACCATGTCCGCCATCGCTGAGCGCACCGAGCAGGAGGGCTTCCATCTGCGCGGCCGCCAGATGGATTCCAACCCCGGCAAGATCAGCGTCTCCGACGCTACCGCCCATGCCGCCTGCCTGACCGCACGGGACGTGAACGCCGCTGCCATCGTTACCGTGTCTGAGTCCGGCACCACCGCCCGCCTGCTGAGCAAGTACCGCCCGCAGCAGCCCATCATTGCCTGCGTCATGCGCGAGCAGGTGCAGCGTCAGCTGTCCCTGAGCTGGGGCATCACCCCGCTGATGATGTCTCTGGCACACAGCACCGATGAGCTGATCGAGATGTCCACTGCTCTGGCCAAGGAAAATGGCTACCTGCACAACGGCGAGCTGGCTGTTGTGACCGCAGGCGTGCCCGTGGGCGTTTCCGGCACCACCAACATGATCAAGATCCACATGGTGGGCAACTGTCTGGCTACCGGCGTGGGCGTTGGCCGAGAGAATGACGACGTGACCA
>ERZ773173.2417-NODE-2417-length-14041-cov-2.781925_pt1 | contig 14041 bp, 9 predicted proteins | sample MGYA00580535_ERZ773173 | MGnify/ENA primary metagenome ERZ773173 (study PRJEB29015, sample SAMEA2737856) | human gut metagenome | biome: human gut; feature: human-associated habitat; material: faeces | place: China | collected 2012 ...
AAAAATAACGGAGATAAATATTCGACGGAAAATTACCGGAATAAAATTATTACTTTTCTTACTAAATCCGGAAAAAAGCCGATTTCATATAAAGAGCTGGCGGCCAAATGCAGAAGCAATCGTGGTAACAGCAGAAACTTCAACGACGCATTAAACGCTCTTGTTGTATCGGGTGAAATATATGAAAGAAAAAGAGGCTTTGTATTAACAGACATATTAGGCTATTTTAAGGCAGAAGTTTTACGTCTTAACCGTACTTTCGGTTTTATAAAAAGATGCGATAATCAAGAAGAAATATTTATTCCGGGTAAATATCTCTGCGGCGCTATGCCTGGAGATAAGGTTCTTGCAGCTTATATACAATCGCGGTCGGGAAGTCCCGAGGGTGAAGTTGTGGACGTATTGGAGCAGGCTTTGTCAAATCTTTCCGGAATAATTATTGAGGAATCCGGTAATAAATATTTTCTTGCAGATTCCATGTCTAAAACGCCCGTTAGAATTGTACCTGGAGACGCCGTTTATAAAGTTGGAGATAAGGTACTGGCACAGATTATTTTCCGTGGAAAACGTCATGCGGAGCATAAAGCCAAAATAATCTTCAGCTTCGGAAGCGCTCTTAAGGCTTCAAGCTGTGCGGAAGCCGTTATTTCAGAAAGCGGAGTAATACCGGAATTTCCGGAAAATGTTCTTTTTGAAGCAAAAAAAATAGCAGCGTCAGGAGTCTGGGAGGATGATTTCAAAAACAGGCTTGATTTGCGTGATAAGTTAATATTTACTGTTGATAGTGCGGAATCAAAGGATCTTGACGACGCGGTTTCACTGGAAAAAATCCCCGCAGGCTATAGACTTGGAGTTCACATAGCAGACGTTTCACATTATGTAAAAGGTAACAGCCAGCTTGATAAAGAAGCTCTTGAACGTGGAACCAGCATATATTATGCTGATAAGGTAATACCTATGCTTCCAAAGGAACTCTCCAACGGAATATGCTCGCTTAACCCAAATGAAAGCAGATTGACATTTTCTGCAATAATGGAGCTTTCCAAAGATGGAATACTTCTCAATTATAAATTCGTCAAATCTGTTATTTGCTCTAAAGTTAAAGGAATTTATTCTGAAATAAACAGCATTCTCGATGGCAGCGCAGAAAAAGCAATTGAAGAAAAATATTTCGAATTAAAGGATACGATATTTTTAATGGACGAGCTTGCAGATATTCTTATTTTAAATCGTCGAAAAAGAGGCGCTCCGGAAATAGAGACTTCTGAAAGCAAGCTTATTATTGATAACGGAATGTGCAGAGAAATCGTCCCAAGAACCAGAGGAAAAAGCGAAATGATTATAGAAGAATTCATGCTGACAGCCAATGAAGCCGCGGCGCGTACTGCCCATGAAAATGATATTCCCTTTGTCTACCGTGTTCACGAAGCTCCGTCTCCCGAAAAAATAAACGATTTAAAGGAAGGATTAAGACGCCTGAACGTTGAGGTACCTGTATTTACTGAAGCAAAACCGGTGCATTTATCGGAAATTCTACGAAACTCAAAGGATAAACCGTTTTACCCAGTTATTAATATGATGACCTTAAGATCAATGGCCAAGGCAAAATATGAACCGGAACCCAAGGGGCATTTCGGATTAGCTCTTGATGATTATGCACATTTTACCTCCCCTATCAGACGATACCCCGACCTGGCTATACACCGCATTCTCACCGATATAATAAACGGATATGATAAAGAAAAGCTCATAAAAAGATATTCAGGCTTTGTACAAAAAGCGTCTCAGCGTTCAACTGAAACAGAAATTAGGGCTATGAATATCGAGCGCAATTGCGAGGACTGCTATAAAGCGGAATATATGCAGCAGCATATAGGTGAAATATTTAAAGGACTTATTTCCAGCGTAACAGAATACGGCTTTTACGTTGAGCTTGAAAACACTGTAGAAGGTCTGGTTCATGTAAACAGTCTTCCTGAGGGAAATTATATTTATGACGGATTTTTCAGTCTTACTGAAGAATTCAGCAACACCGTTTACTCCGTCGGAAACAAGGTAAGCGTATTATGTGCAGGAGCAGATGTAAACAGCGGAAAAATTGACTTTAATATCACCGACAACAAGGAGTAAACATATGAAAAAGTCATTAATCGTTTTATTATCAGCTATTATCGCCGTTAATGTTTCCGGATGTAAAAAAAGCTCTGATAAAATGAGAGAAAACACCGATTCTTCAAAAACATATGAAAGCAATGTAAATAATGACGAAACGAATTTATTTAATGAATCAGAAAAGCCGTTAATTCAAACTGAAAAAAATACTTCAACGTCTGAAAACGATAAAAATGTTCAAACAGAATTTACTTCCGAAAGCAATAATACAGAAAAAACCGATTCGTCAGATTTTAACGACAGGGTAGAATTTGCTAACGCCGTTTATCAAAAAGGAATGGACATGTACAGTCAGGTTCTTCTTAGCTGCCCTTACAAGCTTGATTATGACACAACAAACGAAAGCGGATTTGCCAAGATAAGCGATTCATCAATAAACAGTATCGACGATATAGTCTCCTTATACTGCACTGTTTTTGCTGAACCTGATTTATACATTTACGAGCGTTACAGCGAGGATAATGGTTCCGTATATTGCAGCGACGCTTCAAGAGGTACTAATATATATTATTCAGATACTGATTTAGAGTTTATTTCCGGTGACGAAACAGAGCTTAGCTATAATGCGGTTTCACATTATAGCGACCCCGAAACCGGAAAAGAAATGGACGATAAAATTTCCGTTTTTACTATAAAACTTATAGACGGAAGCTATAAAATCACAGAATTCACATTTCCAAAATAAAAAAAGCCGGTCACAAGACCGGTTTTTTACATTTTTGTAAATTCATAAGTATTAAGGTTTTCCAAATTATAAAGCTTTAAGGTTTCATAATCCGGCAAATAATAGCCGTAATAAACCACTTCGTTTTCTTCTTCCAAAGTATTGCTTCCGCCTTCAATGCACTCTTTATTATTCATGACAAGCGCATAATAGCCGTCCTCTTCAATAGCAAACTGGACAAGCGCTGAACGCTGACTTTCCTCTGGAAGTCCATGACTTTCCTCAAGGAAATCAATAGCGTCCTGACCGCTTTTTAATGTATACTCTCCGGAATAATAATTATCATCACGTTCAGACTTACTTTTAAACCATTTAAAGCTACTGTCATCGCTAAGCTCCAAAAGCATACCGCTTGTTGTTTCCCATTTATTCCCAGTTAAATAATCCCCTTTTTCTTCCGCTTTCTTATTACCGCAAGCTGCTGCCGTCAGCATAACACAGCTAAGAATACAAGCAAAAGACTTTTTAAATAATGAGATCATATTTTTAAATCCTCCGATTAAAGAAAAGTAACGCCGTATGTATAAAATACACACAAACGTTACGCATAACGCATGGAGCTAGTAGTCGGACTCGAACCGACGACCTGCGCATTACGAATGCGCTGCTCTACCATCTGAGCCATACTAGCAAATAAAATTATTCAAGCATTAATCTTCTCAAATAACATTATAATTTTACCACAAAAATTAAAATAAGTCAATAGGTCATCAATATAATCATAAATTTTAATTTCAAAATAAATTTTCAAAAGAGTTAAATATATTTAACAGTAAGTGAAGTATGATTTATAAACCTCAAACGTTTAGATCGATCAATAATCATTCCAATATTTCCCTCCCCCACATCAATATTTATCTTATATTTTTCATTCGCAGTCGCAATTTTCCGGCAACCCACGATATTCTGACGGAGTTTTACCAGTTTCATTTTTAAATTGTCTAATAAAGTAAGATACACTGTTATATCCGCAAATAGACGATATATCCTTTAATGTAAGATCGGATTTTCTGAGCATATCCGAAGCCTTTTCAATACGGCTTTGGATCAAATCCTGACTAACGCTTTTTCCAAAGGTATCTGAATACAGATGCTGAAAACGTGAACGGCTAAGAGAGAGTTCCTTTGCCATTTCATCTAAAGTCCATTCCCTGCCCGGCCAGCGATAAATTGACTCGCGAATCCACAGTAGTTTTTCAAAATGTACACTGTCATTAACTTTTACGCTGTCTGTTTTATAAATTATCTTTTCATTCAGCTTGTAAAGAAGCAGTTTAAAATATAAATCTACTGAAAATTTGCGGTTTATATTAGCTGAATACTGTTCATAGCACATATTTCTTACAATTGCTGAAATATCTGTTATATCAGAAACAGCGACCGGCTTGTTCAGCGGAATGTCAAGGCTCTCTATCAGAGACAGTTCATCGTCGTCGGGACCGAAATGAATCCAGTCGTCATAGTATTCGTCGCAATCCGGATAATAATACTCCGGATATTCAGGAGTATATATGATAAAAGACTTTGCAGGAGTACGGATATCTACGCCGTTTATTCGAAAATAAGCGGGAGATTTTACGATCAGCAAAAGCCAATCGCCGGCTCCATTAGGCCGATCAATATAAAATGATCTGTCGTGTCTGTGATGATAACCTATTTCGTCCATTCTCATAATAACGCGCCCCTCAATTCATTTATTTTAAATATAGCATAAAATGTAATTCCCTGTCAATCACATTTCATATATATTTTGTAAATTTCATTTTATATCAGCACAAAAGTACAATTAAAACAGCATGTTTATGTATTGACATTATCATATAAATAATTTACAATTTTACTATAATTTTATGAAAATTATCCAAAACAGAGGAGGAGAATTATGAAAATTAAAAAGCTATTTTCTGCGATAACCGCTGCCTTGTGCTGTTCAGGAATTATATCATATTTTCCTGCAAATCAAGAATACGTAACCGCGGTAACGCTTGTAAGCGACGATTTTGAAACAAATTATGACGGATGGCACGGCAGTACGGATACGGTAAAGCTTTCGGCAGACAGTTTTGCCGGATATAACGGCTCAAGAGGCATGACGGTATCGGACAGAACTAACCCGACTGACGGCGCAAGCTCTTCAAAGGGGTTTTACCTGGAGGGCGGAGTTAATTATCATTACAGTATACAGGTTATCAGCGAGACCAGCGAAACATTTAGATTTACTCTTACATATATTGATTCGGAAACTGATAAAGAAGAAACTGTTTTACTTTCATCTGAGGAATGTGATTCCGGAAAATGGTCAGAGCTTTCCGCCGACTATATGGCTCCTGAAAACAGCTATGAATTCAGGCTTACAATATCAACCGATTCAACAAATGATTTTACCTTTGACGAAGTATACGTTACCTCAAAGGAAAACTTGAATACAGTTTATGCGGCGTCGGCAGAAAAAGGTCTCAAGGACGAGTTTGCCGACTATTTCAGAGTAGGAAATATTTTAAACGGATCAACTGTTGCCAATTCTGCAATTACAGCAAATATTTTAAAGGATTATAACAGCATTGAGTGTGAAAATGAAATGAAACCGGACGCAACGCTCGTACAAAGTCAATGCAACGGAACAAACGTCGGCGTATCATTAAATAACGCTGCCGCCATCATTGATTTCTGCGTTAATAATAATATTGCAATGCGTGGTCACGCCTTTGTATGGCACAGTCAGACGCCTTCCTGGTTCTTTAAGGAAAATTATAATGCAAACGGTGCATGGGTTTCATCCTCTGTAATGGATCAAAGACTGGAAAGCTACATCAAAAATATGTTCAATGCCATTGAAACGCAGTATCCTTCTCTGAATCTCTATGCATATGACGTTGTAAACGAAGCCGTCAGCGACGACAGCAACAGAACCGCTAATTACGGAGGCGCGAGAGAAGCCGGCGACAATAATGTTACAAGCGGCACATCTGCCTGGGTTTCAGTTTACGGAGACAACAGCTTTGTGGAAAAAGCGTTTACTTACGCAAGAAAATATGCTCCGGAGGGTTGCGATCTTTATTATAATGATTACAATGAATATTGGGATCACAAGCGCGACTGTATTTACAATATGTGCAAGGATCTCTATGAAAAAGGACTCCTCGACGGCGTGGGAATGCAGTCTCATGTTCCGGCAAACGCAACAGGCTTTGCAGGAACAGATTCCTACATCACAGCTATGAAGAAGTATCTCTCCATTGGATGCGATGTGCAGATTACCGAGCTTGATATAAGCACGGAAAACGGCAAATATACCTTGCAGGAACAAGCAGATAAGTACAAGTCCATTTTTCAGGCGGCTATGGACTGGAACAAAAATCCCGCTTCATCAGGCAGAGTAACCGCTGTCTGCATTTGGGGACCGAATGACGCGAACACATGGATAAAATCAGAAAATGCTCCTCTTCTTTACGATGTAAATAACCAGCCGAAGCTCGCATATACAACTCTAACCAATATGATTCCGGAATCCGAATGGGGTGATGGCAGCAATTATAATGAAAAAATTGAGCCAAATGAATATGGCTGGTATTTTTATGACACATTTGAAGGTAATACATTCAATTGGAGCGGCAGAGGCAGCGCCGATATTATGACAAGCGGCCGCACAGCCTACGTTGGCAGCGAAGCTCTGCTTATACAAAATCGTACAGAAGCCTGGAACGGCGCCCAGAAAAAACTTAATACCGCCGCCTTTATTCCCGGCAGCATATACAGCTTCAGCGTAAACGCAATATATTTTGACGGAGATTCCACGGAAAAGTTTTATATGAAGCTGCAATATACTGACAGCAACGGCAATACATGCTATTCCACTATTTCAGAAGCTATTGCGATACAGAGCGAATGGGTACAGCTTACCAATAAGAATTATCAAATTCCGGCAGACGCTTCAAATATGTATATTTATGTTGAAACCGCCGACAGCGCTAATAATTTCTATATAGATGAAGCGATAGGAGCTGTAGAAGGCACGTCTATTATGGGGGCAGGTTCTAAGGAAATCATACTCGGAGATATAAATTCAGACGGGATTATCAATGCGTTTGATCTTATAATTGCAAAGCGGGGATATACTAACGGTTTTTCAAGTAAATCGTCGCAGATATGTGCAGATGTAAATCAGAACGGCATATTCGATGAAAACGATATATCTTTGATTGAGGATTTTCTGCTGTGCAAAATTACTGAATTCCCCGTTGAAGAAAAGATTACTGATACCGCGGCAATGGAACAGCTTTTTTCAAATATTAATTTGACATCTTCCTATAAAAAAAGCGGTGAAAATAATCCTCTGTATACTCAGCGTTTCGGTGCAGATCCCGGCGTCATGGAGTATAACGGACGGGTTTATGTTTACTCAACAAACGACATTATTGAGTATGACAACGGAGGTTCAGTTATAGAAAATACATACGGTCAGATAAATCAGATAAACTGCATTTCCTCCGACGACATGGTAAATTGGACAGACCACGGAGCGATACAGGTTGCAGGCTCAAGCGGCGCGGCTTCCTGGGCGATAAATTCTTGGGCGCCGTGTGCCGCGCACAAGACAATTAACGGTAAAGAAAAATTCTTTCTATATTTCTGTAACGGAGGAAACGGAGTAAGCGTACTGACAGCGGACAGTCCTACAGGCCCCTGGACAGACCCTTTAGGCAAAGGATTAATTACGCGTTCTACGCCTAACTGCTCCAACGTTACATGGTTGTTTGATCCGGCCGTACTTGTAGATGACGACGGAACCGGATATCTTTATTTCGGAGGAGGAGTACCTGACGGAAAAACAGAAAATCCAGGCACGGCGCGGGTAGTAAAGCTGGGAAACGATATGATAAGCCTCGCAGGCGATCCGCAGACTATCGATGTTCCATATTTATTTGAAGATTCAGGAATAAACAAAATAGGAAACAAGTATTATTATACTTACTGTTCAAATTGGAATACAACTGGAAATTCCTATGGAATGTCAAGCGGAGCTATTCAGTATATGATAAGCGACAGCCCTATGGGACCGTTTACTTACGGAGGAGAACTGTTTAAAAATCAGGGAAACTTTTTTGGTCTCTACGGCAACAACCATCATTCTATTGTTGAACTCAACAGTGAGCTTTACTTATTTTATCATGCAAGAGCGGTTGAAGCCGCAATGGGTATCACAGGAAATTACAGAAGCCCTCAGGTTAATAAAATAACCATGAACGGAATTTCTTTCAATTCCGTAATCGGCGACATGAAAGGAATACCGCAATTAAAGTCGCTTAATCCTTATGAAAAGGTTCAGGCTGAAACCATAAGCAGGCAAGCGGGGGTAAACGTCAGAGGAACAGGAGATACAATTATAACGGATATACAATCCGGCGACTGGATCAGCGTTTTCGGCGCAGACTTTTCAAAGGGCTCAAAAAGTCTGACTATCTGCGCTTCATCTCAAAAAGAGGCAATCGTTAAAATTTGCGTCGGAAACGAAACCGAAAAAGCTATCGGCTATGCTGTAATTCCTAATTCAGACGGTAAATTTACTGAAATAACCGTTCCTGTAAACAATATAAGCGGTAATCAGGATATTTATTTTATTTTCAGCGACACTATTGAATTAGACTGGTGGCAGTTTACATAACTAATTTTAAATACATGAAATTCAAATATTAATAAAGTAACCTCTGCATTGTTAGCAGAGGTTATTTCTTATTTATACGGAATATTTTTTACTATTAAAATCAGTAGCCGTATTTATACATTTTTCTGGGAAAAACGCCGGAGCCTGTTCCAATATCCAATAGCTTCTGAGATTTATGATAAAAACCCAATTCATAAATTCTATTATAAAACGACTTGGGGTAAATATCACGGTATCTGGCATAATCTTGAGAAACCATTCCAAAATCAAAGGAGCTTCCATTATCTATTTTTTTATTTGTTATCATGGCATTATTACCTATATTTTCATAGTTAATGAAATTCTTTTTCGCTTAACGTCAACGTCAATTACCTTTACCTTAACAACCTGGCCGACTTTTACCGCTTCAAGAGGATGCTTTATAAATCTATCGCAAATCTGCGAAATATGTACAAGTCCGTCCTCATGAACGCCTATATCAACAAAGACTCCGAAGTCTATAACATTACGAACAGTTCCCGACAGTTCCATTCCGGGCTTCAAATCCTTGATTTCCATAATATCTCCGCTTCTCATTAACGGCGGAGGCAGTTCGTCGCGGGGATCTCTGCCCGGCTTTTGCAATTCCTCTACAATATCTGCAAGCGTAGGCATACCTATCCCCAGCTTCTCGCAGATTAATTTTTTATCTAAAGCCTTTACATTTTCATTAATCATACGAATTTCAGGCGTTCCAATATCCGACAGCTTGAATCCGCATTCATTCATAAGCTCTTTTGCCGCTTCATAGCTTTCAGGATGTACAGCCGTATTATCAAGAGGATTTTTACCGTCCCTTACACGAAGAAATCCCGCGCACTGCTCAAAAGCCTTTTTCCCAAGTTTAGGTACCTTTAACAGCTGCTTTCTGTCTGTGAACGCACCGTTTTCTTCACGGTATTTTACTATATTTTTTGCAACGGAAGAATTTATTCCGGAAATATATGCTAGCAAAGAATACGACGCCGTATTAAGATCAACGCCGACAGAATTTACGCAATCCTCAACAACCCCGGACAACGCTTCGTTCATTCTTGCTTTCGGCATATCATGCTGATATTGACCGACTCCAATCGCTTTAGGATCAATTTTAACAAGCTCCGCCAATGGATCCTGCAGACGTCTTGCAATTGAAACCGCGCTTCTTAGTGAAACGTCATACTCGGGAAATTCCTCGGCCGCAAGCTTTGAAGCGGAATAAACCGACGCTCCCGCCTCGCTTACTACCATATAGCTTACATTCTGAGGTATTTCCTTTATAAGCTCGGCAACAAATTCTTCGCTTTCTCTTGAAGCTGTTCCGTTACCTATAGCAATTGTGGTTACTCCGTACTTTGTTATAAGTTTCTTTAGCTTAGTTTTAGCCTCTTCAATTTTTTTCTGAGGAGGCGTAGGATAAATCACAGTCGTGTCAAGAACCTTTCCAATACTATCTACCACCGCAATTTTACACCCTGTTCTGTAGGCCGGATCAAGTCCTAATGTTATGCTGTTTTTTATCGGCGGCTGCAAAAGAAGCTGTCTTAGATTTGATGAAAATACTTTAATAGCTCCTTCAGCGGCTCTTGCTGTAAGCTCAGCTCTTATTTCGCGCTCTACCGACGGCATTATAAGACGCTTACAGCTATCCTGTACCGCTGCCTTAACGATATTTCCGCTATCAGTATTGTTTATTACATACTTCCTTTCAGCAATCGAAAAGCAAAACTCCTCATCTATAGATACAGAAACCTTGAGAGCTCCTTCCTTTTCACCGCGGTCCAAGGCAAGTATTCTATGATCTGCTATTTTTGAAACCGGCTCACAGAATTCATAATAATTCTGATATACAGTTTCGGCATTTTCATCCGAAGCCCTTGACTCGATCTTAGCAGCCTTTTCATAAAGCTTTCTTATACTCTTTCGCAGCTCTGCGTCGTCCGATACGTTTTCTGCTATTATATCAGAAGCTCCTTGAATTACTTCTTCTTCTGTTTCCAAACCGTTTTCAACATTTATAAATTTCTGAGATTCATTATGTAAATCTAATTTATCATCTTGTCTACCGATTAAATCTGCAAGAACTTCCAGTCCCTTTTCTCTCGCAATACTTGCTCTTGTTTTTCTTTTCGGCTTAAACGGACGGTATATATCTTCTACCTCGACAAGGGTTTCAGCTTTATCAAGAGCCGAACTGATTTCCTCAGTCAATTTTCCCTGTTCGGCAATTGAAGAGCTGACTTCACTTTTTCTGATTTCAAGATTCCGCAGATATGTCAGTCTGTCCGACAGCTCTCTTAAAATCTGATCGTCAAGTGAACCGGTTAGCTCTTTACGGTATCTGGCGATAAACGGAATTGTCTTTCCGTCGTCAATCAAAGCAACTGTATTAACCACCTGTTCCTGTCTAAGTTTAAATTCTTCAGCTAAAATTTTATTGAAGACCACTTTGCTGGAATTGTTATTATGCAGAAGCTTGTTGATTTTTCTTGTTTTGTCTAATAATTGTACGCTCATCTTTCTTCTCTCTCCCATAACGTAAAAAGTGCAGTCACTCCCGCAACCGCACTTTCGATACTAGCACATATTTTCTGAAATTTCAATAAAATAAAAATATTTTATCTGCCGATTGTCGAAAATTTGACATTACAGTAATTTAATGCTATAATATTATATTAAGAAAAGATTTTATATTGTCCGCACATACTGTGAAGGAAAAATCAAAAAATTTTATATTTTTTGTGATTTCTACTTGAAAAACATCGAATTAACTGCTATTATATAATTAGTAAGATGCATACTATCAGACTGGAGGATTAATATGAACTATTTTAATATAGATTTTGACACTATTGCTTCTAAGGACGGATTAAAAAATAAAAAAGAATTTTTCAGCTTCAGACTGTCAGCTAAACAATTTGGTTTGAATCCAGGTCCGTATGTTATTTATCCCGGTATGACAAATCGGGAGCTGATTTGTATACCAATGTATAGATTCAAAGAGCTTGAAGAAAAGTTTTATAAGCTTTCAGAAAAAAGAAATAACAGCGATCATGAAAAATCAGTAAAGCAAAAAAATCTTAAGCAATATATGTCAGAGCAGGAATGCGATGAATTAAGCCGGCTAAGAGGAATTTTAACTAATTCTTATTTATTTATGATAAACAGCTATTCAACTGTAATTACCCTCCCCTACAAATATATTAGTATTCTTCGTATAAAAGAGGATTATTTAAAATTTATATCTGCTGATTCAAATGAATTTCTCCTTGTGAACTCTGCAGATGCTTGGCGTTATGCAGAAAATAAAAATTACCGTTATGATGTCGGCAGAAATAAAAAAGCTATATAAAGCTATAAAAAATTAAATGATTGCAGAAATCTTTTTCCGCAATCATATTTATTATTTAAAAGCATATAGCACATAATATTTAGAATAACCGCAAGCTAAAACAATACCGCACATGGCATGCGGTATTGTTTTTAATAAGTATCCTTTTAAAATTATACATTTACATTGAACAATGTTATTTTATTAATCCGCGATTATGGTAGCCACGAAATACTTATTTCTTTCAACTGATCAGTATCTTTATTAAATTCAAAAGAGTAGCCGCTGTCACCCATGTATACTTCGGAGTCAATCTTGTATTCGACACTATTGAAATTATCATTAAATTCAGTAGCGTTATTATTGTTTTCTAAGAGCTGCTCCTTAGTAAGCGTAAGAGGAAAAGAGAAACACACGTCTTTTGCAGCGCTGCTGATATTTTCAGAGAATTCCGCATTCCTGCTTTCATCATAATCAGACTGAGGAACATGAAGAGCATACCATCTTACATATGAAAGAAGAGCCTCTGACTCAGTTATATTGGAATCTGTAATATTTATAAACTGGAACTGCATAGATACATTATCATTAATTTTCACATTGTACGTACCGGTTTCGTAGTTTTTATTTACGTTATTGCCGATATTATTCAATTCGCTTTCCTTAAACGGAATTCCGCCGTCAATCAGATCCTGCAAAGTGCTTTCTCCAAGCTTGAAAATCTTACCCTTATAGGAAAAGCTTCTGTTTTCAAGATCGCCGTATTTTTCGCTCAATCCTTCAACAGGTACAAAATCATCCGCCTCTGCCTTTACAGTTGTTTCTTCCACAGCCGCAGTTGTTTCTTCTTCAAAAAAAGTTGTCTCTTCCGGCGCCTCTTCGGTAACTTCTATTTCGGCTGCCGAAGACTCTGCTGTAATTGACTGTTCAGTTTCCTTCTCGTCACTTTTATCGTCGCTTGTGCAGGCTGTCGTCATTAACAGCGCCACAGCCATTGATAAAATCATTGCCAATCTTTTCATTAAAATATTGACCTCCATAATTAATAAATGTTATTCATAATGTAGCAAAATAGATATAATAATTATACGTATATTAACATATCTTTTGTTATTATATCATACAGTATTTAAAAAGTCAAGAAATCACCGTTTATAAGATAGTAATCAATTATGAATTAAACTATATTATTAAATAATGGAATTCATTGCCAACATAAAATAATATGAGTCAATTTCAAAAACTTTTTTAGAAATAATAGATTGAATCAGTAAAAAAGGAATGTATATTTTTGGTTATATTCTCTAAATATTAATACAATAGTTTGTATAATTATACAGAATCTTCAATAATTATTCCTTTATAGCTTGAATTATTTTATTCATTATGATAAATTAAAAATAATTATTGTTTGTCATAGTCAGGTATATAGAATATCAGATTGAAAGCATAAGGAGGAAAATATGAAGACATTTAATAAGTACAGCATTATTGATTTATATATTAAATCCTTAGATGTAAATATTAAATACAAGGTTATTGCAGGAATAGAAGAATTTGGTATATTATTGTATAAAAATTTATGCAATGCAAATATTAAAGTTGATTATATTTTTGACGATTATAACTATATAAATAATCAAAATTTACAGGAACTAAATTTTATTTCTTTAGAAGATTTAAAGAAAATTTCTGACAATACATTAGTATTAATTTCGGATAGAGATCCGGAAATATTTCAAAAAGTATATAAAAAATTAAAAACTAAAATTCAAACATCAACGAGCACAGCACATTACGCAATGGCATCGGATAGTATTGTGTCGATTCATAATAGGTATTCAGAATGTTATCCACACGTACTTGCGAAGTAAGCTGCATGCCGTTCCCTAATTTCCACAAATAACCCACTAATAAGTTATGAACCGTATAAGGACGGGTTGAATAAGATTCATCAGTTGTGACATAACGTTTACCTATATAAGTAGTCTGCCACGAACAAAAGGCTTTTTTATAATCGAACGCCAGCCGTGCATTCCATTTCAATTCGGGCACATAAGGGATCTGCTGCATATAAGAGTTATCATCTACATGCTGCTTCTTCCGCGTACGCGAACGAGCCCAGCTGAAATTA
>ERZ773173.2426-NODE-2426-length-13990-cov-4.273915_pt1 | contig 13990 bp, 8 predicted proteins | sample MGYA00580535_ERZ773173 | MGnify/ENA primary metagenome ERZ773173 (study PRJEB29015, sample SAMEA2737856) | human gut metagenome | biome: human gut; feature: human-associated habitat; material: faeces | place: China | collected 2012 ...
AGGACATTTCCAGAGAGCATCTCCATATCGTGTCGCTGCGGGTCGATGAGCAGGGGCGGAAAATCAACGATTCGCATGAATACGACCAATCCATGTCCGTATTGCGGGAATTAGAACGAAAATACGATCTGCATCCGAGTGTCAAGGGACATGAATTGACGGACAGGGAGGGCCTGCAGAAGGTGAATTATTCCGAGGGCAATGTCAAACAGCAGATATCGTCCGTCGTGCGGTCGTGCTTGCGCAATTACAAATGTTCGTCCTACGGAGAGTTTCGCACCCTGCTGGAACGTTTCAATGTCTCGGTTGAAGAACGTACGGGAACCATCGACGGCAGGGATTATGCCGGAGTGATCTACGGGCCCTGACCGATGACGGCTATGGCATCGGTACTCCGTTTAAATCGAGCCGTATCGGCCGGGATGTCGGCTACAAGGCTCTTCAAAAGTATTACGAGCGGTCGAAGAGTGCGCTGAAGCAGGACGGAACGCTCGACCGACTTCGGCAAACAGTCAAAGACGCCATGAGCCCACACAATACACGGGACGAGTTCCGGCGACTGCTCAAAGCGGAGAATATCGACACGATTTTCCGCATTAACCCGGTCGGCAGAATCTATGGTGTGACTTTCATTGACCATAACGACGGCATCGTTGCCCGCAGGTCGGTACTGGGAAAAGAGTTTTCGGCAAATGTTTTCAATGAACTCTATCCGGCACCGAAAAACGACAAGCAGGTTCCAGAACAACACACAGCACCGTAACACGAAATACAAAACCATATCGCCAATCCTATTTCTGGCATTGTCGATACGCTATTGGACCTGACCGACACGCAGGCCTATGAAGAACAGCAGCGGCAGATGCAACGATTTCGAAAGAGGAGGTGACATTTTTTTGATATGAAGACCGATACTTACTGTATGAAGGATCTTTCGCGGGTGGAAAGATGTTTGATTCATAGGACATTATGTTGATTTTCAGATAAGAAGTATATCGCTTATAGAGTAAAAAACGTAATTGTAAACGAGGTTTCGGTGTCCAAAGCGTTACCTCGTTGACTTTTGCTTAGAATTGTGTATTGTGTTGAATTAGATCATGTTAATGCGTTGTTCGTCTTGGCGGCCGACTCTGCCGAAATTATTTTGCAACCCTCAAAAAGCAGAGTCGTGCGCAGTATGTTGACGCTGTAGCATGTCGTCAGGCAAGACGAACTGTTTATAGAGTGATTCTCTGGCCGACTATAATATTTATAACAAAAGTCCTATGTTCGTATATAGGACTTTTGTCATTTTGTACATTCAAGCGTATAGATGTCATCCGGAAATGTCGCAATTCGGTTTCCGTTCAGGTATTCAGCCGTGCATGGTCTGTGAGGAACTTCTCCAGCCCGCTGTTCGTCATCGGATGTCTGAGCAACCCTTCGATTGCCGCAAGGGGGCATGTCGCCACATCGGCTCCCGCATCGAGGCACTGGATAATATGCTGCGTATGACGGATCGAAGCGGCCAGCACCTGCGTTTTGTAACCATAGGTGCGGTAGACCTTCACGATGTGGGCTACCAATGCCACGCCGTCTTCGGAGATGTCGTCGAGACGTCCCACGAACGGAGACACGTAGGTCGCTCCGGCCTTTGCGGCGAGCAACGCCTGTCCCACGGAGAATACCAGCGTGCAGTTCGTCCGGATATCCTTGGCGGCAAAATATTTTACGGCCCGGATTCCTGCGGCCGTGCAGGGCAGTTTCACGACGATGCGGGGATGCAGCGCCGCTAGCACCTCACCCTCTCGCACCATTCCTTCGAAGTCTGTGGCTATGACCTCGGCGCTCACGTCCCCTTCGACGATGTTGCAGATTTCAACATAATGACGGTTGCAGTTTTCCGTACCCCGGATGTTCTCTTTGGCCATCAGCGATGGGTTGGTCGTTACGCCGTCCAGGACGCCCAGTTCGTGCGCCTTGCGGATTTGTTCCAGATTGGCCGTGTCGATAAAGAATTTCATGGCTCAAATAGTTTTTACGGTTTCTTAAAGATACGAAGAAAATTCCAGACTACAGAAATCGTAGAGCGAATAACGTTAGAGTGTTGTCAGTTATGATCTATCAGCTTTGCTCGGTTGTGGGATTCGTAAAGGAGGCCGTCAAAAAAAATCATGTTGTTCTGCCAAGTATAGGTGTCGGTGCAACTGCCTCGGTATGCGTTGGCAGAGTAGCCTTTTAATCGACGCTAAAAGAGGTATTTTACAGAATACTTGACTTTAAAGCATATTAAAATTTTTGGTTTTGATATGCTTTGATGAGTTTTTGTGCTATCTTTGGATATTCATTTAATATAGAATTTGCCTCTTCTTTGAAAAAAAGAAAGGTAGATAAGCATTGTAAATACCCGGGCTAAATTTTTACTCGCAGATGATAAAAAAACTGTTTTTTACATTGCTTTGCACTGCTGTCTGCCGAACGATATCGGCACAGGTGGTTGATCCTTATGTCCCGGCGCCCGAAAACCTTCGGGCTCGGACGGAGTTTCAGGATGCCAAATTCGGCATTTTCCTTCATTGGGGGCTCTACTCGCTGCTCGGCACGGGCGAATGGACTATGACCAACCGCAATATCAATTATCAGGAGTACGCCAAGCTGGCCAATGCGTTTTATCCACATGATTTCGATGCCGCGGAGTGGGTCTCGGCCATCAAATCCTCGGGTGCGGGGTACGTCTGCTTCACGACGCGCCACCACGACGGCTTTTCGATGTGGGACACCGCGCAGACGGACTACGACATCGTGGACGCCACGCCGTATAAACAGGATATCGTAAAGGCGCTCTCCGATGAGTGCTCCCGTCAGGGGATAAAACTGCACCTATATTACTCACTGATCGACTGGTACCGCGACGACTGCCCGCGCGGCAGGACCGGGCTGGGAACGGGCCGCCCCGGCACGGCGATCAGCTACGAGCGTTACTACGATTTTATGAAACGCCAGCTCACGGAACTGCTGACGGGTTACGATCCGGTGGGCGCCGTGTGGTTCGACGGGGTGTGGGACCAGGACCAAAACCCGGATTTCGATTGGAAGCTCCGCGGACTGTACGACCATATCCATGCCATCAGGCCGGCCTGTCTGGTGGGTAACAACCACCACCTGGTTCCGTTCGAAGGCGAGGACATCCAGATTTTCGAACGCGACCTTCCGGGCGAGAACACCGCCGGACTTTCGGGGCAGGAGATCGGCCGCCTGCCGCTCGAAACGTGCCAGACGATGAACGGCATGTGGGGCTACAAGATCACCGACCTCGACTACAAATCGTCGAAGACGCTGATCCACTACCTCGTGCGGGCTGCGGGCCGCAACGGAAACCTGCTGCTCAACATCGGTCCCCAACCCGACGGAAAACTGCCTGCGACGGCCGTCGAACGGTTGCGGGAGATGGGCGAATGGCTCGCCCGGTACGGCGAAAGCATCTACGGAACCCGCGGCGGCGACATCCCGCCCCACGACTGGGGCGTGACGACGCGCAAGGGCGACAAACTTTACGTGCATGTGCTCGATTTGCAGGACGATGCGCTGTACCTGCCGCTTGCGGAAAAAGTCGGGGAAGCCCGGTGCCTGAACAACGGCGAGCGGGTGAAGTTCGACACGCTCCGGGGAAAAGGGATCGTCCTGAATCTGGAGCATGTTCCCGAGGATACCGACCGAATCATAGAACTCACTTTACGATGAAAAAAACGACACAGCTATTCGCCGGCCTGCTTATGCTCACGGGCGTGTTGTCGGCGTGCTCCCCGGCCGGCAACGAGGGTTTCATGCGGCGCGTGGAGACCGATTTCCGGTACAAACAGGAGCTGCTCCCCCGGGGCGATCTGTTCGGGATATTCGACGAACCGATGACGCCGCAGGAACGCGATGCAATGACGTTTCTCTATGCCTATATGCCCGTGGGGGACATTACCGACTATCTGGGCGATTTTTATCTGGAAAACGTGCGCTGTGCGCTGTCTGTCCGGCAGGAGATGCCTTGGGGCAGGAGCGTCTCCGACGAGTTGTTCCGGCATTTCGTGCTGCCCGTGCGGGTCAACAACGAGTGTCTCGACGATTCGCGCCGGGTATTTCACGATGAACTCAAACCCCGCGTCGAGGGGCTGTCGATGTATGACGCCATCCTCGAAGTGAACCACTGGTGTCACGAGAAGGCCAACTACCAGCCGTCGGATGCGCGAACTAGTTCGCCGCTGGCCACCGTGCGCACGGCTTACGGCCGCTGCGGCGAGGAGTCCACGCTGCTCGTTGCGGCCCTGCGGTCGGTGGGCATCCCGGCCCGGCAGGTCTACACGCCCCGCTGGGCGCACACCGACGATAACCACGCCTGGGTAGAGGCCTGGGCCGACGGACGGTGGCATTTCCTCGGGGCCTGCGAGCCGGAACCGGTGCTCGACCTGGGGTGGTTCAACGCCCCGGCCAGCCGCGGGATGCTGATGCATACCAAGGTCTTCGGCTATTACGACGGTTCGGAGGAGGTGATGAAAACCACGGCCAACTACACCGAGATCAATGTGATCTCGAACTATGCCGCGTGCGCCCCGCTCACCGTGACGGTCACCGACACGGCGGGCAGCCCCGTGGAGGGTGCGACCGTGGAGTTCAAACTTTACAATTACGCCGAGTTCTACACCGTATCGCGCAAAACGACCGACGTCCGGGGGCGGGCGTCGCTGTCGGCGGGTCTGGGCGATATGCTTGTCACGGCTGTCTGTGATGGCCGGTTTGGGGTTCGGAAGGTTTCTTTCGGGAGGGAGACGGAGGCGACGGTGGTGCTGGAGCATGCGATCGGCGACGAATTCTCCTTTCCCATCGACATCGTTCCTCCGACCGAGAGCGCGAATTTGCCGGAGGTGACGGCCGCTCAGCGTGCGGAGAACGACCGTCGCTTCAACCGCGAAGACTCCATCCGCAACGCCTATATCGCCACGTGCCCGGCGAAACCCGCCGTTGCGGAGTTTGCACGTTCTGTCGGCATGAAGCCGGACGATGTGGCCGGATTTATCGCCGCTTCGAGAGGCAATCACGCCGAAATTATGGATTTTCTGCGCGGCGCGAGCCGGAAAGGATGCACCGGGCGGGCGCTGCAACTGCTCGCCACGCTGTCGGCGGTGCTCGCGGATCATCTTTATAATACGGACAAGAATGCCGACGCCGCGACCGTGCTGGCCCCGCGTGTGGCCGATGAGATGCTCACGCCCTACCGGTCGTTCCTGCAGCGGGAAATTCCGGCCGCCGATGCCGCCGCGTTCCGCCGTGACCCGCAGCGTCTGGTGGCGTGGTGCCGCGACAGCTTGACCCTGCGTCCGGAACTCTGCACCGTCTCCACGACCATCTCGCCCGAAGGCGTGTGGCGTAGCCGGACGGCCGACAAACTCTCGCGGGCTATCTTCTTCGTTGCCGCGGCTCGTTCGTTCGGCATCCCGGCGTGGATCGACCGCGTGACGGGCAACCTCTTCTACCGCCATGCCGGGAAGGATGTGCCCGTCGATTTCGACGCGGCCGGGAACCGGGAACTGGAGACCGGGCGGCTGCAATTGAACTATGCGCCGATTCCGCGTCTCGACGATCCGGAGTATTTCCGGCACTTCTCCCTTTCGCGCTTCGACGGGCAGTCGTTCGCGCTGCTGAACTACCCCGATTTCGAGCCATGGAGCGCGCGCTTCGACACACCCACCGACCTGGAAACCGGCTACTACATGCTCGCAACGGGCAGCCGGCTCGCCAGCGGCAGCGTGCTGGGGAACGTGTCGTTCTTCAACGTCCGTCCGGACAGTACGACCGAAACGAACCTGACGATGCGCGACAATTCGGAGGCGGTTCGCGTGATCGGGAGTTTCGATTCGGAGTCGAAATTCACTGACGCCGCGACGGGAGCCGAAACGTCGGTCCTCACGACTGCGGGACGTGGTTATTTCGTGATCGGATTGCTGTGCGTCGGACAGGAGCCTACAGATCATGCGCTGAAGGATATCGCGGCCAAAGCCGCGGAGCTTGAAGCGTGGGGACGCTCGCTGATCCTGCTCTTCCCCGACGAGGGGGCGTACCGGAAATACACGGCGTCGCCCGCGGCCCCGCTGCCGGCGACCGTCACCTTCGGCATCGACCGCGACGGCTCGGTTCGCAGGCGGATTCTCGAAGCGATGCAGCTGCCGGGGAACGTTTCGCTTCCGGTCTTTCTGATCGGCGATACGTTCAACCGTGTCGTGTTCGAATCCCACGGCTATACGATTGGCCTCGGCGACCGTCTTTTGCACACCATACACCAATTATGACCGGAATTTATGACGACTGAACTTTGCGCCTATACCTGCGATGCGTGCGATATAGCCCGGCGGACAGGCGTCACGCGCATCGAGCTTTGTGCCGCGCCCTTCGAAGGGGGTACGACCCCTTCCGCCGGGCTGATCCGCTACGCCCGGAGTCTACCGGGCCTGCGGCTGAGCGTGATGATACGCCCTCGGGGCGGGGATTTTTGCTATACGGATGCCGAAACGGCGCTGATGGCCGAAGAGATTCGCTTCGCCCGTGCCTGCGGAGCCGACGGGGTGGTCCTCGGCGTGCTGACCCCCGACGGAGAGGTGGACGAGACGCGCACGGCGCAGCTTGTCCGCGAGGCTGAGGGGATGGAGGTGACGTTCCACCGCGCGTTCGACATGACGCGCGATCCCCGGCAGGCGCTCGAAGCGGTCATTCGCACCGGATGCCGCCGGGTGCTCACCTCCGGAGGCCGCAACACGGCGCAGGAGGGCATCGGAACGCTGCGTGCGCTGGCGGCGCAGGCGGCCGGACGCATCGAGGTCATGGCGGGGAGCGGCGTCGGTCCGTCGAACGCCCGACTGCTGGCCGCCACAGGGGTCGATGCCCTGCACTTCAGCGCCCGCCGGGAACGTGAGGGCGCGATGCGCTTCCGCAATCCGCAGGTTTCGATGGGCGGGTGTGCCGGTGTTCCGGAATACTCCGTGACCGATGCCGACGAAACTCTCGTCCGGAAACTGTTGGCCAAGCTGGAATAACAACGATTGATTTCAGCTCGGAGGGTGTGGTGCTCGGATGTGGCAGCCAGACGGTTGTCACTGTGTATATTTCACCCCGACTATCGGGATAAGGTAATGTGAGGTTTGCAGGACGCGGGCGTGGTATATCCACTCATCTGGAAAGAGATCATATTTATATATAGTATATTTTATTCCATCCTTGTTTTTGGTTTGGCGGAGCAGTTTCGAAGCGGTTGCCCTGCCCGATTTCGCCGTCGGTCTGAAGTGCGAATCTGTTCTTAAAATGCGCATTTTGCAAGACTTTTTTATGCATTTAGAGCGTAATTGCTGATGATTTTTTTGCGAAAAATTAATTAGGATAAAATCTTTTTATTATTTTTGCGACAAAGAGAATCCTCTTTCCTCGTCAAATTGCGAGGGGGGGGGGATTTTTCCTTGGCGCCGTTCTCGTGTCAAGTCGATAAAATCCCGAAAACTCGATAAGTAATTTTTCTGGAATCCGTTCAGGGTTTCATTTTGTAGATTGTATCGACTGTTTTAAGTATGGCATTTCATTATGCTTATCACATCCGAAAGCCAAACCGGGAAGCCGGTTCATTAAATCTCATCCTATGAAAAAGTTGTACCTATCCTTTCTGGCCATGCTTTGCATGGCAGGAGCGTCCGTACTGAATTCATGTTCGGACGACGATTCCACTTCATCCGGCAACCCCGACATGCCAGAAAGCGGGAATGCCCTGATCTGCAACGGTGTCGTACGGGAAATCAAATCCGCCGTCTACTCGGTCGAGACACCCGGAAACGGCGAAAAGGCAGATGCTTCGGAAGCGGCCTCCGTCTATACGATCTATCTTTCGCCGACGGCAGGGCTTGTGGATGTGGACGGCATGCTGATCGCCGACGATGCCGTGAAGATCACCGTCAAACAACCTTCCGGAGCCGTCGATCTTACGGCTGCCGGCAACGGAATCGCTTATGGGGAGATCGACGTGAACTCCTCGAACGTCGGAGAAGCCTCGAAAGCGGATCTCTCGGTCGAGTTCCTCTCGGCCCGCGTCGCTCGTATTTCCGCCGAAATCGAAACCGGCGGAAAAACGCTGACGGTTGCCTATTACGGACTGTGCAAGAATTCCGACGCTTCGGAGGTGGGAGATGACGCAGACAAGGTGTTGCTGGATAAAGTTCCGCTGTCGTGGTACCTCGGCCCGGTCAAGGGCGTGGAGTCGCACAACTATTATATGGCCTTCACGGATGCCGAGCATACCGTATCCAAAGGGCGGGTGACGCTCAAAGAGGCGGGTTACCTTTTCGTGGCCGACCTCTATGCGGTTCCGGGCGAAGATGCCTACACGCTTCCCGAGGGTGAATATATGGCCAGCCAGCTCAACGAGGATCACACGTTCACGTCCCAATATACCGGTGTTCAGTATATCGACGCCGAAGGCAATAAGACCCAGTTGTCGCTGGTTTCGGGAGAGCCGTTGAAAGTCTCCCGCGAGGGTGACGTCTGGAGCGTTTCGCTTCGTTTCGTCGATACGGACGGTTCCGAAAAGAGCATCGTCTACGAGGGACAGCTCCAGATCGTCGATCAGCCGGAGGACGGCGGCTTCTACCTGCCGCAGATCGGACGCGACGTGGAAGTGGTCGGATTCAGCGCCACCGCGACCTATTACGGCAACATGCTCGAAGCAGGTACCGGCATGATGCAGATCAACATTTACGACGAAACCTACGACACGGAGGAGGGGCAGGGCGGTCTCGCCGCTGCGCTCGTCGTATTCAACGACCTGTTCGGCAATCCGAAGGAAGCCGTGATCAAGCCCCACGAATATCTGGCCAACACCTCGTTCCAATGGGGCTCGTGGATGCCCGCCGTGGAAATTCCGATGGAGGGGCTGGTATTCCCGCTCGGCACTTATGTCCAGTTGGACGACGGAACCTCTTTCGGACAATTTTCCTACGGAAAGGAGGGCATCATCAAGATCGAGGCCGCCGGTACGGCCCAAGGCGAAGACGGCAAAATAGAACCGGTATACAAGATCGAGTTCAACCTCACCTCGAAGGACGGCTTTACCCTCAAGGGCTCGTACACCGGAGTCATTCCGATCACCGACGCATCCGACGACAAGTCCGATGACGACGGCACCTCGACGCTCGAGCGTGACTACGACATGGATCTGTCGAAGATCAAAAAGGCGCATTACTATACTTCGGATCAGGTCTATATCCAAGGCATCGGCTACAAACCGATCAGTTCCTACGGATGCGGTCTGCAATTCATCAATATCGGTATCGAATGGGTAGGAGACCATCTCGAAGACTTCGTGGATCGCGAGCCGGGCGGTGACATCGTCCGTGTGGAACTTACCACCGAGCCGGGCAAGGAGAACGAAATCACTCCGGGAACCTACGAGGTGACCGAACAGCGCTGGCCGGCATACATCAAACCCGGCGTCATGATGCGCGGCATTATGCTGGACGGCGGTCTGCATGGCAGCCGGTGGATGCACCAGACTTATTCGATGTGGGGAGATGACAACAAGATCTTCGAATACATGGACGGACACGCCCTGCTCTACGACGGTCAGGTTACGATCACCAAGGTCGAGGGCGAAGGCAAGGAGAACTGGTACCGGTTCGAGGTCGACGGCATCTGCGTGCGCAAGCATCATGTGCGCGGAACGTGGGAAGGCCCTGTCGTAAGCCAAACGGGGCGTGCTGCGGCCGAAAAGGATCATCTCGAACCGCCCAGACTGCTTCGCCGCCTGCCGGCTCCGTCGGTTCCGATGAGCCGTCTGGCCGAAGAACTGCCGGGCATCATGTTCCGCAAGGCCGGAATGACCGAATGACAACAGAAAAACCGGATAGCGCGGGGTTTTCCCGAACCCCGCGCTATTAAAAACAATCGTTATGAAAAACTCGACCCATTACAGACTGCGCGCGCTGGCGTGCGCGTTGCTCGCATCGGCAGCCATGCTGGGTGCATGCGATGACGACGATCCCAACGACGACCCCGACCCCGGGAAGAAGCCTCCTGTAACTCTGACCGATCAAATCCAGTACGACGGAGGCGATCTCGTCGGCATCAAGTCGGCGATCTATGTCGCTGAAGAAGACGGCAGCCACACCTTTTATCTCTCGCCGACCGAGGGGCTGATCAATGCCGAGCAGATGAAACAGGCCGACGATTATCTGCGCGTGATGGTGGAGAGCCCCAAGGGCACCGTGAACACGGCCTCCGATCCGTTCGAAATCGAATACAAGGATATTTCGGTGAAAAAGACGACGATGAACGACGTCGCGAGCGTAGAGCTCTCCGCAGATCTGGTGACGAAGACCCGGCTCAATCTCTATACCTATGTCGAATTGAAGAGCGGCAAGACGCTGATCGCCCGTTACCAGAATACCTGTACGGAAGAGCGTGACGTCGAACTGACGAACCAATACGAGATCGACAATCGGATCGCCGCCGTCGGAAGCGTCGTCGAGTGGCGCAATGTCCGCGAAGGCAACCGCCGCTTCTGCCTCTACGAGCAAGAGGGCCTGGCCGCTCCCGAGGAGGGGGCTGCGGGCGTGGAGATTCTGCTTGCCGAGGAGCTGTTCGGAACGGCGGAAATCGACCTTGCGACAGCTGATCCCGCGAAGGTGCAGATTCGCTGCGGTGAATTCGCAACGGGCGCCGGGACGACCGGAACGCTGACGGCGAAGTACCTGACGGATAAATTCGGCACGATCGAGGGGCTCATCGTCGCGCTTGACGCTTCGAAAGACGGGAAGCGCCTGCGTGCCGCCTACGAAGGCACGTTCGCCGGAGGCTATGCGGCCACCAATACGATCAAGGTGACGGAGCCGGCAGCCGGAGGCGAGGCTGCGGCCGCAGCCGAGGCCCCGATCGCCGCGCTCTTCTCGCAGGAGCCGCAGGTCGGCAGCTACGTATTCGCTTTGGGCGATGCCGAAACGGCCGCAGCCCCGGCCGATCTCGCCAAAGGTCATTGGGCTGCGTATGTGCGGGTGCTGGCGGCCAAGTTCGACGGCGTGATCGACGTTGCGGCGCAGACCTCCGATTACTGGTTCCGGCTCTACGACCACAAGACCTATCAGACCTACTACGGCGAGGATGCGGGACTGACCGGTACGATCGAGACCCATCCCAATCCCGCTGGCGGCAAGGAGATTTATCTGCGGGTAAATCTGACGCTGAAAAACGGCATCGGGGTCGAAGCCGAATACTACGGTGTGCCGACGGCTGCGACGGCCGACGCAATGGATGAAGAAACATTGAAGCCCGTCAAACCGTTCGAGCCCTATATCAAATTCCTGGACAAGGATAACAAGGACATGCTGTATTGGCCCGTTACGGCGATGGAGGTGCGGCACGACCCGGCTTATCGGGATAGTTATACCGGCGATCTGCTATCGGGATATTGCTTCTATTTCCGGAATGCTTTCACCGAGAGTATCGATGCGGATAATACTACTCCGATGTTTTTCCTGCCGGACAGCTACCTCGACCATGAAGGAGAGATCGACCTGCCTGCGGAAGGCACGAATTGCAAATGGAACCTCAGGTTCCAGTATATGTATCTGTCCTCATATAACGGGTACGGATATTCCGACAAGGCTAAGTACTGCATGCGGTGTCCCGAGAAGGCGGCAGTGACCGTCAAGCAGGAGAACAAGGAGTGGATCTTCAAATTCTCGATGGTCGATTGGGGAGTATTCAGTACATGGAACCCTGATCCGACCGGAACCGGAAACACCTTGATCATCGAATTCCGGGGCAAGGCTGACAAGTATTCGGGCTCGAAGCCGAACGACCTTGCAGACGATTTCTACGAATAGGCTGCGATCCGGCCGGTTCGGTGACCGGACAGGCGGATGACAGCCTCCCCCCCCCTCCCTCCGGGCTTCCGGAAGGGGAGGGGATATGTTTCGGCTCCGGGCCGGAACACGAAGACGGCAAATTTTCTATAATCAATTTTTTTACCAGCGTTAAAATGGCGCATTTATGACCAAAAAAATCTTTCTATCATTGATGGCTGTTCTCGGCCTGCTCCTGTCCGCCCATGCGCAGGAACGGGAAATTACGGGTTCGGTCAAAGATCATGCGGGGGCCGGCATCGTCGGCGCCACCATTCTGGTCGAAGGCACTACAAAGGGTACGACCTCCGGTGCGGACGGCAGTTTTTCGATCAAAGCCGCACCGGACAATGTGCTGGTCGTGTCGTTCATGGGTTATCAGTCCCACACGATCAAGGTGGGGACGCAAACCCGGATCGACGTCGTGCTGAAAGAGAACACACAGGCTATCGACGACGTGATCGTCGTAGCGTTCGGTACGGCAAAAAAGGAGGCTTTCACCGGTTCGGCGACCGTCATCAAATCGGACGACATCGTCAAGTCGCAGCAGTCGAACGTAGCGCAGGCTCTGGCCGGAAAGGTCGCGGGCGTGCAGCTGACCAACACCTCGGGACAGCCGGGAGAGAGTCCGAAAATCCGCATCCGCGGCTTCAGCTCGCTCAACGCCGGCAACGATCCGCTCTGGATCGTGGACGGCATGCCCTACTCGGGTGACCTGAACAACCTCAATCCGAGCGACATCGAGTCGATGACCGTGCTGAAGGACGCCGCCTCGAACTCGCTGTACGGCGCCCGCGGCGCCAACGGCGTGGTGATGATCACCACCAAAAAGGCCAAGTCGCAGGAGGCTCACGTGACAATCGACGCCAAGTGGGGCGTCAATTCGCGCGCCGTCCAGGATTATGCGTACATCACCAACCCGGCACAATTCTACGAACTGCATTACAGTGCGCTGAAAAACTACTATGTCAATTCGGGAATGAGTATCGGCGAGGCCCATTTGCGCGCCAATACGAATTTGACGGCCAATGCGAATGACGGAGGTCTGGGCTATATGGTCTATACGGTTCCTTCCGGGCAGGAGTTCATCGGCATCAACGGTAAGGTCAATCCCGCTGCGACTCTCGGCCGCCGTCTCGTCTATGAGGGCAAGGAGTACTACATCCGTCCCGACGACTGGACCGATGCGGCTTTCCGCTCGTCCCTGCGTCAGGAGTACAACGCTTCGATCTCCGGCCAGACCGGGAACGCCTCGATCTACGGATCGTTCGGCTATTTGAACAACGAAGGTATCGCCTACAACTCGGACATGGATCGTTATACGGCCCGTCTGCGCGTGGACTATCAGGCCAAGAAGTGGCTCAAGTTCGGCGCCAATGCCAACTACACGCATTTCCGCTACAACCAGATCGACGACAGCGGCGCCGGTAACTCGTCGGGCAACGTTTTCGCTTATACGACGGCCGTCGGTCCGATCTATCCGCTCTACATCCGCGACGGCGAGGGTAATGTCATGTACAACGAGGACGGCATCAAGCTCTACGACTACGGCAACGGCGACAATGCCGGTATGGAGCGTTCGCTCTTCCCCAACAGCAACGCCCTCTCGGATTCGCGTCTCAACAAACAGGAAGCCGAAGGCAATGCTTTCAACGGTACGGGATATATCGACGTCACTTTCCTCAAGGATTTCAAATTCACGTTCAACGCCGGCGTTTCGCTCGACGAAACCCGCTCCACCTCGGTTACGAATCCCTGGTTCGGACAGTTCGCCAGCGAAAAAGGCATGGTCTCGAAGGGCCATCAACGGAATTTCGACCTCAACCTACAGCAGATTCTCAACTACACCAAGCAGATAGGCTCGCACAACATCAACGTGATGCTGGGCCACGAGTCCTACCAGAACCGCATTTACACGCTGTCGGCCACGAAAAGCAATATGCTGACGCAGGAAAACGACGAGCTTGCCGGGGCGATCATCGACAAACAGGGAGCCGGCTCTTACCGGGTTGAGTACAACAACGAGGGTTATTTCGCCCGTGTCATGTACGATTACGCAGGCAAATATTTCGCCTCGGCCTCCTATCGCCGCGACG
>ERZ773173.2430-NODE-2430-length-13968-cov-5.803924_pt1 | contig 13968 bp, 14 predicted proteins | sample MGYA00580535_ERZ773173 | MGnify/ENA primary metagenome ERZ773173 (study PRJEB29015, sample SAMEA2737856) | human gut metagenome | biome: human gut; feature: human-associated habitat; material: faeces | place: China | collected 2012 ...
ACACCGGCTGCTGCAAAAGCGCCCGCCATGAAGCGTCGTCTGACGCTTACCGTAGGACAAAAAACAACGCTCAAAATTTCCGGTGGAATTATCCGCAAAAAATCTTTCAAGAGTTCAAAAAAGAGTATCGTATCAGTCACTTCTAAAGGAAAACTGACCGCAAAAAAAGCAGGTCAATGTAAAATTACGGCAACCATCCAGTGGAAACCGAAAAAGAGTTTCCGCAAATTTTTCAAGAAAAAATTATACTGCCAAGTTACCGTACAAAACAAAAAAGAAAGCGGTCTTACCTTTCGCTCAAACCGCCTCCTCACAGAACACTTTTTGAAACATGGTGCCGAGTTTCCTTATTCATCCGCTGCCGAGTATCTGCGCGGAGCAAATCGGGTAATAAAAGACCAAAATGCTCTCCATAAAGCGGAAGCCGAAGACGGTGATGATGTTTATTATTTAGCTGCTGCCAATGAAATTGTTTTTGTTTCCACAGACGGCTACATCCGAACTTACTTTAAACCAAACGATGGAATCGACTATTTCAACCGCACCTAGTATTAATCCTGATTTTTCGGAACCGCCAAAAGCGTAAGGGCAAATGGCAGAATTGCGCAGAAAAACAAACCGATTAGTGCCACCAGATAGTGACGGAAGAAAATAAATAAAACAACATATAAAATTAACAGGAAACACTGCAGCGCAAGAAGCAGTGTTTTTACCTGCCTGTATTTTTTCTCATCCAGATTTTTTTCCAGTTCAAAACCATTCATTAAGATTCCTTTTTCCTGACTTGTTACCGCCGTATGAACTGCACTTATAATAAGTGCCAGCGTACCAATCACATAAATTGCTACTGCTCCATGCCATTCCATACAAACACCCCCGTTATTTAAAATAAAATCCGGCAATTAAATTTTCTGTATCCAGAGAAATCGTATACACAATCTGACGCTTGCCATAGTCTACAGCCACTTGATAAACCTTCAAATTCTGTCCTGCCTGAGTGGTTTGTGTCACACTTAATAACTTCTCATTTTCTGCTTTTTCAATCATCTGTGATGAAGCTATTTTTTGTGCATCTTCCCAATTTTTCTTAGAAAATGCCGCCTGCATTTTCGCATCACACCGAGCGATAAATTTTTCATATGCGCCATCCGAAAAATCGGTAATTACCTCTCGTACAACATCAGGAATTTTCTCGATTTTCTGAGTTTCAACATTCTTTGTCAACTGCTGCCCGCTGTTTTTTTCGTGCGAGTGTGCAAACCAAACACCTGCCGCCACACAAGCAAATAAAACAAGCACTGCCACGCTGCCAATCAGGATTCTTTTCCCTTTTTGTATGCTCCGTCCATCTTCATTAAATTCACTAACAAACTGCTCCGGTGTTCCCCACTCCTGCCTTATCTCCTCCCAGCTCTTTCCGCCTTCTTTCGCACTCGCAATGTCTGACTCAAGCTGTCGCAGTATCTCTCGTTTTTTGTCCGCTTTACAATGCAGGAGTCGCTTTATCTGTCGTAAAAATTGTTGTTCTGTCATTTGCCGTTCCCCCTTAATAATTCATCCACTTTCTTTTCAAACAAAGTCCAATGCTCCTTTTGAAACAAAAGTCTCTCTCTCCCCTTCTTTGTTATTTCATAATATTTCTTGGGTGCCTTGCCATCTTTCGGCTCAGACCAGCTGCTTTTTGCAAAATCATTGTCCTCCAAGCGGTATAAAATCGGATATAGCGTTCCTTCTTTTAAAGCAAAAAAATCCTCGCTCGTCCCTTTTAAGGTTTGTATCATCTCATACCCATACATACTCTTTTTTGCCAAAAGTTCAAGAACCAGCATCTCTAATACACCCTTTTTTAACTGTTGTTCAAAACTCGCCGTATGCCCTCACCTCTTAACTGTTTAGTATTACTAAATACATTGTATCGCTTAGGTTTAGTTCTGTCAAGTTTGAAAATAAGCTTCCAGTATGAAAGCAACAACTTTTACCCTTGTAAATGCTTTTCATATTTTCCAACCACAGACATCCCATCTTTTACAATTACAAATGCATGCTCATCCACTTCTTTTAATTCCCGCTTTAAATGAGCACATTCATATTTGGACAAAACAACAATAACCATATATGTATTTTCTTCGGTATAACCGCCTTTTGCTTCCCACCAGGTCGCATCGCGGTGATATTCATTGACAATGTAATCAATAATCTTCAAAGGCTTCTTTTTGGTAAATATAACCACTTCCGTGTTAATATTCTGTGTATGAGCCCGATCCGTCATCAACATACTTACTGCCGAATATATAATGCTATATACTGCCGTAGGAAGTCCGAACAATACTGCACAAACAATATAAATAACTGCATTTACCGACAGTGACACTTTACCAACACTAAATCCTTTAAACCGTTTGGTAAAAATCATACCAACAATATCCAAACCACCGCTTGAGCCACCGGATTGCAATGCTATCCCAATTCCTGTTCCTCCAAAAATTCCACCAATTATGCTTGCAGTAAGGGAATCCCTTACAATTGGTATCGCCGGTATCGGAATCAAACTAAGAAACAATGTTTGACTCACCACACAAACCAATGTCCGAAAGAAAAATTTCTTACCGACAAATACATAGGCAAGTACAAACAATGGAATATTCAAAAGCATGTTAATAATACCCGCAATATCCGTTGTCCCGGATGCCAAATGAAAATAACGCACCAATACCGTACGAATCACCTGACTAATTCCCAAAACACCACCATTATAAAGATTTGCCGGTACGATAAAAAGATTAATACCCGCCGAAAAAACTAACATACCAACCACTGCAACCACATTTCGCTGCCAAAATTCCCGCTTTGTATTCATATCATCGCCTCTTTTCTCAAAATGTATGTTTTGCGCCGCTTTTCTTTCTCTTATTTTAACAAATTCTTTCTTTTTTTGCTAGTTATGAACTTATAACCTTGAATAAATATGGTGGGTGTAATTGCCAATCCCAGAATAGTTGCATACTCTATTCCACTTAATGGAGTTACCTCAAAAAGTATCTGCAATCCCGGCAGAAAAAGCACTGCAGCAAGTAGTAATGTTCCCGCTGCAAAAGCACCGATGCTCCATAGATTTGTAGAAAATTTCAAATCTACCAGCGAACGCTCGCTCCGACAGGTAAAGCCGTGAAATAACCGTGCCAATGTCAGGGTAGCAAATGCCATTGTAGCCCCCATTGCATCGCTCCTATTCAACCCTATACAAAAAGCTGCCATTGTTGCTGCTGCAATAAGCGCACCATAGCCAAAGAGATGGCTCACAAATTTTCCTGTAAGAATACCTTCCTCCGGGTTTCTCGGCTTTTGCTTTAATAGTTCGGGATCCGATGGCTCCATTCCAATGGCAAGTGCCGGCAGCGAATCTGTCAACAAATTTATAAAAAGAAGATGAACCGGTTTGAAGGGTGATGGGAGTGCCGCTACCGAGCAAACAAGTACCGCAATAATTGCAGCCATGTTTCCGGAAAGCAGAAACTGTATTGCATTTTTTATATTACGATACACGTTTCTTCCATTTAACACAGCCTTAATAATGGTAGCAAAATTATCATCTGCTAAAATCATAGAGGAGGCATCTTTTGATACTTCTGTTCCTGTAATTCCCATTGCCACGCCAATATCTGCTTTCTTTAGTGCCGGTGCATCATTTACTCCATCTCCTGTCATAGCTACAATGCGGCCTTTCTTTTGCCAGTTTCTCACAATTCGTATTTTGTTTTCCGGTGAAACCCTTGCATAAACAGAAATTTCTTCCAAAAGCCCATCTAATTCTTCGTCACTCATAGCATCTAATTCCTGTCCCGTCACCGCCAAATCATCTTTTTGGAAAATGCCCAGCTTTTTTGCAATTGCCTCTGCTGTTACTTTATGATCTCCGGTAATCATAACTGTGCGAATTCCAGCCTGTCTGGCTGTCTGTACAGCATCCACTGCTTCCTCTCTCGGTGGATCAATCATTGCTGCCAAACCGACAAAGATAAATCCATTTTCCTCCTCCAACGTCAGTTTCTTGCCCTCATTAACTTCTTTATATGCAAAAGCAAGTACTCGGAGACCATTTTCAGAAAACTTCTGATTCTGTTGCAAAATTTTCTCTTTCATCTTGTCAGTCATATCACGATTTCCACCAATCTCGGCACATTTTACGCATCTTTCCAGTAAAACATCCACTGCACCTTTCGTTAGAATCATCGTTATACCATGCAGGCGGTATTTGGTGCTCATAAGCTTACGTTCTGAGTCAAAAGCAAGTTCTTCCATTCTTGGTATCATTTCACGAATGACCTCTTCCGAAATTCCAGCCTTTGTCAATCCGGCTTTTTGTGCCATTGTCAAAAGACAGCTCTCTGTGGGATCTCCAATTTCCTTTTTCATTTGAACGGAGGCGTCATTATTCAAAATCGCGTTGTACAAAAAAATTCTGTGAAGCGGTTCCGTTAACTTAAGGCTCTCGGGCTTAACCACAGTATGATTAATATATATATCTGTTACCGTCATTTTGTTTTGTGTCAGCGTTCCTGTCTTATCCGAACAGATTACTGACACACACCCGAGGCTTTCCACCGCTTTTAATTCCTTAATAATGGCATTCTCCTCTGCCATTTTCCTTGTTCCCATGGCTTGCACAATCGTAACAATAGAACTAAGTGCCTCCGGAATTGCCGCCACAGCAAGAGCCACAGCAAACATTAATGAATCCAGTATTGGCTGTTTCTGACAAATTCTCAGCACAAACACTATTGTGGAAATAATCATGATTACAATAGCAAGCTTTTTTCCAAAATCATCTAAACTTTCCTGCAAAGGTGTTTTCCTCTCTTGCGTGGCATTCATGAGTTCCGCAATCTTTCCCATCTCCGTCTTCATTCCTGTCGCCGTTACTAACACCGTCGCACGTCCCTGTGCAACCAATGTACCGGAATATACCATGTTGATTCGGTCTGCCAATGCCGCCTCCTCCTCAATAGCATCTTCTGATTTATCCACATTTGTGGATTCTCCGGTAAGAGAACTTTCATTAACCTGAAGCGAATAATTATCCAAAATGCGTCCATCTGCTGCAATCATGTCCCCTGCTTCCAGAAGAAGAATATCCCCTGGTACAATCTCTTTAGAAAAGATTTTCATTTTTTTACCATCACGAAGTACTTTTGCATGTGGTGATGAAAGTGCCTTGAGAGAATCAAGCGACTTTTCTGCCTTGAGATATTGAACCGTTCCAAGCACAGCATTCATCACAATAACAACAAAGATTACAACCGTACTCTCCACATTTCCAGATAACATCGACACAACTGCGGCAATCATTAAAATAATAACCAGCAAATCCTGAAACTGCTCCGCAAAAATGCGCACCGGACTTTTTTTCTTTGTTGCTTGTAACTGATTTTCCCCTATTTTCTGCCTTATTTCCTGCACCCTGCTTTCTGTCAGGCCTTTCTCCGAGACATGTTGGTTTTGGAGTATTTCTTCCCTAGTCATCTGGTAAATTTCTTTCATCTTTTCTTTCCTTTCTCTGATTAATAACAATTTCAAAGTTCGCAGCCCGCCTCAATAAAAAAAGACTTTTTGTGCATGCAAAACACATGCACAAAAAGTCTTGTTCAACAAATCTAATTTGTTCCGTAAATTCCGGATTCTTTCAAATCGTACTGACGAAATCTACACCTCGCCTTTTGGCGCGGAACTACTCCCTCTTTGCGGGTTGTTCTTATCTTATCACATATTCTTTTCCTTGTAAACAGTTGCAATGAATCCCTACATCAATTCTTTTCCATCCGAAAAAGCATTTCCTACAATTTCTGTAACTTTCACATACTTATTATTAAAAGGGTCAAATGAAATCGGCTCAACTTTTGCAACGTCAACCTCACCGTCCGGTGTAAGAGCACTTTCATCCACGCTGACATTTACAATCTCGCCTACCATGTGGCCGCTTTTCTCGTCATAGCTGACAAGCTTACATTCTACACAAACAGCCAGTTCGTTAATAACAGGGGCATCAACAAACTCAGCCTTGCTTACCGTGAAGCCTGCCTTTGCCAGTTTATCTGGTGTGTCATTTGCAGAAGCAAGTCCTACATAATCACATTCTTTCACATGTGCAGCATCTGCCATGCTGATGGTAAACGCCTTCTTTTTCAAAATATTTTCCGTTGATTTGTGACGGGCACTAATACACATGGTTACTTCAGAGCCACCACTAATACCGCCCCAGGCAGCATTCATAGCATCCGGTGTACCGTCTTCTCCGTAACTTGCCAGAATAAATACCGGCTGTGGATACGTGTAAGGTTTTGCTCCAAAATTTTTTCTCATAACAGTTCCTTCCTTTCTTAAGATATTTATTGATTGAAATTCCATAAAAGTTTATGGAATGACAACTCATTCTTTTTCATAACTTCACATAAAAAGGGAGAAAAACCAAATGTCTTTCCCCCTTGAAAGTGTCAATCTTATTTCTTACAATCCTTTGGAACGGTTGTATGCAGCACAAATCATATTTGAGTTTTTAATCAAAATGTGCATTGCAAAAAACGGTCCGATACCACACAGAAAAGCGCCAAAAATGCACCACATCAATACGGTCGTACCATTTTCCTGGAAATTTAAATTGTAACGAACAGCGTTTGCCGCTAAACGATTTCCCAATTTGTAGTACCAGTAATAAGCATAAATACCGCAGGTAATGAATGACAGTAAAATAAATGCAACAAGTCCTGAAGTCTGCTCACCATCTCCCTCGCAGGCAATATTAACTTCCTCAGCCAATTTGTAAATGAAGTAATAACCGTATATGCCACAGGTAACCAGTGAAAGTAAAATGTATGTAACAAGCGAGCGGTCTTCTTTTAATCTGCCGCCGGAATATGGTGGAGGTGTACTTCCCGTTCCTCCTTGGAAATTCTGCTTCACATCTTCAAAAGCATTTCCTAATTCCTGTTCACTTTTGTTAAACACATCCTCTGCTGCCTGTTTTACCTTTTCTCCTGTTGAACACGGTTTACCACAAGACGGACAGAATTTTGTTCCATCCGGGACTTGTGCACCGCAATTTGCACAAAACATATGTCTCCTCCTTTAGCTTAAAATTTTTTGAATGAGTAAAACCATACATCCCTTTGCCGGTTCAAACACAACCACCTGATGGTCCCCCCATATCATTCTATACAAATAAACAATAACATATAACGCTATCATTGTAAATATAAAACCTTTGTAAAACACTGGTTTTATGCGCTTTTTCAATAAAATGACAAGTAATATAACCGGTGGCGTAAAAAATAGGGGATGAAAATAAAATGCCCGTGCAAAATCCAGATGAAAAACTGCCATCCACGCTCTGGACATTCCGCATCCTGCACACGAAATCCCGGTCAGAAATTTAATCGGGCACGTGATGCCAAAGCCCTCTAAAACTAAGTATAACAACACAACCGCCGCAATTGCTGAAATAATCTGAAACCGGTTTTCTTTCTTCTCCAACTTACAGCTCCTTCCTAATGCTTTCCTCCTGATATTTTATCATAATATCTGCGTTTGTCTTCGTACATCCTTTTATCCGCTTCTCGCAGCAGATTTTCAAATGGCTCTTTCGCATTCTTCCGGTAAGCGAATCCATACGCCATACTAACCTCCTTCAATTCAAGATATACAAGCATTTTATCAATTTTTTCATTCACTGCATTTAAATCCACATCAAACAGCACAATCACAAACTCATCACCGCCCACGCGGTACACATTCTCATTGCCAAAGCAGGCAAACAAAACTTCTGCCGCATCACACAAATATTTATCTCCTGCCTCGTGCCCTTTCGTGTCATTTTTCTTTTTCAGTCCATTCAAATCACACATAATGAGGGCAATCGACTGATTTTGGGCAAAGTCTCCATCATAGGCAAACGACAGTGCTTTTCGGCTCCGGCAGCCGGTAAGCTGGTCACGCAGCGCATTTTCCTCAACTTCTCTGGCATAATTTCGGATACGAATCATCATGGAAATGACAAACTCCATCATATTTATCATAGTAGAAATATTGTCCATCAATTCCAACGGCGGATTATCCACTCCATAAAAACCAATGTATTTACCATTAACTTCAATTGGCCCTGTCACCAAAGTCCGAATTCCCTGTGGTTTCAAAATATGATACATTGACTCACTCACTTTCCGATACTCCTCTATATCATGTATCATAATGTTGTGTGATTTTTCATACTCTAAAAACCACGCATCCAGCATTCCCTCATAAGGCACCCGCTGTAAATTATCAATTTGCTCGGATACACCTTCTCTACACCACTCGTAGGTATTTCGAAATGTACCATCTAAATTATCTTCAAAAATATATGCCCGGTCAGAATCCAGATTTTCACAAATATACTTTAAAATCTGCTGTATAATATAATCCGGTGACTCCGCCGATGATGCATATCGTATCATATCTGTGATAAATTTTTCGTAATTCCTTTTCATTCCAGCACTTCCTATCTTGTGTATTTATAAATCAGTTCCCGTATCTAAAACGGCCTCCATTTCATCAATATGCTCCAAGAACAAATCATCCATTTCCGCATCAAAATGCGTTCCCCGGCTTTCCTTCATAATCGCCATCGCTTTTTCCTTGGAAAATCCATCTTTATAGTGGCGTTTGGAACGCAGCGCATCATATTTTCTTTCTTCTCCGACTTACAGCTCCTTCCTACTCCTTGTTTTGAAATAAAAATCCCCCTCTTTTCCGCGTACACGCAACTTAATAACTTTATTCTAACAAGCACGAGAAAAAATGGCAAGTTTTGCCTTTTCTATAGTCTGCGGTAATTTTCAAGAAGTTTACGCAAATCACTGATTTCTTCCAATAAGTGTTTCCCGATATCCGTATCCTTTACAAACATACGCTGCAAATCTTTTTCGATAATCTCAGAAGAGGATTCAATATCCGTATTATTCATCAAGGCGTCTTCCACTGAAGTAAATGGGGTATGCGCTTTCAGCCTTAACCCATGCGAATTAAAAATCAAGGTATAGCCGGCAATCCCTGTCGCTTTATTCATGGAGCGGCAGAAACCGCCATCAATTACAAACAGCCTTCCTTTTGCCCTGACCGGATTTTCCCCTTCAATGGCATGGACCGGTGTATGTCCATTGATGATATGGGAATCGTCATCATAAAGCCCAAATTCATGAAGAATCTGGCAGCAAAAACTTTCATCATAATACTTGCTGTAATAAGGATTTGACTCCTCTGTCCACAAACTTTCTTCATCCACATATTCACGTTCGAAAGTCTTAAGTTTTCTTCCACACAAAGGCGACTTTTCTCCGCCCCACAAAAACCACATAAAATCAATATCATCTTTGTCCGGGTTGTCCAAATAAGCGGCTCTTGCTTTTTCCTCGCACTTATCCAACAACGCTTTCCCATGATAATATTTTCCATCAATGCACAATTTATCAAAAGCTCCGTTTTTATCAACCGGAACACACCCGTGATAAATTAAATTTCCGTTGTATACATTGTACATACTTCCTTTTTCATACAGAAAACGAATATGTTTTTGCAGACGCTGGCTTGACACAAAATTCCGGTGCAGTTTCCGCAAAATTTCCGTTTCTTCCTCTGTTAATTCATAAGGGTCTGCTAAATCTACAGTCGGAAACACATTGGTATTCATAGTGACCCATTCGCCCTCAATCATAACCTTATTTTTTGTATCATCCATTTGCCCCAATAACAGCCTGTCACTCATCTCATACTCCGGATGTGCCTTTATCAACCGCCCCTCTAACTTAAAAAGGATAACGGTAACCGCTGCTAATGCTGCCTTTATGCCATCCTCAATTCCATACGTTTTCATACCAAAAAGAATCAACTGCCTTAAGCTGATTCCATAGGCATTTTCTAAAATTTCAACATTATCATATTTGAGGTTATTACGAATCACACTGCATATGCACGCATCATTTCCGCAGGCAGCACCCATCCATAAGATATCATGATTTCCCCACTCAATATCCAGTGAATGATAATCATACAATAAATCCAGTATTTTGTCCGCACTCCCGCCTCGGTCAAAAATATCTCCGACAATGTGAAGGTGGTCAACAGCCAGTCGCTTAATCAACTGCGACAGTGCAATAATAAATTCATCTGCATCCTCCAGCTCAATAATCGTCTGTAATATCTGCTTATGATACCGAATCTGGTTTGCATCTTCATCTTCCTGCGCATGCAGCAGCTCGTCAATAATATAAGCATAGTCCTCCGGCAGTGCCTTCCTCACTTTTGACCTTGTATACTTCGACGACAATAACTTGGCAACCATAATTAAATGATTCAATGTCATGGCATACCAGTTGCCATCAATTCTGTTCGTTTCCCCGAGCAGCGTCATTTTTTCTCTCGGATAATAAATCAGCGTACACAGTTCCTGTCTGTCAAACTCCGATAAGGTATCTTTAAAAATCAAGTCCACTTTTTCTTTGATTACTCCGGAACAGTTATTCATAATATGCAAAAATGCTTCATATTCACCATGAATATCACTTAAGAAAAACTCCGTCCCTTTCGGCAGGTTTGTAATGGCCGTTAAATTTACGATTTCCCGGATTACCGCCTGACTTGATGAATAGTTTTGTTTTAATAGTTTTAAATATTTTGTGTTTTCCTTTCCGTTATACACATGCTCCATCAATCTATTTCCTCGTCTTTCAAATAAATTCCCCAATTGATTATATCATAACAGAAGATGTTATTTTTATGCAAGGAAAAAGAACGTTTGTGTCAAGTGTTTGTTGGCACTTTTTTTGTTTTCCGTAACTCCCTGGAAAAGCTTTGTGACTCGTGGGCACTCCCGTTTGTTGAGTGCGTAGCGGTATGGGCACCGAAACTACCGGTGCTTCATACCGACGTACTCAAACCCACGAGTCACAAAGTTTTTCTACGGAATTACTGGAATCCAAAAGAACTGGCTGCAAACATTTGTCACAAAACCATCATTTCAACCTCCGTTTTTCTTTATCTTATAAAAGCATTCCGAAATGCCTTTCTGGATACGGTTGCTGCTACATCTGTTAACGGCTGCCTTGACTAACCATCTCATCCAACGGTGCTTCATCCTTCGTTTCCACACTGTCTACAGTCTGAAAGAACGTGTATGCGTCCTTTTTTGAACCTACTTTTTGCTATAATAACACAGATACGTTTCATCCATACTATAATCTTTCTCTTTTTTTATTGCCAGATAATAGTCCTCGTCATTGCCACACAATATTACTGATTGGTCGCATAGTTTATAATTTGATGACAAATAATACATTTTACCTTCTTCGGCATCCACAACTACATGAAAATTTTTCTCTCCAATTTCTGCACTGTAAATCCCACCTTTTGTTGCAAGTATAATTTCATCGGACGATACCCCTAAACAGATTTCCGGATACTGACCGGAATACAACTGATCTGCATTGTATGATACGTCCGTTGGCAATGTGTACTGTAACTTACCATCCTGAGAATAAACACGAATATCTACCATTCCTGTTTCTTGATTCAAAACGCCCAGAACAAAAAAATCATCTCCTGCCACTATCTCTGTACAGCATGCTACCTGAGAAATATTTAGTTTCCCCGCAATCTTTTTGCATGTTTTTGCATCATAAAGTCCGCTTTTCGCCTCATCATAAGAGCCAATAAAAATACTACCATTTTTTAGAACCGTGATAATATTAGGCAATAATTGGTCTTTTTTCACATATTGAGCATTATCCAATTTATTGACATTGTAATAATCCTTAGCATTTACCTTAGGGAAATTCAACCGCTCTACTTGCTGCTTCTTTTCATTTATCCGGAAACAATACTGGTCAACCAAATAGTAATCATTTTGATATTTTTCTTTATTATCATAATACACACGAGGATACAGCGAATATTCATTGATTGTCAGATATAACACCCCATCGTCAGTATACGAATAATGATCAATAACAACATTTTTTGAGTTTAACATTTCATTAATTTTATTTTTCCACGGTATTTCAACTTCTTCCCATACTCCATCTTGCATTTTTACACAATACAAATTAATGTTTGATTTTGAACTTTCATTATATTCCTGTGCAAACTCAAACAAGTTTCCATTATTGTCCATCTCTGGGTAATGAAACTCCATAATTTTACTTTTATCAAACAAATCCTGCGGCCAACACTTCAACGCTTTTTCCGTGTAAGAACTTTTTGATTCTGAAACATACACTTGTTTTTGCTGTGGTGTTTTTGATGAATCGGTACATCCAGAAAACACTCCCAGCAATACACTGCATCCTATTAATACACATATTTTTCTCATAATTATTCTTGTATAATAATAAAAATATTATTATACACTCCTTTCCTTTTAAATTTCTGAATTTACATCGCAAATATAACAATCTATTGAAAAAACGACAGGAAAATATAAATCATCGAAATTCCCGCCAATTGAACTTCTAATGCATCATACCAAGATGTGTCATATTTTGAGTCATCTATAAATCGAACCCGTATAGCCACATAGATGAAACATAAAATGGGTGGCCACACTCCTAAAGCAATGCCTGAGAAACAACAAACATAGCAGAAAATCTTAAGATAAATATTCTTTTTTATTGGTTTGTATTCACCTAACTCTTTTTCTTCATCCATAACCTTATTACCCGCTCCTTAATTATATCATCAATCCTGTTGCATATGTATGTGATTCCTTTGCATTAATATTTCTACCATTTTTGTATCAACAGAATCAACATATATACTTTTATCACAAAAATCCCAAAGCCGAATACCTAGCATTTCATCACCTTTCACCGGAATAAATTCTCTTAATGAATCTGCCTCGCCCTTATACACCGCACGAAAACGATATTCTTTGTTTGTTCTATCATAAATCTTAAACAATCCGCAAAATTTAAGTTTGTCCACAATTTGATGCGTCTCTTCATATAATTCTCTTCTTGCTGCTTCAATTGCTGATTCGCCTAATTCTATTTTTCCAGCCGGAAACTCCCATTGTTCGCGATATTTATTATATCCTATTAGAAAATTTCCCTGAATTTTTATGATAGCGTAAGCACTTGTAGGTATAGTATTCTTATTATCGTAGAGTTCTTCTTCGTTAATATCATAGTATTCCATAATCTCTATGCTGCTAGTATTTTTATCTTGACTCATATACCCCCTCCTCTATTTTTATCTTTTTGGACTCATGAATTATAGAAATAATATTCTCTATCACAAAATCCAATCCCTTACTAATTGCAAAAACATGCTCCATATTTTCTAATATTGTATTTTATTATATCACAACACCATGTGTCCTTGCAACATTAGAAAAAAGTTTGTTACACTTGACATCAAACAAACATTCTGATAGATTTACGTTAATAACTAATTCTATGGAAACCTTCATCTTAGCAAATAAATTATAAAGGAGAATAACATGAAAATCATTGTATTAGCGGGTGGATATAGCCCTGAAAGAGAAGTCTCACTATCTTCTGGCTCACTTATTGCAAACGCACTTATTGAAAATGGTCACAAAGTCCTTCTTGCAGATTTATATTTAGGTTTGACTTCAAATTACGAGAACTCTTACCTAACAAAAAACATGGATAAAAGATTTCATTTTGAGGTTTCCAACAAAGAACCAGACTTATTAACATTAAAAGATTATAATGGCTCAGTTGTCAAGACAAAAATTTGATGTTTTTATAATGAACTGATATGTTGACGGGTTACATGGAAAATGTGGTGCGGCATTTCCCGGATTTTTATATTATGCAGCTGCTCTGGCTGCATCCAGAAGCATTACCGGATAGTATACCTCGGCAGGGCGTTTGTTCCCAATGGACTGATGGCATCTTTCAAAGTTATAGGTGTAGATATACC
>ERZ773173.2433-NODE-2433-length-13956-cov-17.491475_pt1 | contig 13956 bp, 8 predicted proteins | sample MGYA00580535_ERZ773173 | MGnify/ENA primary metagenome ERZ773173 (study PRJEB29015, sample SAMEA2737856) | human gut metagenome | biome: human gut; feature: human-associated habitat; material: faeces | place: China | collected 2012 ...
ATGCGGCTTTATGAGGATATGATTGCAGGGCGTATCAGTGAGCAGAATTTCAACACCATGCTGGAAAAGACACAGACCGAGCAGACGGAGCTTAAAGCAAAAGTGTCCGAGGGCAGAAAGCGGCTGTCCGATGAAGTCCAGCTTGCCAATGACGCAAAACAATGGGTGGAAGCCATTCAGGAATACGCCAACATCACAGAGCTGGACGCAGCCACCCTCAACCGCTTAATCAAAGAAATCGTCGTGCATGAGCGCATTGACGAAGATAAAACAAGACACATTTCTATCGAAATTCATTTTAATCTCAAACCCATCCCGGAGGTGGAACAGGTCACTGCCTGACCTGTCCCGCCGGGACGGTTCTCTTAAAAACACCATATAGATTTTTTGTACGCCGCCGCCCGCCATCGAGCAGAGTTTTACACCTAATTGGGGATAAAACAGCTTATGGCTGGCGGTGGCATCATCATTGTGGCACAGACGGTAATTCCACAGCTTACCACACTGTTCTCATAATTCATGGGCGGGATCATTGATAAGATTACTGAATTCATAAAGGAACTGTTGCAGGGATGGGTGCTGACAAACTTTGAAACCATGTTTACCGATGTCAATGACAAGGTAGGCACGATTGCAGGGGAGGTCAGCAAAACTCCCAGCACTTGGAACTCCGATATTTTTGATATGATAAAAACCCTGTCCGATAACGTGATGATTCCCATAGCGGGAATGATCATCAGTTTTGTACTCGTCTACGAGCTTATTTCCATGGTTATTGACAAGAATAATCTGCATGACTTCAATACGGCAATTTTTATCCGTTTTTTTATGAAAGCGTGTATTGCAGTCATGCTGTTAAGCAAGACTTTTGACATTGTAATGGCGGTATTTGATGTGGGGAGCCACATCGTCAATTCCGCAGCGGCAGCAATCAGCGGGGAAACCAGTATTGATGTTTCAAGTACGCTGCAGACGATGTTCAATGAGCAGTTTTCGGAGATGAGCATAGGCGAGCTATTAGGACTGGGGATGGAGACCATGATCGTCAGTTTATGTATGAAAATCATGTCAGTCCTTATCACCGTCATTCTTTATGGGCGAATGATTGAAATATATCTTTATGTATCAGTAGCACCCGTTCCCTGTGCAACCGTAACCAACCGGGAATGGGGAACGATAGGAACGAATTATTTTAAGGGACTTTGTGCCCTTGCATTTCAGGGATTTTTTATGATGGTGTGTGTCGCTATCTATGCAGTGCTTGTGGCTGGTGTGGCAGTATCCGACAACCTGCATACGGCACTCTGGTCGGTGGCAGCATATACCGTTATTTTATGCTTTTCACTTTTTAAGACTGGTTCATTATCGAAATCTATTTGGAATGCACACTAAGGGAGGAACGATATGGCAATATCCGTACAGGTGCCGAAGGATTTGTCCGGTATTAAGACAAAAGTAGCACTGAACTTAACAAAGAGACAGATCATCTGTTTCAGTGGTGCGGCAGTAGCCGGGATACCCTTGTATTTTTTAACCAAGGGACTGATCGGAACATCAGCCGCATCACTTCTTATGATGGGAGCAATGCTTCCGTTCTTCTTTTTTGCAATGTATGAGAAAAACGGGTTTCCGGCGGAGAAGATTTTATATTTTATGCTCCGGCAGAAGATACTCACACCGGGGATAAGACCATACCGGTCGGAGAACTTATACAAGCAGTTGGAAGAAAAAGAGAAACTACGAAGGGAGGTTCGTTATCTTGAAAACAAAGCGAAAGGCAGAGCCGGAACGACGAGGGAAAAGTAAAACTGTAAATAACAGCGGTGGTCTTTCCTTTTCAGAGAAAAAGCGGCTTATGCAGTTAAAGCATATTTTATCTGGCAAAGGAAAAGAGAAAGAAAAACCGACCACTGCACAGAAAACAATTACTTTTGAAAAAATGTTCCGTGACGGTATCTGTCAGGTCAGCCACCGTTATTACACAAAGATGGTGGAATTTTTTGATATAAATTATGAGCTTCTGGAAGTGGATGATCAGGCAGATATACTGGCACAGTACAGCAAGCTCATCAATTATTTTGATCCGTCTGTGAGGTTTGAACTGGTGCTTTTCAACAGGCAGGTCAACGAACAGATGCTTACAGAACAGTTTGACATTCCGTGGCAGGAGGATGATTTTAACGACATTCGTGAAGAATATACGGAAATGTTAAAGAAACAGGCGGCAAAGGGAAACAATGGCATCATCAAATCAAAATATCTGATTTTTGGTGTGGAGAGCAATGGCTACAAGGAAGCCAAGAGCCGCCTTAACAACATTGAAAAAGATGTTATACGGAACTTAAACAATATAGGAACCCTTGCGAGGGGACTGGACGGAAAGGAAAGACTGCGTATCCTGCATGAGTATTTTAACCAGGATACCATGGAGCCTTTCCGTTTTTCATTTAAGGATCTGGCAGAATCCGGTAAGTCGGTCAAGGACTATATTGCACCGCCGGGATTTGATTTCCGCTATCCGAACCGCTTTAAGTCGGGAAATATGTATGGCTGTGTGTCCTATCTGGATATTATCGCACCGAAGTTTACGGACGAGCTGATCAAGCAGCTTCTTGACATTGATGCAAACCTTACTATCTCCATGCACATGCAGACGGAAGATCCGGTAAAGGCAATCAAGAAGTTAAAAGCGGTCATTTCCAATATCCAGAAAATGAAAATTGAGGAGCAGAAAAAGGCAGTCCGAAGCGGTTACGATATGGATATTTTGCCGACGGACATTGTGACCTATGAAAAGGATACGCTGGAATTTCTGGATGATCTGAATACGAGCAACCAGAAGATGATTAACATGACATTCCTTATTACCTGTTATGGCAGAACCAAGCGGGAACAGGAGAGTTTAATGCAGAGGGTGTCCGGTATCATTCAGCAGGCAAACTGTGACCTTAGATGTTTACAGTATTTGCAGGAACAGGGACTTATGGCATCCGCACCGATTGGATGCAATGAGACAGGCATTGAGCGTACTCTTTCCACAAAAAGCACCGCAATCTTAGTACCATTCTGCACGCAGGAATTATTTATGCCTGCTCCGGCAATCTATTACGGATTAAATGCACTCAGTAACAACATGATCATGGCAGACCGCAAAAGGCTCCGTACACCAAACGGAGTTATCTTAGGAACACCCGGAAGTGGTAAGAGTTTTAGTGCAAAGCGAGAGATTTTAAGCTGTTTCCTTATCACAAAGGACGATATTATCATCTGCGATCCGGAGGGCGAGTATTTTGCACTTGTAGCTGCACTTCATGGACAGGTGGTAAAACTTGCCACCAATTCCAAGGACTATCTGAATCCCATGGATATTCAGTTGAGCCATAAGGGGGATAAGGAAGCATTAAAACTGAAATCGGATTTTATCATAACATTATGTGACCTGATCGCAGGTGGCAAGGATGGTCTGGAGAACGATGAGAAAGGTATCATCGACGAATGTATCCGTCATATTTATAATAAGTATTTTGAAAATCCGGTGCCGGAAAATATGCCGATACTGGAGGATTTATACAATGCACTTCTGAAGCATAAGAATCCAAAGGCAGAGCGTATCGCAAACAGCCTTGTGCTGTATGTGCATGGTTCCCAGAATTACTTCAATCACCATACCAACGTAGACAGCGGCAACCGTATCATGTGCTTTGACATCAGAGACTTGGGAAATCAGTTAAAAGAACTTGGAATGTTGATTGTGCAGGATGCGGTTTGGAACAGGGTATCACAGAACAGGGAGCGAAAGATTGCTACCCGTTATTACTGTGATGAGTTCCACCTTCTTCTGAAGGAAAAGCAGACAGCTATCTACTCTGTGGAAATCTGGAAGCGTTTCAGAAAATGGGGCGGTATTCCGACAGGTTTGACACAGAATGTGGGCGATTTTCTCCGTTCTGAGGAGATTGAGGGTATTTTGGGTAACAGCGATTTTGTGTATCTGTTAAATCAGAATGCCAAAGATCAGGCGATTCTTGCTGATAAGCTGGGACTATCCGATAAGCAGTTATCCTATGTCACCAACTCCGAGCCGGGAAGCGGTCTTATCTTGTTTGATAATGTCGTAATTCCATTCGTGGATAAATACCCGACAGACACCAAGACCTATAAGATTATGAATACCAAGCCGGAGGAATCCGTGCAGAAGGAGGACGCAGTGTAAATGGCAGAAAAGAGACAGAAAAAGCAGGCGGCAAAGGCATTTGAAAAAGAGACATTTTCCAAAGACAAGGAAGTGACTGGAGCAACGCATACAGAAAACAGGCAGGACAACACCTTTTCTGCGGAAAATCAGTATAGTGCCAATGAGAAGCCTGTGAGCAATCTGCCAAGGGATGCGAACCATGGCAGTCATAGAAGAAATGCAACTTCTAGTCACAGCGTCCAGAAGTCGGAATTTGATACCGGGACAGAATATCGGAAAAACAGTAAGAAAAAGTATTACCGACAGCAACAACAGGACACTTCTGGTCACAACGTCCAGAAGTCGGAAGCCGAAGCGGAAAAGGCATTCTTGAAGGAAAACAGCTTTATGCAGGACGAGCAGAGTGATTTTGAAACATCTTCTGACAGCATGATTGAAAACAAGGTTCATGTCAGGGATACCTACCAACGGTCTGAGGAAAAAGGAAAATATCACAAAAGGCGTGTGCAGAAAGAACACGCACATAGAGAGCGTGCAAAGTCAGAAAATACAAAGCAGTCCGATTATGGAGATTTCCAGACAAAGGATGCCACATTTTCGCAGGAGCAGGCGGAAGAATTTACCGACAAAAAAATACAGAAGGCTTTTGATAAGTCAGAAAAGAACCGCCGGAAGTTACAGAAGGCAAAGGATAAGATGCCGACAAAGCGGCAGTATGAGATGAAGCGTGTCTTTGATGAACAGACCGGAAAAGCAAAGTATGTTGTGGTTCCGGTGGATGTGGAGAAGCCATTTAAACCGGATGGACTGGGAAAAACTGCGGTTCACAAGCTCCAGACCGAAAATATGTATTTTGTGCATCGTAAGATTGCAGAGACAGAAAAGGATAATTCTGCTGTGGAGGGCGCACACAAGACGGAACAGCGAGCCGAGGATATTTACCACTATATGAAGTATCACCGCAAGAGCAAGGCACAGAGAAAGCGTGACCGCTTAGAGCGATTGCACAAAAAACAGGTTACAGCGGATATGAAGCTGGAGTATGAGAAATTCATCAGTGAAAATCCACATCTAAAGGGCAACAGTCCAAAGAAGCAGTTGCAAAGGCAGCTACAGAAACAGCGCATCAAGCGTGAGTATGCCAAGGCAAGGCGGGTAGGAGCAGAAGCCAAGACTGCAAAGGAAACATTTACAAAGACAGCCAATGCTGCAACCGGGATTGCAAAGAAGTTACAGGAAATTGCCACGAAAAATAAAACACTGATTATCACAGTGGGTATTTTTGCACTTCTGCTCATTATGATCATGTCGGCACTATCAAGCTGCGGTTCCATGTTTACCGGAACTGTGACAACAACGATGGCAAGCACATATCTTAGCCTTCCGGCAGAGATTGATGCAGCAGATTTATCTTTTACAGAAAAGGAAATGGAGCTGCAAAATAAGATTGACCGGATTGAAACTGATTATCCGGGATATGATGAATACGATTATAACCTTGGTGCAATCGGGCATGATCCATATACACTGATCAGTTATCTTTCCGCAGTCCATACGGAATTTACTGCCGCAGGAATAGAGAGTGAGATTCAGGAATTATTTGATGCCATGTATTCACTCACTACCGAGGAAGTAGAGGAAACACGGACAAGGACAGTCACAAAGACCGGAACCAGAATAGTAACAAATCCGGACGGGACTACCCGTACCGAGGAATACGAGTATGAGGAGAAAGAAGAATATACCGTAACAATTCTTCGTGTCACACTTACGGTCACACCGCTTGAGAGCATTGTAGCCGGACGCATGGACAGCGAACAGACGGAAATTTTTGGAGCCTATACGGAGACAAAAGGCGGCTTACAGGTCTTTGCTTCTCCGGTTGATTATTACTGGTATTACTATATCAGCAGTTATTATGGCTACCGGAAAAATCCAAACACCGGAGCCGAGGAGCTTCACAGGGGTGTGGATATAGCGGTACCGACAGGAACGTTTGTATATGCGGCACATGATGGAACGGTAACAGAAGCAACTTACGATTCCTATTATGGAAATTATGTGGTGATTACGGACAGTAAGGGATATACCACAAAATATGCCCACATGGACAGCTTAAATGTGTCCGCAGGGCAGAGTGTAAAAAAATGTGACAATATAGGCAAAAGCGGAAATACAGGAAGCAGTACCGGAAGCCACCTTCATATCGAATGTCTGTATAACGGGGAATATTATAACCCGTTATTTTATTTTGAAGCAGGAGAACAGACCATTTATGGAGAAACAACGGGCGGCACCGGAGGAGGAACCAGCAATGTGATACCGCCGGAATCCTATGATGATGCAACCGTACAGACGCTTATGCGTGAAGCAAACAGGTATCTGGGAATGCCATATACTTTTGGCGGCACAGCTCCGGCTAGTTTTGACTGTTCCGGTTTTGTATGCTGGGTATTTTCAAACAGTGGCGTACATAACCTGCCAAGAACCACAGCACAGGGCATTTATGACCAGTGTACTCCGGTATCAGCGGCAGATGCAAAGGCAGGGGACATTATATTTTTTACAGGAACCTATAATGCAGGACGTCCGGTTACACACGTTGGTATCTACTGTGGAAACGGTACGATGGTGCATTGCGGTGATCCAATTCAGTACACATCAATCAATACTTCTTACTGGCAGAGCCATTTCTATGGTTTTGGAAGATTGAATTAGCGAAGGGAGGAATTATTTTTGTCAGTAGAACGAATCAATTCACAGCTTAAAAAGGTCAGAGAGCAGATAGCACAGCTACAGGCAAAGGAAAAAGACCTTGCAGAACAGAAACAGATGGCGGAGGATGCCGAAGCCATGAAGATCATACGAAAATATAAAATCTCATCGGAGCGTTTGCAGATGTTAAACAAGCTCAGTGAGGATGAAGTCAGAAATTTATTACAGAAACGGGAACAGGAAAAGGAGGTTTCAATCAATGAAAAACAGGAAATTATCGGCTAGGGCGGTAGTGTCCCTTATGCTGTCGGCAATACTTTTTTGTATGCCGATTGGGGCATTTTTTGCCAACAGGACAAATACGATAGAGGTTCATGCGGAGGATACTGCCGAGCAGAAAACGGAAAGTGCAAGTGACGCAGAAAATACAGTTACACCCGGCAATGGCAGGGAAGAAAATTCAGGAACAGATACCGGAGAGGGAAAGACGGAAAATTCCACAGAAGGCACAACAGAAGATTCGTCTGAAGAAACACAGCCTTCCGCAAAATGCACCTGCAAGGAAAAATGCAGTCAGTATGCAGTAGATGAAGATTGTGAGGTGTGTGCAAAGGATTACAAGGAATGTGCCTATATCAATCCGAGTGTAAAAATCACAATCAATACACCGTCTGGATGGCATAATGATACCACTAAGGTAACTGTCAAGGTGGAAGATACGATAGTTTCCGGTAATTTTACCATTCAGACAGTAAAGGCAAAAGTCGGACAGAATGGAAGCTGGACGGACATTACCGAGGATATGCACATAGAGATTTCCGAGAACAGCACCATTTATGTGCAGGTCACAGACCAGAAGGGCAAGACCTACGAGAAAAACCGCTACATCAAGTGCTTTGATTTTACAAAGCCTACCTTAAATGCGGCAGTCAGCGACGGTCTTTTGAGCATTCAGACACATGATACGGATTCCGGTATCAAGGCAATCTATGTCAATGGCTATGAGTTTACAGAGCATACGAATGGAACCTTGAATATCCGTCTGCAACAGTTCGATGCAGGGTATCAGTATTTCACGATTTCTGCCATGGATAATGCAGGAAATACCTCTGAAATCTATAAAACAGCCAATCCGTATTACACCGATCCGGAGAATAAGGACAGCAGTGAAAAAGATCCGGCACAGCAGCTTCCGGTGGATGCGTCTGCAACCAAGCCAAGCTCTGCAACCGCACAGGTTACGGAGCATACGAAAACGGATGTGAATGGAAATACAGTTTCCCAGACAGGCAGTGGAACAACTTCAGGCAGTTCCGCAACAGCAAAGCAATCTCCAAGTACAGGAGATATTTCTAAGGATGCAGACCAGAGCAGTGACAGCCAGACCACAGAAAAAGGCAAGGAATTTTACACAATCCAGACTGCATCAGAAAAGGTATTTTATCTTGTGATTGATCGTGATGGGGAAGATGAAAAGGTGTATTTCCTTACAGAAGTCAGTGAAAACGACCTGCTGAATACCACAGCGGATAACAGCGAGACACTTCCGAAAAATTCAGCGGCATTGGAATCTGCAATCCCTACCAAAGACAGCGCATTATCAAACAATAATGCTGATACCACAGGAGATAAAACACAGGGAGCAGAAAGTGTTGAGGACAGCACCGAAGATAGCACGGAAGATACAAGTGAGCCGAAAGAGGATACCGCAAAAGCAGATGGTTCCGGCTTTACATATATTTTAATGGGCATTGCTGCGGTAGCTGTGATCGGAGTGGTATATGTTGCGAAATCCAAGAAGAAAAAGGAAAACTTCATTGATGAGGATGAAGATGAGGACGAGCTTGACGAGGACTACGATTATGATGACGAGGAAGAAACCGAGCAGGATTCCGACGAAGCATTCATAAATGGTGGTGATGATACAGAATCAGTAGACACAGACGAGAATGACAATGAAGATAACAACAACGAGAATGATGAAGAAAATGGGGAGGAATAGAGATGGAGCTTGTAATTGCAGAGAAGCCGAGTGTGGCACAGAGCATTGCGGCAGTTCTTGGTGCCACACAGCGTAAGGACGGATATTTGGAAGGCAATGAGTATCTGGTATCATGGTGTGTGGGACATCTGGTAGAACTGGCACAGCCGGAAAGCTATGAGGAAGCATGGAAGAAATGGAGCTATGAGAGCCTTCCAATCATTCCGCAGGAATGGCAGCATGAAGTGAAAAGTGATACAAAAGCACAGTATCAGATTTTGAAAAAGCTCATGCATGATGACAGGGTAGATGCTGTTGTGTGTGCAACCGATGCCGGAAGGGAGGGAGAATTGATTTTCCGCCTGACCTACAACATGGCAGGGTGCAAAAAGCCGATGAAGCGTTTGTGGATTTCCTCTATGGAGGAAAGCGCAATTCGTGACGGCTTCCATAATCTTCTCCCAGGCAGCGATTATGATAACTTGTATCATTCAGCATTATGCAGGCAGGAAGCAGACTGGCTTGTGGGTATCAATGGAACAAGACTTTTTACGGTATTATATGGCGGTAAGGCATTGAAGGTTGGCAGAGTGCAGACACCGACACTTGCCATGCTGGTGGATCGTGAAAGTAAAATCATGAATTTCAAGAAAGAAGCCTATTATATGGCTCACATCATGGGAAATGGTCTGGATGCGGTATCAGAGCATATCAGTGATAAAACGGAAGCAGAGAGGATTGCAGTAGCCTGTGAAAACGGACAGGCTCTTGTCACTTCCGTGGTAAAGGAAGAAAAGTGGGTAGCACCGCCGAAGCTCTATGACCTTACAACACTCCAGAGGGATGCAAATCGTCTGTTTGGTTTTACTGCCAAGCAGACATTGGAATATACGCAGAGCCTTTATGAGAAAAAGTTAGTGACTTATCCAAGAACAGACAGCCAGTATCTTTCTGATGACATGGAAGGTACTGCAAAAAATGTGATCGAAGCGATTTTCAATTCTCTGTTATTCGAGCAGAATATCATGTTCAATCCAGATATTAAAAGAATTTTGAACAGCAAGAAAATGACGGACCACCACGCAATCATTCCTACCATGGAGATCATCAAGCAGGACTTAAAGGCAATCCCGGAGAGCGAAATGAAGATACTTTCCCTTTGTGCAAACCGTCTGCTGTGTGCGACCGGGGAGAAGCACATTTATAATTCCACAAAGGCAGAGATTACCTGCAACAATATTGTGTTTAAGGTATCCGGCAAGGAAGTGTGGAAAAATGGATGGAAGGAATTTGAGGATTTCTTCAAAAATTCCTATAAGACCACAGAGGATAAATCGGATGCAGAGGAAGAAAAGAAGCTGCCGGAGCTTCGTGAGGGCATGGCGATTATGGTGGAGCAGACAAAGGTTTCCGAGCATTTTACACAGCCACCTAAGCATTATACCGAGGACAGCCTGCTGTCCGCCATGGAGCGAGCCGGAGTAGAGGATATGGGCGATGAAGTGGAGAGAAAAGGACTTGGCACACCTGCCACCAGAGCTGATATCATAGAAAAGCTGGTAAAAGACGGATTTGTAAAGCGTGAGAAAAAGCAGATGATTCCGACAGAGGATGGAATGAAGCTGATCACGATACTTCCGGATGTAGTAAAATCTCCGAAACTGACCGCTGACTGGGAGAATGAGCTTACTCTTGTATCCAAAGGAGAAGTTGCTGCAGAACAGTTTATGTCAGGTATTGAAGCAATGGTAACTGATCTTGTAAAGACCTATCACAGCGTTAGTGATGAACATAAAGCCATGTTTGGCACAGGCAAGGGTGGGCAGAAAGTGCTAGGCAAATGCCCGAAATGTGGTGCTGATGTAGTAAAAGGGAAATTTGGAGCGTACTGTACCGGAAAATGCGGTATGAATGTCGGAAAGGCACTTGGAGTAACACTTTCTGATTCGCAGGTAAAGAGCCTTTTAGGAGGAAAGAAGATACTTGTAAAAGGTTTGAAAGGCAAGAAAGGCAGCTATGATGCGTATCTAATTCCTGATAACATTGAAGAATTTTTTTACACGAAAGACGGCAAGAAAATCAAGGGATTCCAGTATAAGTTTAAGACGGAGTATCCAACGAGGAAAAAGAAACGAGGATAGAAAAGAGTTCGTGTTTGTGATACAATTATAATATAAATTTGTAAGGAATATTAGTAGGTAGGACTAAAGGGGTATTACTGCAAGTTGGTTTAATAGTTATAGCTGACATTATGCTTGAACTTTTTATTGATATTTTGCACAAGTGTATAGGTAATAGCATTAAAGAGAGGAGAATAGAATAATGAATCTTTTATCGAAACTTAATTCTAGTGCGAAAACAAAAACAATAGAGCCTAGAGAAATTTTTATGACATTACCTTCAAAAGCACCAGGTTATGGATATCCTAGAGATGTTCAAAGTGAAGTGTGGAAAAAGTGGTTTGATATAAGAAATGAGAAAAATGTAATTTTAAAAATGAATACTGGTAGCGGTAAAACAGTAGTTGGGTTGATTATGCTTCAGAGTTGTTTGAATGAAGAAAAGGGACCTGCTATATACGTAGTTCCTGATAATTATTTGGTTAAGCAAGTCATTGATGAAGCTAAGAGATTGGGAATTTCTGCAACAGTGGATAAAGATGATTATAACTATTCAAATTCAAAAGCAATTCTTGTTACCTCTATTCAGACTATTGTAAACGGTCATAGTTATTTCGGCATGAGAGAAGCCGGAAATTATCCTATAGGGAGCATTATTATTGATGATGTACATGCGTGCATGGATAAAATAATTGACCAATTTATGATAAAAATTGATGCTGAAACGGATGCCTATAAGGAATTAATTGCTTTATTTAGTTCTTCATTAAAAGACTATAATCCAAAGAATTACATTGATGTTGTTGAAATGAAAGATTGTCGAAATAATATGCTTGTACCATATTGGGAATGGCAAAGACAGCAAGACAACATTTATAGAATATTAACGAAATATAATAATAGTGATAATACCTCAATATACTTTGGATTACCGTTGATAGAGAGATGTTTGGAAACCTGTGATTGTATAATTACTGCTTCTGCAATTGAAATATCTCCTAAAGGAATTGATTTAGATAAGATATCTAGTCTTGAAGAAGCAAGTAGGCGCATATATATGAGTGCAACTTTAGCTGATGATAGTGTGTTTGTTTCTGCATTAGGATTAGATACAGAAGATATGAAGAACATTATTACTCCGGAGAATGCTAATGATATGGGAGATAGATTAATTATTTTTCCCAAGTACGTAAATAGTGATATATCGGAAATTGAGATAAAGGAAAAAGTTGAGGAAACAGCTAAAAAGTATAATGTCGTGATACTCGTACCTTCTTTCTCTAGGGCAAAATTTTGGGATGAACAGGGGATGCGAACAGCTACAAAGGATAATATAGACGGAATAGTTAAAGCATTAAAAAGCGGTAAACATGTAGGAAAAATAATTTTTGTTAATAGATATGATGGAATTGATTTGCCAGGTGATGCTTGTAGAATGCTGGTTATTGATGGACTTCCCCCTTTAAATAGTATTAAGGATAGATATATTCAAAGTGTGGCTCCTCAGAGCACTATATTATTGAGGGAGCAAGTTCAAAGAATCGAACAAGGTATGGGACGTGGAGTTCGTTCTAATGACGATGAATGTTGTGTTGTTCTTATGGGTGACGAGCTTTCAGATGTTTTATCAAGAAATAAGGGAATAGATTATTTTAGTGCAGCAACGAGATGCCAATATGATCTTTCAAAGAAATTATGGGATTTATTAGTTAGTGAAACAGGTTCCAAGCCAACAATTGATCAGATATTTGAACTTGCAAATTATTCGTTAGAAAAAAATGCAGAATGGGTTACAACCTGCAAGGAAAATTTAGCTGCTGTCAAGTATTCAACTGAGGCAAAGGTAGATGAAAAGATAGTTGCTCAGAGAAAAGCTTTTGAAAAAGCTATAAATATGCAATGGCTTGATGCTGCAAATGCTATTAAGATAGTTAAAGATAAAGAGAATGACAAAAAAACTAAGGGATATTTATGTCAGATTCAGGCTGAATATATAAATAAAATAGATTCAGCTCTTTCTCAAGAAATACTAAAAGTGGGTAAAAATTTAAGTGCAGCTATTCTGTCACCTCTTGCAGGCATACAGTATCAAAGAACAATTAATACAATTCCGCAGGCACAAGCTATCAGCACAAATCTACTTGCTGGAAAACTTGGGTTAAATGAACTGTTAGTATATATAGACGGAGTTCTATCAAATTTATGTATAGGAAGTGAATATGAAAAGTTTGAGGAGGCACTAAATCAAATAGGAGTGGTTCTTGGCTTTGTATGTTCAAGACCTGACAAGGAAACTGGAGGGTATGGACCTGATAATTTGTGGGCAATTGACTCAAACAAATATTTGGTCATTGAGTGTAAAACGGAGGCTACTACTCAAACGATAAAGAAAGATTATTGCAATCAATTATCAGGATCGGTTAATTGGTTTAAGGAGAATTATGTATACCCAAATGAGTGTACACCAATAATTGTTCACCCATCTAAATTTGTTGATGTGGTTGCATCTCCAGATGAAAATATGAGAGTGATGACCGAGGAAGAATTAACGTGTTTTAGAAAGAATATTCGTGATTTCTATAGTGCTCTTTGTCATAATGGAAGTATTAGCGATATAAGCAAAATTAATGAATTATTGAGTATATATAAGCTTAGAAAAGACGATATTGTTAATAGGTATACGGTTAAGTTTGAACGGCAGAAATAAAAGGATAAATTATAGGGAATGAAAGCAATTAACAATAGATTTTACGGAAAAGATATTGTACAATTTTGCTAATTCAAATTTGCTGGATAGTATCAATATAATAACTACAATTAAATAACACTACAGCGTCAGAGCGTATGGGAAAACCTGTACGCTCTTTTTTTATCAAAAATGGAGGAGAATCGTAAACGTCAAATCCTGCGCCTTGGCTAATTAGTCTTTTTGTGCCACACTCTAA
>ERZ773173.2435-NODE-2435-length-13953-cov-3.236653_pt1 | contig 13953 bp, 13 predicted proteins | sample MGYA00580535_ERZ773173 | MGnify/ENA primary metagenome ERZ773173 (study PRJEB29015, sample SAMEA2737856) | human gut metagenome | biome: human gut; feature: human-associated habitat; material: faeces | place: China | collected 2012 ...
TAGCGCGCGAACGTTCGTGCGGCGCTTGTTGATCGCTCGCGTGGCGTGAGCTGCGCGAACTCGATCGCGGGAATTGTTCCATAAAACATCATCCAATGACGAGAATAATCAGCACGTATTCATTGTAGCTGCCTGCCCCTGTGAATGCTTGCTGCTGGCGCAAGCTCAAGCGCGCGTCCACATCAAAGTGAACTAAAGTTATAGGGGGTGCGAGAGTGCACAATCGTTGGTCGACGGTGGGCGTAAAGCCTGAAGACGAGGAGGTTTCCATGGCGGATCACAGCATCGTTGCGGTGTTCGGCAGCATGAACATGGACCTTTCGGTGGCGTGCGAGCGCATGCCGCGCGCGGGCGAGACCGTCGGTGGCAGCGGTTTTATCACCAACGCCGGCGGCAAAGGCGCCAACCAGGCCGTCACCGTGGCGCGTCTGGGCGGAAGGGTCTCCTTCATCTGCAAAACAGGCAGCGACATCTTCGGGCACCAGGCCAACCAGCTGTTCAACGAAGAGGGGATCGACACCTCGTATGTATTTTCCGACACGAAAAACCCGTCGGGCGTGGCCCTGATTACCGTGGATACCGACGCTGAGAACTGCATCGTCGTCGCTCCCGGCGCCAACGCGCATCTCACCCCCAACGACCTGAAACGGTCGGCCGAGGCAGTCGAAGCGGCCGATATCATCCTGTTGCAACTCGAAATCCCGATGCAAACCGTCGAGGCCGCCGCCATGATGGCGTACCGGCTGGGCAAGAAGGTCGTCCTGAACCCGGCCCCGGCCTCGAAGCTCTCCGCCGGACTGCTCGAAACGCTGTACGCGATCACCCCGAATGAAACCGAAGCCGAAGCCATCTCCGGAATCCGCATCACCGATGAGCGCACGGCCGAAGAAGCCGCCCGTAAAATCGCGTCGATGGGTGTGTGCAACGTCATCATCACGCTCGGTGCCAAAGGTGCCCTGGTCTTCGACGGTGCACACTGCGAAATCGTCCCGGCATACAAGACACAGGCCGTCGACACGACCGCCGCGGGCGATGTGTTCAACGGGGCGCTGGTCGTGGCCCTTTCCGAGGGACGGACACTTCCCGAGGCCGTGCGTTTCGCCTGTAAAGCCTCGGCCATATCGGTCACACGCGTAGGCGCGCAAAATTCCGTACCTTACCGTACCGAAGTCGACGTATTCAACCTATAACGCTAAAACAGACCCAAGCATGAAAAAAACCTTATTTCTACTCTGCGCCGTGATCCTGGGCGCCTCGTGCAATTCCGCACCGGCGACACAGCCACTTCCGGCACAAGTCACCATCTCCAAAGAACGGCTGCTCGACAAAATCAAGGGCGGCTGGGCCGGCCAGACTATCGGATGCACCTACGGCGGCCCGACCGAGTTCAAATTCAACGGCACGATGATCCAGGAATACACCCCCATCCCGTGGCCGGAACATTACATCAAATGGTGGTACGAGAATACGCCGGGGCTTTACGACGACGTATATATGGACTTAACGTTCGTCGAGGTCTTCGACCGCCTGGGCATCGACGCCCCGGTGGATTCGCTCGCCGCAGCCTTCGCCAATGCCGGCTACGTCTTGTGGCACGCCAACCAGGCCGCACGCTACAACATCCTCAACGGCATCCGCCCGCCCGAGTCGGGGCACTGGCTCAACAACCCCCATGCCGACGACCTCGACTTCCAGATCGAAGCCGATTTCGCGGGGCTCATGTCCCCGGGCATGCCCAACGCGGCCTCGGAGTTCTGCGACCGCGCGGGACACATCATGAACTACGGCGACGGCTGGTACGGCGGAGTTTACGTGGCAGCGATGTATTCGCTTTCGTTCGTCTCGGACGACATCGGGTTCATCGTCGAGGAAGCCTTGAAAACCATCCCCGAACAGAGCCGCTATCACCGGTGCATGAAAGACGTCATCGCCTGGCACAAGCAGTATCCCGGCGACTGGAAACGCACGTGGTTCGAATGCGAAAAGAAATGGAGTTCGGATATCGGCTGCCCCGACGGGGTATTCGTGCCGTTCAACATCGACGCCGTGACCAACAGCGCCTACATCCTCATCGGCCTGCTTTACGGCGAGGGCGATTTCTCGAAGACGCTCGACATCGCCACCCGTTGCGGACAGGACTCGGATTGCAACCCGGCATCGGCCGGCGGTATCCTGGGCGCAATGCTCGGGTACAGCAAAATCCCCGAAAAATGGATGCGCAACCTGCGCGAAGTGGAAGATATGGAGTTCGCCTATACCGACATCTCGCTCAACCGCACCTACAAGATGAGCTTCGACCAGGCATTGGAAGTAATCCGCCGCAACGGCGGTTCCGCAGGTGAAACCGACGTGACCATCGCATGCCAGCAACCCGTACCCGTCCGTTTCGAACAGTCGTTCGAAGGGCATTATCCGACCGAACGCCGTGCAATCCACCAATCGCTCCCCGAAGCCGGCGTAATCGAATTCGACGGCATCGGAGCGGTATTGACGGGCGCCCTGCGCTGCCCCGACGAGTCGTACGTGGCCGAAGTAACCTTCTCGATCGACGGGCAACCGGTCGAACGCGTCAAGCTCCCGGCGCTTTACCGCACCCGCCGCCATGAACTGTTCTGGCGTTACCGGCTCCCGTCCGGCCCCCACCGCATCACGGCCGAATGGCATAACCCGCGCAAGGATGCATCGCTGCAAATCCGCGACCTGTTGGTATACGGCAGCACTCCGCAAGCTGCCGGGAATTAATCCGAACCCCGTAAATTCGACGCATTATGTTTATCGTTCAAAGTTATCCCCTGGCAATCGCTTTTTGCTTCATCACCATGCTGTGCTGGGGCTCCTGGGGCAACACCCAGAAACTGGCGGCCCGCACGTGGCGCTATGAACTCTTCTACTGGGACTATGTCATCGGCCTGCTGCTCTTCTCCGTGCTGTCGGCCTTCACGCTGGGCAGTTTCGGGACGGAGGGGCGCAGTTTCCTCGCAGACCTTGCACAGGCAGACGCAGGCAACCTCTTCTCTGCATTCATGGGCGGCGTGATATTCAACGCATCGAACATCCTGCTTTCGGCAGCCATCGCCCTCTGCGGCATGTCGGTAGCTTTTCCCGTGGGTGTAGGGCTCGCACTGGTACTGGGCGTAGTGATAAATTATTTCAGCGCGGCCAAAGGCGACCCGACCTTCATTTTCCTCGGGGTACTGCTCATCGCCGCAGCGATCGTCATGAACGGATTCGCCTACAAGAAAGCCCAGACCGAAAAACGCAAACTCACGACCAAAGGCATTCTCATCTCGGTTGCGGCCGGCATCATCATGGCATTCTTCTACCGGTTCGTGGCCGCTTCCATGGATCTGAACGATTTTGCCGCCCCCACAGCCGGCAAAATGACACCCTATACGGCCGTATTCATCTTCGCCGTCGGAGTTTTCATCAGCAATTTCCTGTTCAACACCGTCGCGATGAAACGTCCGGTGGACGGTGAACCCGTGCGGATCGCCGACTATTTCAAAGGCGGTCTCAAAACCCACATGGTCGGCGTGCTGGGCGGTATGATCTGGTGCCTGGGAGAATCGTTCAGCATGATCGCCTCGGGCAAAGCCGGGGCGGCAATCTCCTACGGCCTGGGACAGGGGGCGACACTCGTTTCGGCACTTTGGGGAATACTGATCTGGAAAGAATTCAAGGGAGCACCCAAAATCTCCCACAGGCTCAACCTGGGAATGTTCCTGCTGTTCCTCACCGGGCTCGGGATGCTGATCTATGCGGGCGCATAGGCGACTGAATACCCTATTAAAAAATCCCGAAGCATTGGCTTCGGGATTTTTTATTCTGGGCAGCAACCATCCCCGCACCCAACGCCCGGGCACCGGATGCGGCCTGGAGTAGCCAGGCGCCGCAATGAGCTACCCGACAATGATCCGGAAGCGGCATTCTCTGCCGCCCGACAACACGGTCTCGAGCTCTTCCACCCGGATGTCCTTGCCGGGCAACAGCTCCTCCATGACATAGAGGATGCTCTGGCGGGAGCATTCGCAATGGGCCGGAGAGTCCACGAACCCGGCGTCGACCTGCGGGCAGAGGCACCGGGGATACCCGACCTCGTAAACCCGCCCCGGCTCGATGATGTCCGCAAAAAAATACTCCGAGCGGCCGTATTTCGTATACTGCCGGTCGAGATCGCGGCCGCATTCTTCGAATTGCCTGCGGAGCTCCCTCAGGACGTCGTCCTTCACACAATCGACGGCACACGGCCGGTAAAGCGCCCCGCGCACATCGGCCGGGAGTTTAGCGACGCCTTCCTCCAAAATCCGGTAGAAGGACTTGACCCGCTGTTGATTATCGTTTTCCATAGTTTATTTCTATTATCCGAAGGGCATACTCCGAACCGGCAGAAGCGCCCGGAAGCCGCCCCGGGCCCTTTTCAAGCGGGCCCGATATATTTTCCGACGAACTCCCCGACGCGGCGCGTGTATTCCTCCCGGTTGTCGCGGTAGGAAGCGGCATGTCCGGCACCCGGCACGAGCCACAGCTCCTTGTCGCCCGGCTTCGCCTCGAAAAGCGGGCGAACCATCCAGGTGGGGACATAATCGTCGGCATCGCCGTGGATGAAAAGCATCGGCAGGCGGCATTTTGCGACCTGTGCCAGCGACGAGGCCTCGCGGAAATTCCACCCGTATTTCAGGTCGCACAGCCAGCTGGCCGTATACAGCAACGGGAATGCCGGCAGCCCGAACGACGACTTCAGTTCCTTGGAGAACTCGTCCCAGACGCCCGTATAGCCGCAATCCTCGACAAAACACCTGACGTAGGGCCGTTGGGGCTCGCCCGAGGCCATCATCGTCGTAGCAGCCCCCATCGAGATGCCATGCACGACCATCCGCGTATCGCCGCCGAAAATCCCGTCGGCAATCTCCATCCAGCGCAGCAGATCGAAGCGGTCGAGCCACCCCATGCGGATTGCCCGCCCTTCGCTCTGTCCGTGGTAATACAGATCCGGCAGCAGGATGTTATACCCCAGGTCATGGTTATAGAGGTAGCCGATCATCAGCATCCGCACGGCGCAGTCCGTATAACCGTGGACGATGACCGCCGTGCGGTCGGTCGGCACGGGAGCCGCCGCGTAGAGGGCGTGCAGCCGGACACCCTGCGGATCGGCGATCACGGTGTCGCGCAACGCCCCGGCCGTCTGCAAACTGTCCACCCACGGGCGCAGGAATGGGTATTCGGCATACATATATTCATAGGCCGTGGCATTCTTTTCCCGCATCCTGGCGTCGGGACGCAGCGAGAACGCGAGCATATAGAAACTCCCGCCGATAACCGCAGCTACCAGCAACAGGATAAAACCGGTAATGATTCGCGCAATTCGTCTCGTCGTCATAACTTCTGGTTATAGGTCTGCACGCTCGGAAAGCGACATGCCCTGTGTTCCGGCATAAAACATCACCAGCTCCAGCTCCCCGTCGCCCCGGTTCTCGCCGTAATGGCGCGTACCGACCAGCTCCACGATGCCCTCTCCGGCCCGGAACATCCGTTGGGCACCGGTTTCGGCAATGACGGTCAGCTCGCCCCGCAGGATCACCCCCGCATTGACCAGGGCGTGCGTATGCATCGCCAGCGCAGTATGCGGCGGCACCGTTGCCCGGAGTATCGTCACCCGCGGCGCACCCCGCGGATAGGAGGGCAGCGGCGCCCCGTCCCAACTGGCCGCGGTTTCGACGACACGGGATATGGCAACGCCATCGTCCCCCGGATTCACTTCGCGGCGACTTTGGCACGGATATGCTCCAGCATATCGTCCGTCATGCGCGAGAGATCCCATTCGGGTTTCCACCCCCACTCCTCGCGGGCGCAGGTATCGTCGAGCGAGTTGGGCCAGCTCTCGGCGATCTCCTTCTTCACGGGGTCGACGTCGTAGTCCATCGTGAAGCCGGGCATCCGCTTTTGGATTTCGGCGCAGATAATCTCCGGCGTGAAGCTCATCGACGCGATGTTGAAACTGTTGCGGTGCACGAGCTTCGCGGGGTCGGCCTCCATCAGTTCGACGCAGGCCCGCAGCGCATCGGGCATGTAGATCATGTCCATATAGACGTCCGACGGTACGGGGCAGGTGAACCGGCCCGACCGGATCGCCTCATAGTAGATCTCGACGGCGTAGTCCGTCGTACCGCCGCCCGGCAGCGTGACGTTCGAGATAATGCCCGGAAAACGCACCGAACGGGTATCCACACCGTACTTATGGTGGTAGTAATTCCCCAGCATCTCGCCCGTGACCTTACAGATGCCGTAGATGGTCGTGGGCTGCATGATCGTGTCCTGCGGGGTCTTGTCCTTGGGGGACGAGGGCCCGAAGGCGCCGATCGAACTGGGCGTGAAGAGGGCGCAATGGTGTTGGCGCGCCACCTCGAGCGAATTGTTGAGCGCCCCCATATTGACATTCCAGGCCATCTGCGGATTACGTTCGCCCACAGCCGAGAGCAAAGCGACCAGGTTGAAGATCGTATCGATGTGGTAACGCGCCACGACCGACGCCATCGCCGTCGCATCGAGCGCATTGAGCACTTCGAAAGGGCCGGCCTCGCCGAGGGCCTTGCATTCGCGCATGTCGGTAGCCACGACATTGTGGTCGCCGTAAATTTTGCGCAGATAGACTGTCAGCTCGGAACCAATCTGGCCTCCGGCACCTACTATTAGTATACGTTTCATGTGCATGGGTTATAATTCAAAAGTAAAGATAGAAAATAATTATGAATTATTCACAATTTTTTGGTCTTTTCATTTTTCTTATGTACTTTTGCACCACTCGAACGGGAAATGTTGCTGTTGTAGCTCAGTGGTAGAGCACTTCCTTGGTAAGGAAGAGGTCACGAGTTCAATCCTCGTCAACAGCTCTCGAAATCAAGCGGTTGCCAAAACAAGGCAGCCGCTTTTTTCGTGCATATATGGCAAAAAAGGCATGATTCGGAGCGGTTTTTCACCCGCATTTTTACCCGAATCCGACGGGTAAACGGCGAAATAGAAACGCGCGCTGCAAATAACGTAAAGCTATGAATATCACCGTTAACGTTGTTTGTCGCAAGGATAAGGCAAACAAAAACGGAACTACTCCCATCCATCTGCGATTTACCCGAGGCTCGAAAATTCGCTGTGTCAGCACCGGAACAGCAATCGTTCCTACGGCTTGGGATGCCCAAAACCGCCGTATCATCATTCAGAACGAGGAGCCGCAGGAAATCCAATACCGCATCGACAGCCTGCTTGCAGAATACCACAAACGCCTGAAACGACTTGAGATTTTGGAAGCAGACATCACGCTCGATAATCTTCTCGAAAGAAACGGGCGGAAAAACGACGGTACGACAGCCGAATATTTTGCACAAGCGATAACCCGGCAACAAGAACAGGGCAAGATAAACACAGCCACCAAATACCGTTTCACACTGGTATCATTGCAGAAAGTCCTGCCCCTACTCAAATTCGACGAACTGACACTTTCGCACCTGCATAATCCGGAGCAAAAGCTCCACGAAACGGACTGTTCCGCTAACAGCACAGCGGCAAAGATTAGCGTATTGAAAGTCGTTTACAAACGACAAAACCGACAATCGGCAGGCCCTTTTCCATCTATTTCACCAATATTATTCCCAAACAGAACTATGCGGAAACCGTGTTTGCCGTAACTTTGTGTTGTAAACGGACTCACATATGAAAATAACGATCAACCCCGCAATACGGCATGTGCAGCCATTCATCGAGCGGCTCCCGGAGGTTTTTCCCGTCTCGGGCGAAGTGCTCCACGAAGGGCGCAACCAGATACGGGCTTTCGACATCGGGGGCGAAAGCCTGGTCGTCAAACGCTACAAACGCCCCCATCTGTTCAACAGGGTCATGTATTCGTTCTTCCGCAAGAACAAGGCCCGCCGCGCCTACGAGCACGCCCTGCGCCTGCGCGGGATGGGTTTCGACACCCCGGAACCGGTGGCATGGAGCGAATACCGCAAGGACGGCCTGATCGCCGACACCTATTTCGTCTCCCGCCGGTCGGAGCTCACCCCGCTCCCGCAGACCATGAAACAGTTCCCGGCGCCGGACACGCTGCCCGTACTCGAAGCCTTCGCCCGCTTCACCGTCCGCCTCCATGAGCAAGGGATCTGCCACGAGGATTTCAACCAGACCAATATCCTCTGGGAATACGACGGTACGACAGGCAGCTACCGTTTCCAGCTGATCGACATCAACCGCATGAGATTCCACGCCCGGCCGCTGCGCCCCGACGAATGCATGATCAACCTGCGGCGGCTGAGCTGCCCGGCCGTCCCGTTCCTGTACATATTGGATCGCTACGCCGACATACGCGGGTGGGACATCAACGACACGCTGCTGCGGGGGGTCTTCTTCCGTCTGCTCTTCGGCCGCCGTCAGCAGTTCAAAAAGCGGTTCCGGAAACGGAAATCGGCCGCCGCAGGTAAAAAACAGGGCTGAAAATTTGGATTCCGCAAATATTTTACTACATTTGCCGCTGTTAATCCCCACGAGAGATGAGACTTTACGGTTTTGCATATTACTTTTTTTACTTTTTCTTTTATAGCAAGAGGAAGAGCGGGGTTGTATGCAATTAGCTGTATGATACGATAGAGTGAAAACACGAAGGATCCCGTTCTGCAAAGAGCGGGATTTTTTAATGCCTAAAATTCGATTATGAAACGCATCACCATACAGGGACAACCCGGATGTTTCCACGAAACCGCCGCCAGGTGCAGTTTCCCCGGCGAGCAGGTCGAAATCCTGCCCTGCGACAGCTTCGACCAGCAGTTCGCCCGCATGGCCGCCGACCCGACGCTGCTGGGCATCGCGGCCATCGAAAACACCATCGCAGGCAGCCTGCTTCCCAACCACGAGCTGCTGCGGCGCAGTTCGCTCGCCGTCATCGGCGAATACAAACTCCGCATCTCGCACGTACTGGCAGCACTGCCGGGGGAGGCGCCCTGCGACATCGGCGAGGTGCACTCGCACCCGATCGCCCTGATGCAGTGCGGCGATTACCTGAAAGCCCATCCGGCGATGAAAGTCGTCGAACGCGACGACACGGCGGGCAGCGCCCGCGAAATCGCCGAACAACGGCTCCGCGGCACGGCCGCCATCTGCGGCGCCGGGGCGGCGGAGCTCTACGGGCTCGAAATCCTGGAACGGGGCATCGAGACCAACAAACACAACTTCACGCGCTTCCTCCTGCTGGCCGACCGCAGCTGCGCCGCAGGGTTCACCGACCCGGCGCGCACGAACAAGGCATCGCTGGTCTTCTCGCTGCCCCACACCCAGGGAAGCCTTTCCAAGGTGCTCACCCTGCTCTCCTTTTACGAAATCAACCTCTCGAAAATACAGTCGCTGCCGATCATCGGCCGCGAGTGGGAATACCGCTTCTACGTGGACGTCACCTTCGACGACGCGGTGCGTTACCGGCAGGCCATCGAAGCGGCGCGGCCGCTGACGAGCGACTTCCGCATCCTGGGCGAATACGCCGAATGCCCCAACCCGGTAATCTGACAAGGAACAAACGATAAAAACGAAAAACATAAAAACCATGAACGACTTACAACCCATCAATCTCCCGGGGCTCGACCCCCGTCGGCCGCTGGTCATCGCGGGGCCGTGCAGCGCCGAAACCGAAGAGCAGGTAATCGAAACAGCCCGCGAACTGGCCGCGGAGGGCTTCAAGCTATTCCGCGCCGGACTGTGGAAACCACGCACCAAACCGGGCGGGTTCGAGGGCGTAGGCGTCGAAGGCATAGCCTGGCTGCAACGCGTAAAACGCGAAACGGGGATGTATACCGCCACGGAGGTCGCTACGCGCAAGCATGTCCTGGCAGCGATAGAAGGCGGCATCGACATGATCTGGATCGGGGCCCGCACGACGGCGAACCCGTTCGCCATGCAGGAGATCGCCGATGCGCTGCGCGGGCACGATATCCCGGTGCTGGTGAAAAACCCCGTGAGTCCCGACCTCGAATTGTGGATCGGCGGCGTGGAACGCATCTACAACGCCGGCATCCGCCGCCTGGGTGTCATCCACCGCGGGTTCACGTCGATCGACAAAAGCCTCTACCGCAACCACCCGATGTGGTCGATCCCCATCGAGCTGCACCGCCGCCTCCCGGGGCTGCAGATATTCTGCGACCCGAGCCATATCGGAGGAAAGCGTGAATTGATAGCCCCGCTTTGCCAGCAGGCTATGGACCTGAACTTCGACGGTCTGATTGTGGAAAGTCACTGTAACCCGGATTGCGCATGGAGCGACGCTTCACAACAAGTGACCCCGGACGTACTCGACTACATCCTCAATTTACTGGTTATCCGCACCGAAACCCAGACTACCGAAAGCTTGTCCCAACTTCGTAAGCAAATCGATGAATGCGATGATAACATCATTCAGGAACTGGCAAAACGTATGCGCGTGGCACGCGAAATAGGCACATACAAAAAAGAGCATGGCATCACCGTACTCCAAAGAGGACGTTATAACGAAATTCTGGAAAAACGCGGTGCACAAGGCGAGCAATGCGGAATGGGAGCCGAATTCATGAAAACCATCTTCGAAGCGATACACGAAGAATCGGTTCGTCAGCAAATGGAGATTATTAATAAATAGACAGTTCATTACGGGAAAAGGAACCCGTCACAGTTAGAAAAAGATAAAAAACATAATGAGTATGTAGCGTTTCACATTCGTGCGACGCTCTTCTCTCATTTGTGAGACGAGTATCTCTCAACTGTGAGAAAACCGTTTCACAGCTGTGAAACGATAATTGTTCCTACATCTTTGGCTCCGCTTCTTTTACTGTCAAGAGAAAGCAAAGCCTTTTTAAACCAATCATATCGTATGCGAATCTTAATTCTCGGAGCCGGAAAAATGGGCTCTTTTTTTACTGACATACTGAGTTTTCAGCACGAGACGGCCGTGTTCGACGTCAACCCGCACCAGTTGCGTTTTGTCTACAACACGTATCGTTTCACAACTCTGGAAGAAATCAAAGAGTTTGAACCGGAATTAGTCATCAATGCAGCTACAGTGAAATATACGCTGGACGCTTTCCGCAAAGTTCTGCCTGTATTGCCTAAAGACTGTATCCTAAGCGACATTGCTTCCGTAAAAACCGGACTGAAGAAATTTTATGAAGAGAGCGGCTTCCGTTATGTCTCCACCCATCCGATGTTCGGTCCCACTTTTGCCAGTCTCAGCAACTTGAGCAGTGAGAGTGCCATTATCATTAGCGAAAGTGATCATTTGGGGAAAGTATTCTTCAAGGATTTGTACAACAGTCTCCGGTTGAACATATTCGAATATACTTTCGACGAACATGATGAAACAGTAGCTTATTCACTCTCCATCCCTTTCGTTTCCACCTTTGTATTTGCTGCCGTCATGAAGCATCAAGAAGCTCCGGGAACGACTTTCAAGAAGCATATGGCCATTGCTAAAGGACTTCTGAGCGAAGACGATTATCTCTTGCAGGAAATTCTTTTCAACCCTCGTACCCCGGCACAAGTAGCCAATATCCGGACGGAATTGAAGAATCTTCTGGAGATTATAGAGAATAAGGATGCCGAAGGAATGAAGAAATATCTGACGAAGATACGGGAAAAGATTAAATAATATATCTAATTTTAAACGACCAACTCTGGTGTCATTTATATTGGATACCAGAGTTTTTTATGTAAAAAAAGAACATAGTATCAAAAATATTCATACATTTGTACTACACCTTATATTTTACAAGCGTATGAAACATATTACTTCTCTAACGATTTACTGTTGTCTATTATTGGCTACCTGTATGCAAGGGCATTCTCAAGAAAAAATGGTCACGACTAATTACAATGAAAATCTCCCAACGGAAACCCTTCCAGCTCCTATTATTGAGGTAGCTACAAGCACAGATGGAGGAAGATATATGCGTATCACAATGTTTTGCGAAACAGCAGATGCAGAAATCCACTACACATTAGACGGTACTATTCCTACCAAACAATCCCCCCTTTACACAGAGGAGATTACCGGTAATAGCCACAGCGTAACCATAAAAGCCATTACAACAAAGGATGGCTATCTTGATTCACCAATAGCAGAATATATGTATGGAGGTTCTGGCATTATAAATGAGCAAACAGATAAAAAGATTATCTCACGCATCTATCTACCGCTATCCGGTACCCCCCTATTCTCACCAACCGAAGGAATGAATATTGTTATCACAACCTATGAAGACGGACAATTGGAGACTCACAAAATGATATGGAAACCATAAGTTATTTTTAAGCTAAGGAACCCCCTCCTTATCTGGTATGAATATTAATTAACTTGATTATCCCGGAAATATCTTGTACCTTTGTGTTCGCAAAAAACAAAGGAGAATCCATGATAGATCAAGCAACCATAGACCGTATACTCGATGCTGCACAAATTGTAGACGTAGTATCCGAATTCGTCACACTACGCAAACGCGGGGTGAACTATGTGGGCTTGTGCCCGTTCCATAATGAAAAAACCCCTTCTTTCAGCGTTTCCCCCTCGAAAGGGCTATGTAAATGCTTTAGCTGCGGGAAAGGAGGAAATGCCGTACACTTCGTTATGGAACACGAGCAGATGTCGTACTACGAAGCACTAAAATATCTGGCTAAAAAGTATAACATCGAAATCAAGGAACGGGAGTTGACCAATGAAGAGAAACAAGCGCAAAGTACGCGTGAAAGTATGTTCATTGTCAACAACTTTGCCCGTGACTACTTTCAAAATATACTAAAGAATCACGTAGACGGTAGAAGTATCGGTATGGCTTATTTCCGTCAACGGGGTTTCCGGGACGATATTATTGAAAAATTCCAATTGGGTTTCAGTACGGAAAGCCACGATGCACTGGCACAAGAGGCTATCCGTAAAGGATTCAAAAAGGAATATCTCGTTAAAACCGGGCTTTGTTACGAAACAGACGACGGCCGTCTGCGCGACCGCTTTTGGGGACGTGTCATGTTTCCTGTACATACACTTTCGGGTAAAGTTGTAGCATTCGGTGGACGTGTGCTCAGCACGGAAAACAAAAAACTGGCCAAATACGTAAACTCTCCCGAATCGGAAATTTACCATAAAAGCAACGAACTATACGGAATTTACTTTGCCAAACAAGCAATTGTAAAGCAAGACCGATGTTTCCTTGTAGAAGGTTATACAGACGTTATCTCCATGCATCAATCAGGTGTGGAAAATGTGGTCGCTTCGTCCGGAACTTCTCTGACTCCCGGCCAGATACGCCTTATCCACCGTTTTACCAATAACATTACTGTACTCTACGACGGTGACATGGCCGGCATCAAAGCCTCCATCCGTGGTATTGACATGCTGCTGGAAGAAGGCATGAACATTAAAGTCTGCCTTCTGCCCGACGGCGACGACCCGGATTCTTTTGCCCGTAAACACAATGCCACCGAGTTTCAACAGTTCATCAAAGAACATGAAACGGACTTTATCCGCTTTAAAACCAATCTATTGCTGGAAGACGCCGGTAAAGATCCCATCAAACGGGCAGAACTGATAAACAACATCGTGCAAAGCATCTCGGTAATCCCGGAAGCCATTGTACGCGACGTATATATCAAAGAGTGCGGACAACTATTGCGCGTGGAAGACAAACTACTCGTTTCGGAAGTTGCCAAACGAAGGGAAATACAGGCGGAAAAAGAAAACAAGCCAATCCTTAATAACCCTAACAATGCGCCTTCCGGAATGCCGGCTGATGTATCGGGCGGAGATTTCCCGCCGCCGTTTCTCCCGGATGATGTGGAAGATCCTTACCGGTCCTATATCCCGCAGGAAGGAAAAGAGGGGCAAGAATTTTATCGATATGAACGTTTGGTTATCCAGGCAATAATACGTTATGGAGAGAAGATCATGTGTAACATGGAAGA
>ERZ773173.2441-NODE-2441-length-13912-cov-5.368550_pt1 | contig 13912 bp, 10 predicted proteins | sample MGYA00580535_ERZ773173 | MGnify/ENA primary metagenome ERZ773173 (study PRJEB29015, sample SAMEA2737856) | human gut metagenome | biome: human gut; feature: human-associated habitat; material: faeces | place: China | collected 2012 ...
GTCTGAATGTTTGAGCGAAGCGAGTTTCTAAGCGTTGTATGAAAAGATAATTATTTTCAAAACTAAAATTTTATCTGCGGTGATTTCTTTGCTTCGTTTCTTTGTCACCAAAGAAATGAACATAAAAAACTATTTTTCTTTAAAAATGTTAATCATTAAACGAATTGATAAGAAGACGGCTACTAGATATCCTAATACACCTAAAATAGGAATTTCCATTATTTGAGGTGTCATATTAGTAGTGCAGATAATGCTAGAACCTAAAAGTAGTGCAGAGCAAATGATACCGATGATTAATTTATTAATCATTTTATCTAAACGACGAAGTGGTTCTTCTGAGCCTGTTAAGTCTAAATTAACTTTAGTTTGTCCACTCATTGTCATTTTTAGGATATCAGATAATTGTTCTGGTATATGCATGGATTTTTGAAGCATTAAATAGCTATCTCGTTTGAATTTAGTAAATTCTTCTTTCCAACTGAAATTTCGTTTAAAATCAGCTCGCATGTGAGAGGCAAAAATATCAATAAAATTGACATTAGGACAACAAATTTTGAGAACAGATTCAATCGTAACGACACCACGAGCAAACATACTTAGACCAGGATTTATAGAAAGTTTATGACGGCGAGCAACAGTTATGATATCATGTGCTAATTCACTTAATTTTAATGTTTGGAAATTGGCATTACTATAACGGTTCATTAGATTATCAATATCTTCATAAAGTTGGATATGATTTAATTTTCCTTGAACAGTACCTAAAGTTAAAATAGCATTTTTCATTTCATAAGTATCATGTTGAACAAGGGCGTAAACAGCTTTTTTTAAAGCATCACGTTCTTTAGAAGATAAGCGTCCCATCATACCTAAATCAAGCCAAATAATTTTACCGTTTTTTATCCAAATATTACCTGGGTGAGGATCTGCATGAAAATAGCCATCTTCAATGATTTGTTTTACATAATTTTTGCCAAGATGAATACCTAATTCTTCAACATTATAACCTTGGGCTTTTAATTTGCTGATTTCATCAATGCGATGACCGTCAATATATTCCATTACAAGCACGCGAGCTGTAGTCAGTTCATGTTTTACAGTAGGACAATCAACGAAAATATCTTCACTATTGAGTCGTTTAAATTCGTCAATATGTTCAGCTTCCATCATGAAGTCCATTTCTTGCTTAGTGATATTCCACATTTCATCAAGAATGGCGTTAAAATCTAAAATGCTAGATGAAGTTTTAAAGACTTGTAAGATAGATACAGCTCGTTTTAATAAAACTATATCTTTAGCCATTACTTCATAAATTCCAGGACGTTGTACTTTGATGACTATTTTTTCACCAGTTTTTAATGTAGCTTTATGTACTTGAGCTATAGAAGCAGAGCCAAGTGCATGGTCATCTATATCGAGAAAAACATCTTCTATTTTTTTATTATATTCTTTTTCAAGGCAGTCTTTGATGATGCTAAAATCTAAAGGCTTAGCTTGTGTTTGCAATTTAGTCAATTCAATGGCATAATCGGCAGGTAAAAATCCTGGTTTTAAAGAGAGTATTTGACCTAATTTTACAAATGTAGGGCCTAAATCTTCTAGGATTAAACGCAATTTTTCAGGTGTCATATCGCTTGTAAGTACATTATGCTTACGTAAAACAAGCACCATTTCCCGTAAACGATGAGAGGAACTGTATTTTGTTTGTTTAGGAAATTTTATCAAATTAACACCTTCTATTATAAATTTTTAATATAATGTATTTAAATAAAATAATTATGTTTATTATAGCAAATAAGTGAAAAATAGTATAACAGTTTATTTATCACTTAGAATATGGATTTTTGATGAGCTTAAAATTTTTAATAAAAAAGAGTTGAAATATTAATTTGAAAATCTTCAAGTATATATTTCAACTCTTTTTATTTATTCTTCTGTAATATTATCTAAAATTTGTAGAATTTCTTGTCCGTAATTATTTCCAGGAACTGCCCAACGACCATTTAAACCAGGCCATGTATCAATTGTTGATGTAGAATAAACGGCACGAACTAAGGAATAACGTGGGTCTACTACATCTTCGCGAGGAGGTCTAACGGAAGCATAAGCCAATAAATGTTGAATATGAGCTCTAACACCAATACGAGCTGTTTCAAAATAAGCACCTTTTACAGTAGCACTTGTTGTACCTAGACCGCAATAATTATTTTGGTCAGGTATTACTGTACCACCATATCTAAAAAATCCTGTTTCTTTTAAAGCTTGAGCAAAAGCTGCATCAGGACGAATTCCTTCTTTGCCAGCTTCTTCATAATAATAATCAACTAATTCTTCAGCAGAAACTGTAATTTTAGGATTTGGGTTATTTTTGAGCAGGTAATTTACGCATTGTTCACGAGTTGCAATAGCTGAACCCATGATAGAAGAACTGCCATAATTTACTACTTTATTTTGTTCTTTTTTATCAGAGTCGCCTTTTAAAATAGCAGCGATTTTTTCTGATACAGAGTGATTAGATGTTTCTTTTTTATCAAAAGTATTATCATCATTATCAGTTTTTAAAGCAATAACAGCACTTGTTTCGCGTTGTTGATGTTGACTTAAGCCCTTTAAAGTATAATTATTTTGCATAGGAGTCATACTAGCTTGACTAGGAAAACTAATACTGATACAAGCTGCGACAATTAAAGAACTACCAAGAATTTTATATTTGCGAAAAAACATAGAAGATAAAGGACCTCCTTAAGTATTAAATTTTTAATTGCTTAAGACTACAAATTGGATAATAAACAAAAGCATAAATACATAAAGTAGAGGGTGAACTTGTTTAATTTTTCCAGAGAATATTTTTATTAAGCAATAAGAGATAATACCGATACCAACAGCATCAGTGATACTGTAAGATAATGGCATCATTAGAAAAATCAAGAAAGCAGGAAAAGCTTCTTGCATATCGTCCCAATTTATACGAGATAAACTGCTCATCATATAAAAACCAACAATAATTAATGCTGGTGCAGTAACTGCTGGAACAGTGGATAAAACTTTAGCGATTGGAGCTGTAAAAAGCATCAAGAGGAATAATAAAGCAATGATGACGTTTACAAAACCAGTACGACCACCACTAGCTACACCAGAACCAGATTCAACATAAGCAGATGTTGGGCTTGTACCAAAAATAGAACCAACAAGGCTAGCGATAGAATCTGCTAAAAGAGCGCTTTTTACATTAGGAAAAGTATCATTTTTCATCAATCCTGCTTGTTTGGCAATACCAAGCATAGTACCAGTAGTATCAAATAAAGTAACAATGAAAAATGTAAAAATTATAGTATAAAGATTATGAGAAATAGCTCCCATGATATCCATTTGCATAAATGTATTACCGAGTTCAGGTATACTGAAAATAGTATCAGGTAAGCTGATATAACCAAAAAGGAAAGATAATATAGAGGTAATAATCATGCCTAAAAACAAAGCACCACGTACATTATTTACCACTAAAATAATGCTTATAAATAAACCGATAAGTGACATATAAGTTACAGGGTCAGTAAAATTACCAAGAGTAACTAGGGTAGCTGGAGAAGCTACAATAATATGAGCACTTTGAAGACCGACAAAACTGATAAATAAACCGATACCAGCACTGATACCTTCTTTCATTGAAGCTGGTATAGCGTTGATAACAGCTTGACGAAATGATGTCAATGAAAGGATTAAAAAGATTAAAGCGGAAATAAATACAGCACCTAAAGCTTCTTGCCAAGGAATTCCCATGGAAATTACTACAACAAAACTAAAGTAAGCATTCATTGCAAGTCCAGGAGCAATCGCTATAGGGTAGTTAGCAAAAATTCCCATGAATAAGCAACCGACAATAGTTGCAATTATTGTGGCAAAAAATACACCATTAAAATCCATACCTGTCTGGCTTAGAACACTAGGATTTAAGATGATGATATATGCCATAGTTAAAAAGGTAGTAAAACCAGCAAGGGTTTCAGTAAAATAAGAAGTTTTTCGTTCTTCAAATTTAAAATATTCTTTTATTGACATGACAAAACCTTTCTGAGATTTATTTTGTATACTATCATATAATACCATAATTGTGAAAAAATTTTTAGTATAAATTTAATAATAATAGTTATTATCTTTAAATTGAATATTAAATATGATATCATTATATAGTTAGATAGTTATTTGTATATTAAAGAAAGGAGAAATATAGTGAAAAGATATCTTTTTATTTTAGTATTAAGCTTAATGACTGTTATTAGTTTTCCAATAAATAATTCTTTTGCGGCGACAGAACCGTTATCTGAAGAAGTTTTTCAGTGGGTACAGGCAACACCTCGTTCAAGTTATTATTTTAATAAAGATGCTATGACCTATGAAATTGGAGCAGATGGCTATGCCGACACGAATATTTTAATTGTACCAACAGTAAGACTTTTTGATAATATGCAAATTCAAGATGTGATAATGAAAAGACAATGGAGAAATTTAAGCACGTATAGATTTGATGAATTATCTGGTGTAGCAGAATATTTGCGAATAAATATAAAAGATAAAACAGTAGAATATACAGAATGTGTATATTTAGACCAAGGATATAACTCTTTGTATGTTAATTATGAAAGACCAACTCAAAATATGAATACAATGAGTGTAAAAGATGTAGATTATAATTTTTATCAAGCTATATTAGATTATGAAAAAGAACATAGAAAAGAGCTTTTAACAAAAATTATTGATCAGGTGAAACCTGAAGATTTAAAAGCTGCAGGAATAACTTTAACTAAAGAGCAAAAAAAGAATATGAAAGAAAATAAAAAGCAGAGAAGATAATACGCTATTTGGCAGTGGAGAGGTGTAAACTTTGTATTCTAGGAGTTGGAAAAAACTAGTTTTAGGAATTTGTTTAGTTGTTTGTTTAGTAAATATTTTTAATGTAGAAAAAGTATTTGCTAAAGATGAGAAAAAAGTAATTTTGTATGTGCCTCAAGATGATAGACCGATATCTTCCGATCAAACAGCACAAGTAATCCGTTCTATGGGTTATACTGTAGAGATGCCACCAAAAGATTTATTAGGTGATAGAGATAAAGCTGGCAGACCAGAAGAAATTAATCGTTGGTTAGTGGAAAATGGTGGTAAAGATAAAGTAGCAGTAATATCTTCTGATGCTATGATTTATGGAAGCTTAGTAGCTTCAAGAAAACATCATATACCAAAAGATTTATTGTTAAGACGTGTAAAAAATATAGAAAAGTTGCATGATACGCACCCTAAAATGCCTATATATGTATTTTCTTCTATTATGAGAACGCCAAAAGATGGAGCTTCTTCAGGAACAGAAGAGCCAGAATACTATGTAAAATATGGACAAGCTATAGCTAATTATACAAAAATTGATAATGCCGATATTTCAGGATTAAATGAAAGTTATCAAGTAACTCTAAGAGAAGGCGTACCAGAGGCTGCTTTAAAAGACTGGCTTTCCCGTCGCAGAACAAATGTGGAAGTCAATAAAAAATTGATAAATTTAGTTAAAAATAATGATGTAGTGTATATGGCAACAGGAAAAGATGATAATTCTAAATTATCGCAGACTCATAGAGAAAGTAATGAGTTGAGAGAATATGCAAATAGTTTAGGATTAAAAAATAATCGCTTTCAAGTTTTAACTGGTTTAGATGAAGTTGGGCTTTTAGTTTTAACTAGAGCTGTTAATGAATTAGAAAATTATAAGCCATATGTTTATATAAAATATGCTTCTGGTTATGGCGGAGCAACTGTGCCAACATATTCAGATGAGTCTATAGATAATACACTTACAAGTCAAATAACGGCTATCGGTGGTATTAGAACATATGATTTGAAAAAAGCTAATTTAGTAATGTTTATAAATACTAATCGCAGTGGCTGGACATATGATGCTAATACTCCAGTAAATACGCTTCAACCAAGATATAATACAATGGATTTTGTTGAAGATATAGAAAGCTTTGTCAATGCAGGCTATCATGTGGCTGTAGGTGATATTGCTTTTGCTAATGGAGCAGACAATGCTTTGATGAAACAATTACAAGATAGAGATTTATTAGATAAATTATATGGATATGCTGGTTGGAATACAGCGACTAATAGCACTGGTTTTGCATTAGGCATGGGAATTGTAGGCAATCAGATAAGCCAAGATAAGCGCAATGAATTATTATTGACTAGATATTTAGATGATTGGGTATATCAAGCAAATGTTCGTCAAAGTGTAAACTCTTATTTAAACTTATTGCCAGGTAGTGGTGATTATTTAACTATAGGAGATACAAAAAGACCATATATTGAAGAATATGGTACAAAATTAATGCGTTCTTTTGTAAGTGATAATTTAAATTTATTTAATGAAGCAGTAAATGTTTCGATAACAATGCCATGGAATAGAATTTTTGAAGCTAATTTCGATGTTTCTGGTAATAAATTAAATGAAACAGTATTGAAAAAGCATTTAAAATATTAAATGAAAAAGCCTGCATATTATTTTGCAGGCTTTTCTAGTATGATTGAAATTATGATATAATTTATTATGATTAAGATATTTATAATTAATGAGGTGATAAAGTGCAGTTTAAATATTTAAAACAACTATTATGTCTTTTTTTAATGATGATAGTAGTTTATGTACCGAATGTTGTTTGTGCTAATTTAAATAAAACTATTATTTTTGTACCCCATGATAATAGACCGATTTCTTTTAAGCAGACAGCGGATAATATTCGTGATTTAGGATATGAAGTATTGACACCACCAGAAGAACTCTTAGGTAATAGAGAAAATCCTTATGCAAAACCAGAAGAGTTATCTAAATGGGTGATAGAAAATGCAAAAAAAGCTGATGCAGCAGTAATATCTTCAGACTCTATGGTTTATGGTAGTCTTGTTGCTTCAAGAAAACATAATTTAAGTGAAGATGTTGTTTTAGCTAGAGTGCATAATTTTGAAAAGATACATCAAGCAAATCCAAATATGAAATTATATGTATTTGGCTCGATTATGAGAACACCTCAAACAAGTGAAGCGTCAGGTAGTGAAGATGCAAATTATTATGCTCAATATGGTGCAGATATTGCGCGTTATACTGCATTGACTGATAAATTAGAACAAGATGGACTAACACATAAAGAAAGAAAACAGTTAAAACAATATGAACAAAAAATACCAAAAGCAGCTTTAGATGATTGGCTTTCTCGTAGACAAGGTAATTTTTTAGTAAGTAAGAATTTAATTGATTTAGCTAGAAATGATGTGATTACTTATTTAGCATTAGGTTGTGATGATAATGCTAAATATTCACAGACCAATAAAGAACGTCGCGCCCTTGATAATTATGGCAGTGATTTAGGTGAATTGAAATATCAATCAGTAGCTGGAATTGATGAAATTGGTTATGTTTTATTGACTAGAGCAGTGAATAATTTACAAGGTGATATTCCATTTGTAAGTGTTCATTATGCTAAAGGTACAGGAGAAAATACGATACCAGCATATTCTAATGAACCAATTAAAAATTCTATAGCGACTCATATCAAAATGGCTGGCGGTATGAAAGTCAATAGCGATAAAAGAGCAGATTTAGTATTCATGGTTAATACTAATTTTGACGGCACAACAGGTGCTGCTAATGATTTAAATAATGTATATATACCAAATGAAAATATCATAGATTTTGTCAATATGGTCGATGAAGCTGTACAGGCTAATAAAAAAGTAGGTATTGGCGATATCACATTTGGCAATGGTTCTGATAATGCTTTAATGTTTAGTTTATATGGTAAGAATTTATTAGATAAATTAAATGCTTATTCAGGTTGGAATACACCTACAAATAGTACTGGTTATGCTTTGGCTATGGGCATGGGAGCAAATTATACAGATAGAGTGGGCATTTTAAAAATGCTTGAAGTCCGTTATTTAGATGATTGGCTCTATCAAGCAAATATCAGACAAGCTGTAGCGAATAGATTAAATTCCATGCCTGGTGAAGGCGATTATGGTAATACAAAAACTAGAACTTTACCAGCAGAAAAATTAGCTACAGAAGCTTTACAGAAAATGATAGCTGATTATGGCTTAGAAAAATTTGAAGGTCAATCTTATGTGGCTGATGCGCAAATAAGATTTCCATGGCAACGTATGTTTGAAGCAGATATAGTTTTTCCTGAAGAAAAAGTATCTGTAGAAGAAAAAATAGAAAAATAAATTATAGTTCACATAAAGCTCTATATTAAGTATAATAATTAATATTTAATATAGAGTTTTTATTTTATAGATGATATTTTGATTTAATTTATAAGTTTATTTTTATTAAGGAGAATTTTAAATGTTTACACGAATTATATCGTTTATCAGTTCAAGTAGAAGAGATATTTTAATTTTATTTACAGCTTTATTTAATAGAAATACACCAAAGATGATAAAGACAATGACAATTATAGCGTTTTTATATCTTATAAGTCCTATTGATTTTTTACCAGATATGATACCGGGACTAGGATTATTAGATGATGCAGTAGTTGTGCCGGGAATTTTATATGCTATGCTTCAGATGTTACCTGCTTCTGTCAGAGCAAAATCAGAAGCACAGGCAGATTATTTAGGGCCGAAAATGCCTTGGCTTTTAGCTATTTGTGGAATTTTTCTCATAGCATGGACTATATTTGTTTTTGTAGCGATTTATAATTTTATTTTTAATTAATTCAAGTAATTTAGGAGATGAAATTATGCGTTTATATATAGCTGAAAAACCAAGTATGGGAGCAGAGATTGCAAAATGTTTGACAGGCCCTGTGCAAAGAAAAGATGGATATTTAATAACTAAAGATGGAATTGTAACATGGGCTTTTGGTCATATTTTGCGTCAAGCTGAGCCAGAAGAATACAATGCTAAATATAAAAATTGGAAAGCTGAAGATTTACCGATTATACCCAAACAGTGGAAAATGATTATAGATGAATCTTGCAAAAAGCAATTTGGTATTATTAAAAATCTTATTGATAAAGCTGATGAAATAGTTCATGCAGGCGACCCTGATAGAGAAGGGCAATTATTGATTGATGAAGTTTTAGATTATTTAAATTGTCAAAAACCTGTAAAGCGAATTTTATTAAATGCCTTAGACGAGGAAAGTATAAAAAAAGCTAATAAAGATTTGCGAGATAATCGAGATTTTTTAAATTTAAAAAAATCTGCTTTAGCTAGAGCAAGAGCAGATTGGCTTATCGGTATGAATTTGTCTAGGGCATATACTTTGGCAGCAAGAAGAGCAGGGAAAAAAGGTGTATTTGCTGTAGGTAGGGTAAAAACGCCGACACTTGCTTTAGTTGTCCGCAGAGAACGCGAATTAAAAGATTTTAAGCCAGTGGATTATTTCACGATAAAAGCGATATTTGCTCATGAAAATGGTGAATTTAGTGCCACATGGAAGCCTAAAGATACACAGGCGGGACTAGATTTTGAAAATCGTTTAATTGATGAAAATATAGCTAAAGCTTTAATTGGTAAATTTGCTCAAAAAACAGAAGCAGGAAAAATAATAGCTTATCAAAAAGCACAGAAAAAAGAAGCACAAAGATTGCCATTTTCTTTATCTAGTTTGCAAGTTTTGGCAGGTAAAAAATATGGATATGACCCGCAATTAGTATTAGATACTGCACAAAAATTATATGAGAAAAAATTGACGACATATCCACGTTCTGATTGTGAATATTTACCACAAAGCCAGTTTAGTGATGCTAAAATTATTTTGCAGAATTTATATAATATCAATGAAAAGCAATTGGCTAATTGGGCAAAAAAATGTGATTTAAAAACGAAAAGTAGAGCATGGAATGATAAAAAAATTACAGCTCATCATGCGATTATTCCAACAAAAGTAAAAGTTAATTTAATGAGTTTGACTACAGAAGAAAGAAATATTTACTTTTTAATAGCTCAAGCATATATAGCACAATTTTATCCAGTTCATATTTATGACCAGACTAAAATCAGCATAGAATATATGCAAGAATTGTTTGTAACAAGTGGTAGAGTCGTAAAACAGATGGGGTGGAAAGAATTATATGTGCAAAATAATAAAGAAAAATCTTTAAATGAAGACGATAAAAAAGAAGATAATGAAGAAAAAGAAGAACAAAATTCATTGCCACTTATGAAAAAAGGTGATGAAGTAGAATATGTAAAAGGCGAATATGATAAAAAATCTACAAAACCACCAACTCGCTTTACAAGTTCGACACTGCTTGCAGGTATGAAAGATATTCATAAATATGTAAAAGATGTAGAAGTTAAGAAAAAATTAAAAGATATTTATGGTATTGGCACAGAAGCGACAAGAGCAACTATTATCGAAGATTTAGTAAAGAGAAATTTTTTACAACTTGAAGGTAAAAAGAAATATTTAGTGCCAACACAGTCGGCATATATTTTAATTGATGCACTGCCAGATGAAATGACATATCCAGACTCTACAGCTGTTTGGGAAGATTATCTTCATTCTTTATCTGAAGGTCAGGGAACAATTGAAGAATTTTTAGCTAAACAGGCAGAATTTACGCAGAATTTATGTATTAAAGCAACAAAGACAGTTTTGGTACAAGAGCATGAATATAAATGCCCTAGATGTAATCAAGGTATTTTAGTAAAACGCAAAGGTAAAAATGGTGAGTTTTGGGGCTGTTCTAACTTTCCTAATTGTCGTATGACTTGTAATGATGTAGATGGCAAGCCAGATATAGAAAAAACAAAATTTAATTTCAATAATTATCGACAAATGAGTTATAATAATAGTGATAAAAATTATATAAAATCTGGGCAAAATGAGATATTTCAGCAAGATAATCAATTGATTTCAGCTTGGGATTTAATCGCTAGAGAAAATACGAAAAAGATGAATTTTGCTCCTAAAGAAAAATTTTCAGCAATGCCTATAGAGAAAAATAAAAATACTAAAGCTACATCAAAATATTTATGTACACGTTGTAAAGAAGGCAATTTACGTAGAATTCGCGGTAAAAATGGTTGGTTTTGGGCATGCTCAAATTATCCTCATTGTACAGCTACTTATGATGATAATAACGGAATTCCTGTGATATAGAAAGCTCAAAATACGTTGAACTAGTATATGAATTTTTAAATCTATTTAAAGAATTTTTATTAACTATACTAAAATGTAAATTAAAAGTAAGTACAACGTAAAAATATTCAGATAAAGAAAAAGTTGAAAAATAACTTATGATTTTATATAATTATACTAGATTTAAATTTATACAATATAGGAGGTGAATTACCTGTTTCAATGTTAGTATAAATAGTTGATACAGGTAATTAATTATTGGAGCTAATTGAAGTTCTGTTGAAATTAATTTTAGTAGTATTTTTAGTGTTTATGAATGGTTTTTTCGTAGCGGCGGAATTTGCCCTTGTAAAAATTCGTTCCTCTCGTTTGGAAACGCTTTTACAAGAAGGTAATACACGAGCTAAATATGCCAAAAAGCTCACAGACCATTTAGATGCATCTTTATCAGTAACACAGTTAGGGATAACACTTGCATCCCTTGGTTTAGGTTGGGTTGGTGAGCCAGCTGTTGCAGCTTTATTAGTACCGGTTGTGCAGTTCTTTGGCTTTGGTGAAGATTTTGCTCATTCTATAGCACTTGTGGTAGGTTTCTCTCTTATTACAGCAATGCATATTATTTTAGGTGAATTAGCACCAAAATCTATGGCTATTCAAAAAGCAGAAACTGTAACACTTAATATTTCTATACCAATGCTTATTTTCCACAAGATTATGTGGCCGGCTGTATGGATTTTAAACCATGTAGCTAACTGGGTAATAATTCGCCTTGGTTTTGAAGTGGCAAGTGAAGGTGAAGAAGCTCATAGTGAAGAAGAAATTCGCTTGTTGATGGAAGAAAGTCATAAACATGGATATATTGATAAAACAGAATTGACTTTTGTAGATAATGTATTTGATTTATCTAATCTTACAGTTAGAGAGATTATGATCCCTCGAACAGATATGATTTGTTTGTATTTAGAAGACTCTTTTGATGAAAATGTAAAAAAAGCGTTGACTGAACAGATGACAAGATATCCTGTTTGTATTGAAGATAAAGATAATATAGTAGGATTTTTGCATATAAAAGATTTATTAAATCCATTATATGCGCGCAAAAATATTGATATTAGGTCATTATTAAGAGAAGTTACTGTCGTACCAGAATCTATGCCAGTGCGTAATTTGTTAAAACTTATGCAAGGAAAACGTTTACAATTAGCTATTGTTGTAGATGAATATGGCGGTACAGCTGGTATGGTTACTTTAGAAGACATTGTTGAGGAAATTGTTGGTGAAATTCAAGATGAATTTGATGAAGAAAGACCAACAGTAGAAAAACGTACAGAGAAATTATATTCCCTTGATGCGAAAATGTTACTTGATGATGTAAATGAAATGTTTGGAACTAATATTGAAGAAGAAAATATAGATACTATCGGTGGTTGGCTTTCTACACAGGTAGATACTCCTCCACGTGTAGGTCAAAAAGCTAACTTTGGCGATGATGAATTCTTTGTCGAAGAAGTAGATAGAGTTCGTATTACGCGCGTATTAGTAAAATTAAATCATACTGTAGATGGAAATACAGATATTTAAAAAGTTGCGAATATGTTTATATTTTAGTATAAGCATTTCTATATAGTTAATAATATGCATTATATTGTATATCAAAGAAGAAAAGGGGTAATTTGATATGTTAAAATCTATTGCAATCATGACTAGTGGTGGAGATAGCCCAGGAATGAATGCTGCAGCTCGTGCGGTAGTTCGTACAGCTCTTTATGAAGGAGTAAAAGTATTTGGTATCTATGATGGATACAAAGGTATGATTGAAGATCGTATCGTAGAATTAAATTCTCAAAGCGTTAGTGATATTATCCAACGTGGCGGTACTTTCTTAGGTACAGCTCGTTGCCCAGAATTCAAACAAGAAGAAACTCGTAAAGAAGCTCTTAAAATTCTTCAAAGCCATGGCATTGAAGGTTTAGTTATTATCGGTGGTGATGGTAGCTTAACTGGTGGTTCTTTATTAAGCGATTTAGGTATGCCAATCGTTGGTCTTCCTGGTACTATCGATAATGATGTTTGGGGCTCTGATTATACTATCGGTGCTGATACTGCATTAAACACTATCTTAGATGCAATCAATAAACTTCGTGATACAGCATCTGCTCATCGTCGTATCATCGTTCTTGAAGTTATGGGTCGTAAATGTGGCTGGCTTGCTATGATGGCAGGTATCGCTGGTGGTGCAGAATATGTTCTCGTTCCAGAAGTTAAATATGACCTTAACAAAATTTGTGATGAACTCAAAACATCTTATGACAATGGTCGCCGTTATAGCATCGTTGTTGTTGCTGAAGGTGTAGGCAGTGCTGTAGATATCGGTAAAGAAATCGGTGAAAAAACTGGTATCGATACTCGTGTAACTGTATTAGGTCACGTTCAACGTGGTGGTTCTCCAACAGCTGAAGACCGTGTAAAAGCTAGTATGTTAGGTGAAAAAGCTGCTTTAGCACTTCTCAATGGTCAGTCTAATATCGTATTTGGTATCAACGAAGGTAAAGTTGTAGCTATTGACCTTCATGATTCTGTAAATAACAACAAAACATTAGACCCAGAATTAGTACGCTTAGCACGTGTATTATCTAAATAATAATTTAGGCTAAAAATAAAAGCATTAAAGTTTGGATTAATTCTGATATGCACCCAAAATATTGGACATATTAATTAAGCTACTAATTGAGACTTAGTTCTGTATTCTACAGGACTAAGTCCTTTTAGTTTTATCT
>ERZ773173.2463-NODE-2463-length-13800-cov-96.435649_pt1 | contig 13800 bp, 10 predicted proteins | sample MGYA00580535_ERZ773173 | MGnify/ENA primary metagenome ERZ773173 (study PRJEB29015, sample SAMEA2737856) | human gut metagenome | biome: human gut; feature: human-associated habitat; material: faeces | place: China | collected 2012 ...
AATACTTTGTGTATGAATTAGTTGGCTAATTTTATACTATTTAATGAATGTCCCTTCTTATATGGATGATGTAAGAATAAACGGTAATCGGATGCGTGGAACTTTTTACTTGTCTGATGGTGCTGCTCCATTTGATTTTGAACTGAGGATGGAATAAAAAATAGAAAAAAGAAAAACGGCTGTTTCAAAACGTTTTGAAACAGCCGTTTTTCTTTTTTATCCATTACGTTTCAGAAACAGTTTCTTGAACTCTCCCGGATACGGCGTTTCAAACTGCATCAGCTCTCCGGTGACAGGATGGCGGAAGCACAGCTTGAAGGCGTGCAGCGCCAGTCGTCCGATAGGATTTATCTCTTCCAGTCCGTAGCGTCCGTCGCCAATGATGGGATGTCCCAGGTCCTGCATGTGCACGCGGATTTGGTTTTTGCGTCCCGTCTCCAGCATCAGTTCCACGAGCGAGAAGCCGTTGGCGCGTTTGATGGTGCGGTAGTGGGTGATTGCTTCCTTGCCGCCATCGTCCGTGGGGCTGGAATATACGTACAGCTTGCGGTCGGTGAGCCATGAGCGCACCATGCCGGCATTGTTTTCCATTTCACCTGCAACGACGGCTACATAGCGGCGGTCGGTTACGATGTTGTGCCAGTTGTCGCGCAGCGTATTCTGCGTCTTTTCGTCTTTGGCAAACATCAGCAGTCCCGAGGTGTCGCGGTCCAGGCGATGCACGATGTACACGCGGTGCTGCCTGCCCGAACGCTGTACATATTCGTTCAGAATGGTGTAGGCGGTACGCTCTTTCTGCCTTTCCGTATTGACGGACAGCAATCCCTGCATCTTCTCCACCACGATGAGGTAAGCATCTTCGTATACGATTTTCAGTAATTTGTTGTTGAACTCCTTGCGTCCCTTCTCACGGCTGATCTGGACTTTCATACCCGGCTTCAGCGGGAAGTTGTACTGCGTTGTGATGACGCTGTCTACATATACAACCCGCTTGCTCAACAATGCCTTCAACTTGGTGCGGCTGGCATCCGGCATTTTCGCTGCCAGAAATTCCATCAGCTCCATAGGCTCTTTTACCATATAGTCCGTATATTGCGTGCGGGCTCTTGCTATAATTCTTTCTTTTGCCACGAGGATAATAATTTGCGATTAATGATTCAATTCTAAAACAAGGCTTTGCATCGGCTTACCGGAATGCCGTACCGCTTTTCGGGAGTGCGGCTTCCGGTTGCCCAATCTCTGCTTCGGTTTCCTAAGTAGCACTTCACGTTTCCAAAGTAATACTTCACGTTTCTGAAGTAGCACTCTACGTTCCTGAAGTAGCCCTTTACGTTTCCAAAGTAGCTCTTTGCACTTCCGAAGTAGCCCTTTACATTTCCCAAAGTGATACTCACATTCCCGAAGTAGCCCCTTATGCTTTCACGTTCCCGAAGAGCTGCCTCAGTCCTCTGCTTTTTCCGCCGGATTTTTCAACTCAAGCAGCACTACGTTTTCCACATGATGCGTATGCGGGAACATATCCACCGGCTGGACGGCCTTCACCCGGTATTTGGCATCGAGCAGCTGTAAGTCCCTTGCCTGCGTGGCGGGATTGCAGCTTACGTACACAATGCGTTTCGGCTCTGCAAACAGGATAACATCCACCACATCCTGGTGCATGCCCGCACGAGGAGGGTCGGTGATGATTACATCCGGACGCCCGTACTCGTTGATAAAGTCCTGCGTCAGCATGTCCTTCATGTCGCCGGCAAAAAACAGCGTATTCCTGATGCCGTTGATTTCCGAGTTGACCTTGGCGTCCTCGATGGCTTCGGGCACATATTCGATGCCGATGACCTGGCGCGCTTGTCCGGACACGAAGTTGGCGATGGTTCCCGTGCCGGTATAAAGGTCGTAAACCAGCTCGTTGCCGGTGAGCCCTGCGAAGTTGCGGGCCACTTTGTACAAAGTGTATGCCTGCTCGGAGTTGGTCTGGTAGAACGACTTTGGACCCACCTTGAAGCGCAGCCCTTCCATCTCCTCGAAGATATGGTCTTTGCCTTTGAACGTGTGCACGTCGAGGTCGGTAATGGTGTCGTTGCACTTATTATTAATAATGTATAGCAGCGACGTGATTTCGGGGAAAGTGTCCGCTACGTACTGCAACAACTGTTTGAACAGCGCCATCTCCTCGTCCTTCTCAATCTTGCAGATGAGGATAACCATCAGCTCGCCGGTGGTGGAAGTGCGCACAATCATATTGCGTAGCATCCCTTCGTGCGTGCGCAGGTTAATGAACGGATAGTTGTGCTCGTAGGCATAGTCGCGCACGGCGTTGCGGATGCGGTTGGATATGTCGTCCTGCAGCCAGCACTTCTCGATGGCCAGTACCTTGTCGAAGGCGTTGGGAATGTGGAAGCCTACCGCATTCATCTGCTCGTACACCACATTCTGCCGGACCTCTTCCGCTGTGAGCCAGCGCTTGTTGGAGAAAGTAAACTCAAGCTTGTTGCGGTAGAACTCCGTTTTTGCGGAACCGAGTATCGGCGATATTTCCGGGAGCTCCACTTTTCCGATGCGGGTAAGGTTGTCCGTTACCTGCTTCTGCTTGTATCTTATCTGTTCCGAATAGGGGAGCACCTGCCATTTGCAGCCGCCGCATACACCGTAGTGCTGACAGAACGGAACGGCTCTTACCGGTGAGTATTGGTGAAACTTCACCGCTTCCGCCTCGGCATAATGATGCTTTTTTCTCTTGATTTGCAGGTCTACAACGTCGCCCGGAACGACGTACGGTACGAAAATTACCAAATCATTGACCTTCGCGATGGCTTTTCCTTCGGCAGCCACATCCGTAATTTCCACCTTTTCCAACAGGGGAAGTTCTTTTCTCTTTCTTGCCACTTTTACACCAGTATAATAAATTCAACGGCAAAAATAGGTATTTTTCCGTAATTTCTCTCTATGAATGGGAATATTAAATTTTGCAATCTCGAAATTGCATTTTGACTTAAAGTTTTTTCTCAAAAAGTTTTCTAGTCTGCGAAATATACTTAGATTTGCGAGCAGAAAAAATGAAGAAATCACAATCAGAAACTTTAAATTGATATTATGGACAAAAAAAGAGTTTACACCTTTGGTAACGGCCAGGCAGAAGGAAAAGCCGGCATGAGAAACCTTTTGGGGGGTAAGGGAGCCAACCTGGCAGAGATGAACCTTATCGGAGTTCCGGTTCCTCCGGGCTTCACAATCACGACAGAAGTTTGCACAGAATATTATGAAATGGGGCAGGAAAAAGTCGTTGCCCTGTTGAAACAGGAAGTGGAAAACGCCATCGCGCACGTGGAGACACTGATGCGCTCCAAATTCGGCGATGTGGAAAACCCGCTGCTGGTGTCCGTCCGTTCGGGCGCACGCGCTTCCATGCCGGGCATGATGGATACGATTCTTAACCTCGGCCTGAACGATGAAGTGGTGGAAGGGCTGATTCGCAAGACGGGCAACCCCCGCTTTGCATGGGACTCCTACCGCCGTTTCGTACAGATGTACGGTGACGTGGTGCTGGGCATGAAGCCGGTGAACAAGGAAGATGTAGACCCGTTCGAGGCCATTATAGAAGAGGTGAAACATGCCAAAGGCGTGAAACTGGACAACGAACTGGAAGTGGAAGACCTCAAGGAGCTTGTCAAGCGCTTCAAGGCTGCCGTCAAGCAGCAGACCGGAAAGGATTTCCCCACCTGCGCCTACGAACAGCTGTGGGGTGCTGTCTGCGCCGTGTTCAACTCATGGATGAACGAGCGCGCCATCCTCTACCGCAAAATGGAAGGAATTCCCGATGAGTGGGGTACTGCCGTAAGCGTGCAGGCAATGGTGTTCGGCAATATGGGCGACACTTCCGCCACGGGAGTCTGCTTCAGCCGCGATGCCGCCACGGGCGAAGACCTCTTTAACGGCGAATATCTGATCAACGCACAGGGCGAGGACGTTGTGGCAGGTATCCGTACCCCGCAGCAGATTACCGTTATCGGCTCCAGACGCTGGGCGGAACTTGCCGGCGTAAGCGAGGAGGAGCGTGCCGCCAAGTATCCTTCCATGGAAGAGGCGATGCCCGAAATCTACAAGGAGCTGGATGCTTTGCAGACGAAGCTGGAAAACCACTATAAGGATATGCAGGACATGGAGTTCACCGTGCAGGAAGGCAAGCTCTGGTTCCTCCAGACACGTAACGGCAAGCGTACCGGAGCCGCCATGGTGAAGATAGCCATGGATTTGCTCCACCAGGGTATGATTGACGAAAAGACGGCGCTGTTGCGTTGCGAACCCAACAAGCTGGACGAACTGCTTCACCCCGTATTCGACAAGGCGGCCTTGAAGCAGGCGAAGGTTCTTACCCGCGGTTTGCCGGCTTCTCCGGGCGCGGCCTGCGGCCAGATTGTGTTCTTTGCCGATGATGCTGCCGAATGGCACGCTGCCGGCAAGCGCGTGGTAATGGTGCGTATCGAAACTTCTCCGGAAGATTTGGCGGGTATGGCCGTTGCCGAAGGCATCCTGACCGCACGTGGCGGTATGACTTCGCACGCTGCCGTTGTGGCTCGCGGCATGGGTAAGTGCTGTGTATCCGGTGCGGGAGCGTTGAACATCGACTACAAGGCACGCACGGTAGAGGTGGACGGCGTTGTGTTGAAAGAAGGCGACTTCATCTCTCTGAACGGTAGTACCGGCGAGGTTTACAAAGGAAAAGTGGAAACGAAGGCCGCCGAGCTGTCCGGTGATTTTGCCGAACTGATGCAACTGGCCGATAAATATACGAAATTGCAGGTACGCACCAATGCCGATACGCCGCACGATGCACAGGTGGCACGTAACTTCGGGGCAGTGGGCATCGGTCTGTGCCGTACGGAACACATGTTCTTCGAAGGTGAGAAAATCAAGGCGATGCGCGAAATGATTCTGGCGGAAAACGCGGAAGGACGTCGCAAGGCGTTGTCTAAGATTCTGCCATACCAGCAGGCAGACTTCAAGGGCATCTTCAAGGCTATGGAAGGTTGCCCGGTAACCGTGCGTCTGCTCGACCCTCCTTTGCACGAATTCGTTCCCCACGATTTGAAGGGGCAGCAGGAAATGGCGGATACCATGGGCGTAAGCTTGCAGTATATCCAGCAGCGTGTGGAAGCGCTTTGCGAACATAACCCGATGCTGGGCCACCGCGGTTGCCGCTTGGGCAATACGTATCCGGAAATCACGCAGATGCAGACTCGTGCCATCCTCGGCGCTGCCCTGGAACTGAAGAAAGAGGGCGTTGAGACACATCCCGAAATCATGGTTCCGCTGACCGGTATCCTGTACGAGTTCAAGCAGCAGGAAGAGGTTATCCGTGCCGAAGCTGCCAAGTTGTTTGCCGAAGCAGGCGACAGCATCGAGTTCAAGGTAGGTACGATGATTGAAATCCCGCGTGCTGCTCTTACGGCCGACCGTATCGCTTCTTCCGCCGAATTCTTCTCGTTCGGTACGAACGACCTGACGCAGATGACCTTCGGATACTCACGCGACGACATCGCTTCCTTCCTGCCTATTTATCTGGAAAAGAAGATTCTGAAAGTAGACCCCTTCCAGGTGCTCGACCAGAATGGAGTAGGGCAGTTGGTACGTATGGCTACCGAAAAGGGCCGTGCCATCCGTCCGGACCTGAAGTGCGGTATCTGCGGCGAGCATGGCGGTGAGCCTTCTTCCGTGAAGTTCTGCCACAAGGTGGGGCTGAATTATGTGAGCTGTTCTCCGTTCCGCGTGCCTATTGCAAGACTTGCGGCGGCGCAGGCTGCAATCGAGGAATAGCACGATATAGCTGATACTCAATAAAATAGGCGGTATGTTTTTCGTTTGCAAAGGCTTACCGCCTATTCAATTATAATGATTGATAATGCTTCCATTGTACTATTGCGGGCAATACAATAACAGCCTTTTGTTGCATGTACACTATAACCGCCTTCATCGTATGGCTTCCTATAGTTGTTGTAACAAGCACTTGGTATGGCAAAAGTTTATGAATGATGAAATAGTCGTATACTCATACAGATATGGAAAGAACTGACTACATAGAAAGACGCGAGGATATGGTTTCTTTATCTGCTGTTACGTTCCGGAGATATTGGATTGCCCGTTTATCGGATGATGATTATTGGAGTGTTGCTTTGGAGAATAATCTATGGCTCATGCAACAGAGATACCATATACAGGCAAATCACATCGTGACCCAACTTCTTAAGTTGGTAAAAGAGATAAAAGCAGGTGACGTATTGCTGTTAACCCATCCTAATAAAACCATATACGCTTATGGTTACGTTGTGAAATGCCCTTTTCAAACAGACCGGATATCCTCGTTGTCAGACATTATCAGCAGCAACAGGTATGACTATGATAGCGGAATTGTACGTTTTAAGGATACTGATGTTTTCTATGAAGACTTGCGAAACGGCGTTAATGATTGGGGGCAACGCATATCTGTTGATCAATGGCACTATTACAGTCAAGATTCAAGAGTTCTGAATTATGGCTGTGGCTATGCCTGCATCAAAGGCAATGCAAGACAATCTATCTTTGAGGTAGATGCCGGGTTTGCAAAGAGCAAAATGGAAGAATTGGAAAAACAATATAATAAGAAGAATATGTTTATCAGTAATATTGCTAAGTTGTTGCTGTCAAAGCGTAACATTATACTTCAGGGTGCACCTGGTACTGGCAAGACCTATAATACTGCTGCCATCGCTTTGAAGGCATTAGGCATCACGGATACGGATCTGACAGATCATACTGCCGTCATGGAACGCTATAATTCTTTGCTTGGAGACCAAATCTTTTTTACCACATTTCATCAGTCTCTCGATTATGAAGATTTTGTTGAAGGACTGAAACCTCATGTGCAGACAGATGAGAATGGTAACTCTATTGGTGTAACCTATGAGCCGGAAGATGGAATTTTTAAACGTGCTTGTAATGCTGTGCAAACCGATCAGAGCAAAGATATTGTCGAGTGCATAGATGACTACCTTCAGAAGATAAAGGGTTATGAAAACAAACGCGAGATTCCTACTGTTTCTGGCAAATCTTCGCTCTTCGTTTGGTGGAAGGAAGGCAATTCAACCATAAGTAGCCGCAGTACCAGTTCTACATGTTCACGCGGGGAGGAGTATACTCCTTCGCCAATGAATATTGAGAAAGTGAAACTTCAGGCTTTAGGAAAAGGTTGTGAAAACAATTGGCAGGCTTATGCGCAGGCTTTCATCAATGCAGTAAAGGAGGAGTATGGGGCTATTGCCGATAAACGTGTTGTACTTATCATCGATGAGATAAACCGTGGCAATGTATCAAAAATCTTTGGCGAACTTATTACTTTGCTGGAAGCTGACAAGAGAAGTCAAGGTGCTCACCCGATTAAGGTTATGTTGCCATATACAAAGGCAGAGTTTGAGGTGCCTTCAAATTTATACATTATCGGTACGATGAATACGACGGACAGAAGTACAGGTACTCTTGATTATGCCTTACGTAGAAGATTTGCTTTTGTAACATTGAAAGCAGATGAATCTATTATTGAGAAATATTACAACGAAGCAGGCAATCGGGAACTTGGTGATATAGCTGGTGCTTTATTCAAGGACATCAGGAAATTCATCGAGAATCCTAAACATCTTTGCGGAGATATGAGTATTGACGACCTTATGATTGGACACAGTTTTTTCATGGCGGAAGATAAGGAGGAGTTGCTTGCCAAAGTTGAATATGAAATTATCCCGCTTATCAATGAATATATCAACGATGGTATCCTCGCTGTAAAGAATACTCAAAAGGAATCTGCTTTTGATTCATGGCTGCATCTGACTCCTATCGGAGAAGCGGAGCAAGACGACCCGGATGAGGACGAACGGTAAATGCGATATGAGGCCCATTCTTATTCAGGAACATGAGCGGTTGAACGTTGGGCAAGATAGTAGATTTGACAATCTGCATCTTGTTCGATGGGATAAACCTATGGATTATGAACCGTGGGGGTACTATGCATCGTATGTGATCGGCGCAGAATGGATAGACGAGAATGAAGCGCTGGTAGTTACGACAAAGAGGGGGATGGAAGAAATAGATTTCCTTGCAATGTTTATGACCTGTTTCTCGTCAAATTTGTCAGCAGATGCTTTCTCGCAAATATACACCATCGATAGTGATGCCCCCGTTATCTATGCGCCATCATTGAAGGGGATTATTAGCCCACTTATTGTGCTGCATTTTCTTGCAGTAGTCAGTAGGATTAAATCGTTAAAAAAGGGCTATGTCCATTATAGTGGAAATCTGAAAAAAGTGAAAGGCCGTATCAATGTTATCAGGAATGAAAGAACTAACATGGCGATTAAACGCTTTGACAGAGTATTCTGTGAATATGATGAATATACAGTTGATATTCCGGAAAATAAACTAATCAAGAAAGCCCTTTTGTTTTGTAAGCAGATATTGAGGACAGTAATAGAGCATCATAAGGACGGCAGCAAGGTTAAGCAAATGCTGTTAAAGTCACTATTAATATTTGAAAGGGTAAGTGAAGACGTACAGGTAAGAGAAGTAACTCAGATCAAGGCTCACAAGTTGTTCAATGAGTATAGTGAAGCTGTACGCTTGGCAAAGCTTATCTTACGGAGATATGATTTCAGCATAAGTAAGACAAGCACTGAGGATGACAATATTTTACCTTTCACATTGGATATGTCATTACTATATGAACATTATGTGTATGGATTGCTTCATGATGCTTACGGCGACAAAGTTTTGTATCAGGTTAAGGGCAGAACCGGTTATCCGGATTTTCTATATAAATCGCATAACTTTAAGGCAATACTTGATACCAAATACATACCTAAATATGATGAATCTTATTTACTGGATAATTATGTAGTCCGGCAGTTGAGCGGATATAGCAGAGACTTGCCGATATTGCAGAAATTAGGTTACAATGAGATTGATGAAGAATCTCCCTTGCCTGATGTCCCTTGTATAATCATTTATCCGAAAGAACGTGATGAAATCACAAATCCGTTTTCTGAGAATAAATTGCAGGACTTGTGCCGTACTCCTGTGCGTCGGTTGATGAGATTCTATAAAATCTGCATACCGTTACCGGTAGTGGCTGCTAACTTATAAATGTGTATCAACTGCGTTAAAACACCATTCAACTCTCCTATGCAAATGCAGGTTTATTATTTAACACCTGCCATCCAATAAATTGCCGAGTAGGAATGGTTTGTTTAACGGTTATCTTTGCAGGCAATACAGGGAGTGTGGCGAACATGGAAAAAGAAAACGCATCTGCCGCTTTTTACAGCTTGCAGATGCGCTTCAACAGGGGTTTATGAGGGGTTGCTTATTTCATCCGTTTACCCACCGCTTCCCAGTCTACTATGCTCCAGAGGGCATTGACGTGGTCGGCGCGTTTGTTCTGATAATCGAGGTAGTAGGCATGCTCCCAAACGTCGAAGCCCAGCAGCGGGGTCAGTCCTGCGCGTACGGGATTGCTTCCGTTCGCTTCTTTAGTGATGTGCAGCTTGCCGTTCTTATCAACAGACAGCCATGCCCAGCCCGAACCGAACAGTCCGACTGCTGCCGCGTTGAATTCCTTCTTGAAATTCTCGAAACTGCCGAAGTCGCGTTTGATGGCTTCCGCCAGTTTCCCGGTAGGTTCGCTTTGCGACGGTTTCGGTGCGAATTGCAGGAAGTACAATGTATGGTTCAGTACCTGTCCGGCATTGTTGAATACGGCGCCGTCGGGTGCGGTGGCTACGATAGTAACCAGGTCTTTGTTTTCGTACTCCGTGCCCGGAACAAGGTTGTTCAGGTTGTTTACGTACGTTTGCAGGTGCTTACCGTAATGGTAATCTATTGTTTGCTGACTGATTACAGGTTCCAGCGCGTTGTTTGCGTAAGGAAGTTTAGGCATTTCATGTGTCATAATCATTATTGTTAAAGACATTAATAACGTATTCATAAGTTCAATTTATTTAGTTTTGAAACTTTACTATACTAACGCGATAACCTGTGGAATTGTTCGCAGGTGTCCGAACCTTTCACTATCTTTGCACCCGAACTTTACCCGTTAGATTATTAGGAATATGTCCGATTACATACAAGAACTGAATGAGGGACAGCGTGCTGCGGTGCTCTACAACGACGGCCCGTCACTGGTGATAGCCGGCGCCGGTTCGGGAAAAACCCGTGTGCTGACCTACAAAATAGCTTATCTGATTAGAGAGAAAAAATATGATGCACGTAATATCCTTGCGTTGACTTTTACAAATAAGGCAGCAAAAGAAATTATAGAACGTGTAAATCGTGATATAGGTTATCCGTGGTCATATTATATCTGGATGGGGACTTTTCATTCAATTTTCTCTCGTATTCTCCGGCGTGAAGCGAATATTTTAGGTTTTACTCGTAACTATACAATTTATGATACTACGGATAGCAGGAGTTTGATACATTCTATTATTAAAGAGTTGGGATTGAATGATAAACAATATAAACCCAGTACTGTACTATCTCGTATATCCAATGCCAAAAATTATTTGAATACTCCAGCAGATTATGCTAAAAATAAAGAGGCTTATGAGAGTGATTGCCTTGCTAAAATGCCTGCTATTCGTGATATTTATGATCGTTATTGGGAGCGCTGCAGGCAGGCTGATGCAATGGACTTTGATGATTTGCTTTTCTATACTTTTTTGTTATTTCATAACCATCCCGAAGTGTTGGCAAGGTATCAGGAGCTATTTCGTTATGTCCTTGTTGATGAGTATCAAGACACAAATTATGCGCAGCACTGCATATTGTGTCAATTAATGAAAGATAGAGAAAAACAACATATTTGTGTGGTGGGTGATGACGCGCAAAGCATCTACTCTTTCCGGGGAGCGGACATTGATAACATACTTAATTTCACAAAAGTATATCCGGAAACGAAAGTCTTTAAGCTGGAACAGAACTACCGCTCCACCCAAACCATCGTTTCTGCCGCCAACAGCCTGATAGAGAAGAACCAGCGGCGAATTCGCAAGGAAGTCTTTTCGGAGAAGGATAAGGGAGAGCCCATCGGAGTGTATCAGGCATACAGCGATGTGGAGGAGGGCGATATTGTAATCAACAAGATAGCCGAACTGCGCCGGCAGGAGAATTACGACTATTCCGATTTTGCCATACTCTATCGCACCAACGCGCAGAGCCGTGTCTTTGAAGAAGCCATGCGCAAGCGCAGCATGCCGTATCGCATTTACGGCGGGCTGTCTTTCTATCAGCGCAAGGAAATAAAAGATGTAATCGCCTACTTCCGTCTCACGGTCAATCCGAATGATGAAGAAGCTTTCAAGCGTATCATCAACTACCCGGCACGCGGGATAGGCGACACTACCGTAAATAAAATCACGGCCGCCGCCACCAACCACAATGTAAGCCTGTGGACCGTGCTCTGCGAACCGCTGACCTACGGGGTGAACATCAATAAAGGAACGGCGGGCAAGTTGCAGGATTTTCGCTGTTTGATAGCCGGCTTTATCGAGAGCGTTGCCGAAAAGAACGCCTACGAGCTTGGTACGGAGATAATCCGGCAGTCGGGCATTATCGCTGATGTCTGCCAGGACAACTCGCCCGAGAACCTCAGCCGCAAGGAGAATATCGAAGAGCTTGCAAACGGTATGAGCGACTTCTGTGCACAACGGCTGGAAGAGGGGAATGCCAATACCACGCTGAGTGATTTCCTTTCGGAAGTGTCCCTGCTTACCGACCAGGATTCGGACAAGGACGGAGACGATGAAAAGATAACGTTGATGACCGTGCACTCCGCCAAGGGGCTGGAGTTTAAAAATGTCTTTGTGGTGGGCATGGAAGAAAACCTGTTTCCGAGCGGTATGGCGGGCGACTCTCCCAGGGCGTTGGAAGAGGAGCGCCGTTTGTTCTACGTAGCCATCACCCGTGCGGAAGACCATTGTTTCCTTACTTATGCCAAAAGCCGTTACCGTTACGGGAAGATGGAGTTTGGAAATCCCAGCCGCTTTTTGAAAGATATAGATGTGCGTTTCCTTAAGCTGCCGCAAGATGCCGGATTGGTGCGCAAGGTAGATGAGCATGCCGCATCTTTCCGCAGGGAGAACAGAGAGAATTTCGTTTCCGCCATGTATGGAAAACGTGATGGAGGAGCTCGTCCCCGGCAGGAAATCATTGCCCCGACCGTTCCCCGCAACTTAAAGCGGGTGACGCCTTCCATGGGAACAGCTTCTGCCGCTTCCCATTCGTCGGCAGCCGCAGGCGGGAACGCTGTGCTGCCGGGGCAGTTTATCGAACACGAACGTTTCGGTCTGGGCGAAGTGCTGAAAGTGGAAGGTGAGGGCGACAACGCAAAAGCCACCATCCGTTTTAAAAATGCGGGCGACAAGCAACTTCTTCTGCGTTTTGCGCGTTTCAAAGTGATAGGATAGATCCGGTTTTTACTATAAAAGTTTATATAACAAGAAAAATGACAGATAAAGATTTCGACCTTTTCCCTTCTCCCTGTTATATCATGGAGGAAGAACTGTTGAGGAAGAACCTCACATTGATAAAGAGTGTTGCCGACCGGGCTGGTGTAGAGATTATCCTTGCTTTCAAGTCCTTTGCCATGTGGCGCTCGTTTCCCATATTCCGTGAGTATGTGGAGCATTCTACGGCAAGCTCCGTATACGAGGCACGCCTGGCGTTGGAGGAATTCGGCAGCAGGGCGCATACATACTCTCCGGCATATACGGAAGCCGACTTTCCGGAAATCATGCGATGCAGCAGTCACATCACATTCAATTCGCTGGCTCAGTTCCGGCGTTTTTATCCCATGATTCAGGCGGCCGGGCAGGATATATCCTGCGGCATACGCGTCAATCCGGAGTATTCGGAAGTGGAAACGGAACTGTATAACCCCTGTGCTCCCGGCACCCGTTTCGGTGTAATGGCCGAACAGCTTCCCGATGTGCTGCCGCAAGGCATCGACGGGTTTCACTGCCACTGCCATTGCGAGTCGTCCTCGTACGAGCTGGAACGTACGCTGGAGCATCTGGAGGCGAAGTTCTCCCGCTGGTTTCCGCAAATAAAGTGGCTGAATCTGGGTGGCGGGCATTTGATGACCCGTAAGGACTACGATGTGGAGCATCTGATTCGCCTGCTCCGTGGATTGAAAGAGCGTTATCCCCATTTGCGCATTATCCTGGAACCCGGTTCGGCATTTACCTGGCAGACGGGAGTGCTGGCTTCCGAAGTTGTGGACATTGTGGAAAACCGCGGCATCCGTACCGCAATCCTGAATGTCAGCTTCACCTGCCACATGCCCGATTGCCTGGAAATGCCCTACCAGCCTGCCGTCCGGGGTGCCGAAATGGGTGGCGGCGGTGCGTACGTTTACCGGCTGGGCGGCAACTCCTGCCTGAGCGGCGATTATATGGGGTTGTGGAGCTTTGACCACGAACTGCAAATCGGTGAGAGAATCATCTTTGAAGACATGATACATTACACCATGGTGAAGACGAATATGTTCAACGGAATCCATCATCCTGCCATTGCCATGTGGACAAAAGAGGGAAAAGCTGAGATATTCAGAAAATTTTCTTACGAAGATTATCGCAACCGAATGAGTTGATAATCAAAACTATGCTTTCACTCCGGACAGAATGTTTAATTTTATGTGTGAAAAAAATGCGTAGAATGTTTGCAGGTTAAAGGAAAATATCTACCTTTGCAACCGCAAACGCGGAAATAGCTCAGTTGGTAGAG
>ERZ773173.2498-NODE-2498-length-13653-cov-2.958965_pt1 | contig 13653 bp, 3 predicted proteins | sample MGYA00580535_ERZ773173 | MGnify/ENA primary metagenome ERZ773173 (study PRJEB29015, sample SAMEA2737856) | human gut metagenome | biome: human gut; feature: human-associated habitat; material: faeces | place: China | collected 2012 ...
GTAGCCAAATGGCAAGTTATATTCAAGCCCATCGGCCTGCGTCACGGTCATTATGACCTCTTTGGGTTTGAATTGAAGACGGAGCGACTGCCAGCCCAATTTATTCGGCTTAAGCATAATAGGTTTGTTCGCATACTGCCGGGCAAGAGGTGAGTTTGCTTTCCCTTGCGCCACCGGTAACTGATAAGAAGATTGCTTCTTCAACAAGCGTTTATAATCCTTTCCCGGCGTCAAAGGCTCATCGCCTACGGCAGGCAACAGACGATTCCAGACCAAGCGGCGTTGCGTGATTCCATCTATGATGCTACATTCGGTGATGACTACTACCATATCTTTATCCGGTATAATAAGCGCATATTGCCCTAAAGCACCGTCTACGCGAACCGCTCCCGGATATTCACAAAGCCACATATGATAACCATAACCATAGCCAAAGCTACCTGTATCGGATTGCTTAGCCATCATCAGGTCTACCCAGTCTGCCGGAAGCAACTGTTTGCCTTCCCACATACCACGGTTTAGCAGTAACTGTCCAAGCTTCGCCAGCGACTCACTTTGCAAGTACACTCCCCAGCCACCGGTATTGACGCCCTCGGGACTCACCTCCCAGGACACATCAGTGATGTGCATGGGGTCGAACAGTTTCAGACGGAGATAATCCAGTAATTTCATACCCGTCACCTTCTGTACGATGGCGGAAAGAATATACGAACTCATGGAATCATAATCAAAGTGTTCTCCGGGAGTCTTTATTTCTTTCCCCAGATAACCTCTGACCCAGTCTGTACGACCTTCACGCATCTTCCAGTCCGGGGTGACACCGGAGGTCATGTTCAGCAGATTCCGGACTGTCATAGCGGCAAGATTGGGGGAAATGCTATCGGGAAGTTGGTCGGGGAAAAAGGATGCGATCCGGTCTGTCAACCGCAAGCGGTTCTCGGAGATGGCGAGTCCGATGGCGGCACCGACAAAAGTCTTGGAGCAGGAAAACATCGTGTGCCGATACTCCGGGGCGAAGGGTTCGGGATACATCTCCGCGATCACTTTTCCGTGACGCAGCACCATTACACTGTGTATATCGGTCTTCGGCAAGGCCATCAGAGAGTCCATCAAAGCAATGAGCGCTCCGGAAGGGACCCCTTCGGCTTCGGGCGTCGAGCGTTCGAACTCACGTATCTGCGCACCAACCGTTGTCGACACCAGTAAGCAAAAAATGAGGAGAAATAAAGTAAGTTTGTTCTTCATATCTATATTGCATTATGCACTTACACATTAATTATGCGCAAAAGTAAGTCATTCAAATAGGCAAGACAAATCTTCGGAACACTATTTAGTTAAGTTTCACGGAAGGGGAAAAGGGATTCCCCCTCTTCCCCCCAATCCACCTACTTATCCCAACGGATCATCTTCAATACCGCCATCACCAGAATCACCTCCGCCCGGCTTTACGACCGTATCTTTAGCCACAGTCCCCTTACCAAACTCCAGCCTTTCCACACTTGCCTTACCAAGCATATCCTTAAAATAGCTTCCCGGATAGAAAATGATTTTTCGACGATATACCGTATTAGCCACATCTCCCGCTCCCGCCTGACTTTTCGCGTTCAGTCCGGGACGGAAACAGCCGAAGTCTCCCAACTGCACGGAATATCCTTTATCCAAATCCATATTCAGGGTATCTATCAACCCGTCAATTACCATCTTCACCACACCACGCGGTGCCATACTCACCTTCTGCACTTCTTCACAGAGCTTATCAAATTTCACCAAGCCCAACACTTTGGTTTGAGCTACAAATTTCTCAGTATTAGTCTTATCAAAACCAAACACCACCTTCTTTACTTCATACTTAATTGCCATAATCTTTGTTGTTTTAATGATTAATAATATGATTCATTTTCTTTTATCTCATCCCAAAGCACGAAGTCTTTTTACTGTGAGGCCTCAACAGACAGACGTTCTGTTTCTCAGATTCGATGTTGCAAAGTTAGGGTGAGAAGTATGAGAAAGCAAGAAAACAGCATCTACCAAGCAATTTTATAAAGCATTAATAAACAACACATTATCAAAAGGCAATCTCTACAACGGATGAAATGAAAAGGAAACTATAAAAAACAGAAAAGTAGAAGATTAGATAGTAATCTCTACAAACCTGAACCCTAAAGGATTGAAAATGAGAGTAAGGGATTTAAAGCATCTCTACAAACAAAGTAGATTTCGCAAAAAAAGAAAGGAGCCCATCGACTCCTTTCCCATCAGACAATCTCTTTCGGTTTATAACCTTCGGACTTTAAGCCCCGAAAGAACCGGCTTGCCTTGCAACGGCGTAAAACGTATATCAATACATCCATCATTATTGTTCACTATATAGCGTCGACGGCATGCGTTGAGATAACGGTTGTTATCGGCCGGAGAGAAATTCTGTTCCACAACCTCACCGCAAATGGTGATGTCGAACCGCTTGGACACGGCACTTGCCCGTTCATCTCCCTTGCCAAGCAGATTGGCCTGCTGCCGGGCCGGTCGGCTAACATCCGCCATCAACAGTTCCACCTCATAGGTTCCGGCAGGAGCGTCAATCTTATACTCCGTTATATCCTCCATCCATGTCTGATAGACTGGTCCATCTACAGTATTATAAATTTCAGAGGTAGTGCTGCGCCCCTTACCGTTCACGTACCCCCATTCCCCGGCAGTATAAGGACGATCCGGTAACCATGTCAAGTGACTGACATCTGAAATGAAATAACAATTGCTGCCAACGTTTACTGCAAGTTCGTCCCCTTGATGCAAGTCGGGGAAAAGAGCGAGCGTCATCATCATCACATCTTCCACAAGAACGCCGTTCCTATAACCTCTGGCCACCAACGAAGAATTTCCTTCCGGCAACTTTACACGAAATATAGTATTATAATTGGACGTGCACTGCTTGCCGCAAGAAGCACCGTTCAGAATAAGCTCCACCTCATCCAGATTGGTATAAATCTTGATGGGATGTTCTTCTCCGGCTTTTCCTGTCCGCAATGCCCAATCACGGCTTGCTATATGCAACACCGGCACATCCTTACGCCACATAGCCTTAAAATAATAAGCTATATCTTTCGGAGTCCGGTCATTATAGAAAAGCCCCTTATTGTTGACACGAGGCATAGATTCCTGGCGGGCGGCCACATTGAAATCGACGTACCCCCAATAAGCACATCCGGCAATGTAGTCATTATTTTCAATATAGGGCAGATAGTGCTCGATATATTCCTGCTGATATTCCATACTGAAATCGAATGGACGACCCTTAACCGAGTGAATACGTTTGTCTGAACCCGCCCCCCATTCGCTCACAATAATGGGACGATGTGGATAACGAGCGTGCTGATCTTCCAACCACTGTTCAAAATGAGGTAACTCACCAAAATACCATCCCTGATAGAGATTCCATCCGGCCACGTCTCCCAGTGCAAGTCCAATCGTGTTGTAAAGATCAGAACCGTGGAATGCCATGACGCTCACACGCGAAGAATCCTCTTCTTTCAAACGTTTTTCCAACCTCTGCGCCAGCTTAACAGTACGATCTCTTACTGCAGGCCACTCCGGTTTATCCGGTGTAGGAGCAATCAGTAATATTTCATTCATATATCCCCACGCCATGATACAGGGATGGTTGTAATGTTGCCGAATCATCTCCACCAGGTTCATCTCACAATGGTCATCATATCCCGGGGTATCGGGGACGATGTCGATAATGGGAATCTCCTCCCAAGCCAGCAAGCCCAGTTCATCACATGCATCCAGCAAAGCGTCATCCTGCGGATAATGGGATATACGGATAAAATTGCATCCTATTTCTTTTATCTGCCTTATGTCACGGCGGTTCACTTCGTCGTCTATAGCCACTCCTACAGGTGCCTGGTCCTGATGGCGGTTCACCCCACGCAGCTTATAAGGTTTCCCATTCAGACTGAATCCCTTGTCTGCATCAAACGAAAACCATCTGAAACCTATCTTATTAGAAATCTCATCCAAGACTTCACCGGTTTTGGCATTCACAATGGCGGTAACAACGCGATACAGTGTCGGCATTTCCGGTGTCCACAATTGAGGATTGTCTATTACATCAGATTTATATTCCACAGTTGCTGTTTCTCCCGCCTTCAGTGAAAAAGGCTGTGCATTCGTCTGAAGCAGTTTTCCCTGAGCGTCATAAATGCGGTTTTGCATCTTCAGACGTATCCTTGAGTCGGCATCATTAGTCACCTCCGCCTTTACCTGTACTATTCCCTCCCGCTCGTTGGCAACGGGGGTACTGACAAATACGCCGGTCGACCCGTAATTTGCCATGTTGAAATGCTGTTCCGGAGTGGTTATAAGCCACACATCCCGGTAGATTCCTCCCCAGAAAGTGAAGTCCGCCCAAAGCGGCGTAATGTCCCGTCGAGCATTATCAACAGTAATTTCTATCTCATTGTTCTCCCTTATAAGCTCGGTAACATCCAAAATGAAAGCCGAATACCCTCCGGCATGACTACCAGCCACCTGTCCGTTGACTTTTACGTCGGCAGCTTTACTGGCGGCATCTATTTTCAGATAATAACGTTTAGTGGGGGCTATCTCTGGGAGTGACAACTTTTTGCGATATTCACCCTTACCTTGATAATAATTTCTTTGAGAATAGGCATCAAGATTAAATGTATGGGGCAGATTGATGGGCTGCCACCGTGTTTCTCCATCCTTACGGAAATCCCAACCATCATTAATGGTTTTCATCATCCTTTGCGCCGAGGCAGAGAAAGTGAAAAAAGCCAGGCTTACCAAAATCAGGAAAGCCTTTCTTGTCAAAAGACATAAAGCGATGTGCATGTTCATAATTGATATTTAAATAATCAAAAAACAGACTAGTTCTCATCAGCCACCGCTTCTTCCCAGGTTTCCCATTTCTCCACATTGGGGTCATATCCGTCGTAACCCGGATTTTGGCTAAGTTTTCCCAAGCGATTGGCGTCAATGGCCTTTTGAGGAATAGGCCAGTTAATATTGTGCTTGCCCATGGTATACTTGCGACCTCTGATATTGGCTCCAGTATCCTTATTATAATAGTTGTTGTAGTTAGTGATACGGTGAAACCAGAAGCTGTCCTCATGCAAGTGCTCTTTATCATAAGTTTTGCCTTCATTATCGGGCTTGCCGCTAAGAGCAAGGCAATAAGAGATACGGCTCAGTTCAGTGAAACGCCACTCTTCCATGTAAAGCTCACGGGCACGTTCATCCACGATGTCGTCAATATCAACCGTAGTATAAAGTTGCTGACATTTAGCACGTTTACGCACAGCATTGACATCATCTACAGCAGTAGCATCTCCCAGATAATATTTGGCTTCGGCACGGAGCAGATAAGTTTCCGCGAGCCGATAGCAGTAAAAGTCAGCATAGCCACCACCATTGTATTGATTGGCAGAAGGCGTTTCATCTTCGGGAGATTCGGACCAAACCTTATAATGGGGCCAATCAAACCAGCACCGAATTGTATCGGAACAGAGCACTTGGGTGCCACCATCCTCGTCGATCCAACTGAAACGGACATTTTCTCCGTGATATTTAGTATTCGGACGGTTATATCTCAAATCTTCCATACGCACCCAGTTGCCTACAGTATGACTATGGCGCAGATCCCCCTCATCATTCACCCCATTAACATACCACAGAGAGTTCTCGGCAAAGTAAGTGGGACGTACAACTGCCTGCCCGCGCCCGAAAGCACGGTTGAAATCCAAATTATCTTTATAATTCGGATTGTTCAAAGCAAAGTTATCCACAGCTCTCACATTATCGGGAGTTTTTATCTCATCAGCATTCCATCTGGGAACCAAGTTACGCATAGTACGGGTGCGAATACCTGAATCAGTGCTGTAACGGTTGGGCAGAACAAGAATAGCCTCTTTGTTAGCGGCAATAGCTTTGTTTCCACCTTGGTGTAAGTTCCAAATAACATTGTTGGTAATATTCCATGTTTTAGGATTAGGATTGGCAAAAGTCCCGAACTCATCTTGCATCAATGAGTAGCCGGACTGATCGATGAGGATATCGGCTTGTTCCTTAGCTTTCTGAAAATCACCATTAGCAAGGTAACATTTGATAAGCAATTGGCGGCATGCCCCTTTGTTGATCATACCGATGTAAGTCATATCCTTTTGGTCGGGAACATTCTGCACAGCAAACTCCATATCTTGCACCATACGCTTGATGATGGCCTCGCGCTTGGTGCTTTTATAGTCTTGCTTGGGAGACTCTATAATTTTAGAAACAAAAGGTACGTCACCGAATTGGAAACAAAGATTCATATACCGGTAAGCACGATGAAAATAGGCACGCCCGAGAAATTCATTCCTGGTGGTTTCATCCAATCCCTCCACCTTATCAATATAGCTGATAACAGTATTGGCATACTTAATGCCGTTGTAAGTCTCCCCCCAAAAGATGACCAGACGATTCTGGTCAAAATTATACCAACCGTCAGTAGGTGTAAAACGTTCGTTTATGTCACAAAAAGCAAGTTGGTCATCCGTTTTACCAGCTACCGTTAAATCAGAGAAAAGATACTCACTCATCAAAGGCAACATCAAGTCACAAGCTTCCGTATTTGTCCAATAAGCACGAAGTGCCTTGTCTGCCGAAGCTAAAGCAGCATTCAGACCATCCACTGTATTGAATGTTACAGTCGGTTCGTAAAGAGAGAGGGGATCCGGTTTCAGGAAATCATCGGAACATCCTGTAAAAAGCGCAGATACGCATGTAATCCCCAGCAACAATTTGAATTGATTTATATAGTTTTTCATATTTCTTTCTTTTTAAAATGTTAAGTTTATACCCAAAGAGTAAGTTCGTGGTGCAATATCTCCGGTTTCAGGATCTCCATATTCCCATTCCTTGCTCCAAGTGGCTACATTGCGCACGGTGGCGAATACTTTGGCGCTCTGAATCTTGTACTTAGATAAGAAAGCTTCCGGAACATTATAAGCCACCGAGATGTTTTCCAGGCGAATAAACGAACGGTCAACGACTCTGCTTGGTGCTGCAAGTCCCGTAGGCCCTTGTGCTGAAAGGCGGGCGTATGTATTGGAAGGATTATCCACTGTCCAATAATTCTTGACATAAATATTCTGGCAGTTGGTAATCTGCGAATAATTATTGTCATTGTTCAGATAATTACTGTCCAGACTCTTGTGCCCCATGTAAGAGTAGAGATTGAAAGAAAAACTCCAGTTCTTATAAAGCGTAAAGTTGTTTCGCATGGACCAATGGATAGGAGGCGTAGTCTCACCCAAAAACTGCTTGTCGTTATTGTTGTATACGGCAGTAGTAGTTCCATCTGCATTCTTACGGTCATCCGCAGTGTAATGATTGGCTACTTTCGGATCACCGGGTTTTTGTCCATACTTAGCGGCTTCTTCCACTTCATTCACCTGCCAGATACCGGTCACTTCATAATCCCAGATAGCACTTATGGGATGTCCGATAAACCATTTATTGTCCACATCATCTCTTTCCTTAGTAATGGTATTGCCGGCTGCATCCACAATCGTTTCACATTCACCATACAGTTTCTTTATTTCATTTTTATTACGAGAAAAAGAGAAAGAAGTATTCCATTCAAAGTTTTTTGTCTCAATGTTGCGCGTATTGAGTGAAATTTCAAAGCCCCGGTTTTCCACTCGTCCCAAATTTGTGGTAATGGAAGCGAATCCTGTGAAATCAGGTAAGGACTGGTTCATAATCATGTCCGTAGTAGGCATTATGTAGTATTCCAAGCTAGCATTGATACGTCCTCTCAGGAAACTGAGATCTAAACCGACATTCCAAGAGGTAGTCTTCTCCCACTGCAAACCGGTATTGGGCAAACGGTCTACAAAGAGATATTTCATATCCAGCAGTGCACCTGTAGTAGAATTTATGTATCCCTGAGAATATTTCCCAAGTGCCAGGTTAGCCAATGCAATATAAGAGTTCGCCAAACTCCGGTTACCGTTCTGTCCAAAAGAAACACGCAATTTACCAGAATCCAATACCTCACCCCACTTCCAGAAATCCTCATTGGTGAACGTCCACGCCAGTGCTCCGGAAAGGAAATTAGCATACGGATTGGTCGTACCGAAAGCAGAATATCCATCACGCCGGAAAGAGAATGTACCCATATACTTATCATTATACGAATAGAACAAGCGTGCCAAATAGCCGCAAGCAGTCTCGCGGTTATCGGTAGAACGGAAATCGCTCAAGCTCTTGTCTCCATTGGCTGTACCGTGAAAGCCCAATGCCTCAGAAGGCAGAATATTACGAGCTTGAATACGATCCGCCCACGACTGACGCTCTTCAGCTTCCTGCACCAAAGTCAGAATTGTGTGATGTTTTTCTGCGAAAGTATAATCCCATGTGATAGTGTTATTCAGTGACCAGTCAAAACGCTTGCTTTGTTCACGGTTCACGCGGTCGTCTGTTTCGGCCTGCCAGTCAGGATGTTCCGATGACCTGTAGTAACGGTCATAAAAATATTGTAAACGCGGTGCCGCATTAAATGAATAAGTGATGCCGAAAGGCAACGTCAGCTTGGCCGTCAAAATGGTATTCAGTACAGTAAATCCTTTTTCCAAATCAAGATACTGACGGTCAAAATCAAAATTATATCCTTTCCAATAAGCATTCTCTCCCTGAGGATGTGCTAAAAGCTCCCCTGCTTCGTTATAGGGAGTGGCAAAAGGGCTGTTGCTCGTTATCTGTCTGTACCAGTCGACAGCAATGTCACCGTCCGAACGATTCTGGAAATTGACGTTAGCTCCCACACTGAACCAGTCCGTCACTTTGGCATCCAACTTCATGTTAGCCCGTACAGCGCTATACTCGTTTCCGCGTACCATACCTTCATTGGAAAGGTATCCCAATGAGAGGTAATAGTTCACTCTTTCAGTCATTCCGCTGATGCTTACATTATAGTCCTGGTTCAATCCCGTTTGGAAAGAGTGGTCATACCAGTCAAAGGTTTTTCCGGAGAGGAAGTTGGCAAGCGTCACTTCACTCGCATTAAGTCCGATACGTCTTGCCCAGATTTCATCACTGCTCATACCGGCATCCTGAGTTGTCTGGTTTTTCCATGCATCCATAGAAAGTCCATACTTTCCCAAGTTAGTATCTGTCGGACGGTCAAAATATCCCGCAGGGCGACCTCCTGTCTGATAAGCCTCATATTTTCCGGTAGACGGATTTACCCCATACGTATCTGTCGTATAAAAATCCCTACGATAGTTCAGATACCCATCCGCATCGTATACCTTCCGCCCATCTGCCCTGGCAGTCCACCCGATGTTAGCACTGAAACTGATCACCGGCTTCTCTGATTTCCCTTTCTTGGTCGTCACGATAACAACACCATTGGCCGCCTTCGCACCATACACGGCAGCCGATGAAGCATCTTTCAGCACATCTATCTGCGCTATATCATTGGGATTAATTTCGGAGAGTTCACCATAAAACATCATGCCATCCAGAATGATGAGCGGGTCATTATGACCTCCGTCAGAATATACGGAACGTTGGCCGCGTATACTCATGGACCCGCCTCCTTTAGCCGATTTATCGAAACCTACATTCAAACCGGCAGTTCCACGCAATACGTCTTGCACAGTCTTAGGAGCCTCATTTGCCAATGCATCCGGACGAACTTGAGTTACTGAACCCGTAAGGTCTTTCTTACGCATCGTGCCATATCCTATCACTACAACCTCATCCAGCATCTCAGAGTCTTCCAGCAATTCAACAGTCATCGTTGTTTTGTCCGAGGACAGAAGAATCTCCTGCGTCTTATAACCTATATAAGAGACAACCAATGTCTCTCCTTTCGACGCTTTAATCGAGAAATTACCGTCAATATCCGTCACCGTTCCATTAGCACTTCCCTTCAGCAAGATTGTAACTCCAATCAACGGTTCCTTTTTACTATCCAACACTCTGCCCGTAATGGCAAGCTGTTGGGCATACCCGCTTACAACTCCTATAAACAGGAGAGCAAACCACATCAAAAATCTGTGTTTTTCCATATCATTAAATTATTAATAAAAAAATAGTTATTCTGTCATTCCGAAAACAAATCCCATTCCCCTAAATAATCTTATAAATGACCATCCCCATACTTTTTTTTCCCGTCTCTTCCACAATCAGCCTTTTCCCAAAAAGATGTGGCAAAGATGTGGAGAATGAAATGGAATCACGTCCCAAATATGCCCAGAGAAGGGATAAAATTTGCTCTGAGTAATTTTTATACCTAGATTGAGCAAAAAAGCTTCCCTATATTATTTACCCGTTTACTCAAATCTCCCTATATTTGCACAACCCCTTTAAATGAAATGTTAATCTTGACTACGATGAAAACTCATATTCCTAAATATCTCATTTGCTGCCTGTTCTGTTTGCTGTCCGGCGTCCCTCTCCATGCACAACAAATGATTGTCAATCCCATGCCTTTTTTAGACAAACTGCCTGTCAACTCCATTTTCAATCTGTATCAAGACCGACAAGGCTTCTTCTGGCTGGGAACCGCATACGGGCTGGAACGTTATGACGGCTATGATATCCAGCCTTTCATAAACAACTATAAAAATCCTCATAAACTTACCCACAACGATATCCGGTGTTTCGCCGAAGACGATAATTACTTATGGGTAGGAACAGTGCAAGGCATCAACTTAGTAGACAAAAGTACTTATCAAATCACCTCATTTCCCGACTCTGCCCTACAGACAAGAGAAATAAGAGATCTCATCTGCGACCAAAAAGGTAACATTTGGGTAGCAGCCGGCAAAAAACTGTTCAGATGCAACGCCCGCCTCGGTGTATTAAAAGAATATACATTAGCAAACGATCCGAATACATTCTTCGAAGATAGAAACGGCGACCTATGGTTTCTGACCTGGAACGGGGATATATTGAAATATAATGACCGGGACGATTCCTTTATGCAATATGCCCACATGGACAACAGCAATCCCTACCGGATGATACAAGACCATCAGGGACGATATTGGATTGCAACCTGGGGACAAGGAATCTGGCGTTTCGACCCGTCCTCCCCTGACAGAAAGAAGATATTGCAACGTCAGTCTATCGTCAACCCCATCCGTCATTCACCAGAACAGGTGTTCTTCGACATTGTACAAGACGACATGTACGGCTATCTATGGGCATTATCCCATTTCAGGCTCTATGTTTTCCGCATAAACGAACAGAATGAACTGGAAGAAGTGAATATCAATGCTATAAAGGACATCAATAACCCCATAGACCAATACAAAACATACAGCCGGATCATCAAAGACCAATCCGGCAATTTATGGTTAGGAGCTTACGATCAAGGCTACACAATAACCTTTGAGAAAGCTGAAATAATCAACCATACGATGGAAAATATCAAAAAGAGGCTAGGCGTAGATGCCAATGTCTTATACTTCAACAAAGACTCAAAAGGTACCATTTGGTTCGACCAGTCACGTTACGGTCTCTGCCTTTTCGATGAACAGACAGGAAAGATTACTTATGGAAACAATGCGGATGCTTTATATTCATTAGTCGTGACCTCTATCGTACCGTCACAGAAAGAAGATGCTGTATGGCTGGGCGGACGCAATGATTTTTCTTCCCATATATGGAAAGCGACAAAAGAGCAAATGCACATTTCTATTTTAGAAGAATATGACCTAAAGGAAGTCGTTGCCGATCCGGGCAGTATAACCCAACTGGTAGAGGATGATCATGGCAACATCTGGATTGGAACCACCTCGCGGTTGTTCTTCAAACAAGCCGGTTCAAAAAAGATTGCGGAATTGCCTTTTGACATCTCTCACATATCCGATATGTCCAAAGACAGTAAAGGAAATGTGTGGATCGCCTCCCGAGATGCCATTTACCAAATGGCTTATGAGAACAAGCCTATACTACTGAAACATTATCCCAAAGAATCAATACTGTTATCCGATGACCCGATAGTGAATATCTGTGCCAATGCTCATGACATCTGGTTTTCCACTTCGTTAGGACGGCTACTCCGGTTTAATTCAAGCGAAGAAAAAATAACGGACGAAACCGAAGCCTGCGGACTGACAGGCGACAACATTCTGGAAATTCTACTATATAAAGATAAGATATGGATAGTATGTGACAAATACATAATCCGCCACTATCCGGCAACCAAAGAAAATACTGCTTATTTTGTCGATGACCCCAATATCTTCGTCTCCTCCTTCCGACATAGCGCAGCTTTCGTCGATGAGGAAGGTTGCCTGTACGCTGGAGGACATAACGGTTTCATCAAAATATTACCGGACAGGCAAAATACAAACAATAAACGTACCGGACAGGTACTTATCACTGACGTAAAGTCCGATAACCGCTCAGTTTTATTTTCACCTGCCGGTTCGGAAACAGGCAATTCCGTGCACAAAATAACACTTTCACCAGAAGCACGGAATATTGAAATCCTATTTTCAGCCCTTTCATATACCTCCGGACGAAGAATCAAGTATGCCTATCAACTGGAAGGCGCAGATAAAAAATGGACCTACATAGACAACGGGAAACACTCCGCATTCTACAACTACCTCGGCAAAGGAGAATATACTTTCCGCCTGAAAGCCACCGACCCGTACGGCAACTGGATGGAGGAGGAACAACAGTTGCTTATCCGGCGCCTTCCCGCCTGGTATGAAACCTGGTATGCCTATTCATTCTACACTCTTTTCATCGTGTGTATCACCTGCCTGCTGTTTTATGCCTACACCAAGCGCATGGAGCAGAAAAACAAGTTGAAGCTCCAGGAAGAACTCACCCAAATCAAACTGAATTATTTCACCAACATCTCCCATGAACTCCTCACCCCGCTTACCATCATTTCTTGTGTAGCCGATGATCTGGAAGAAAATAAAGAAAGCTCGGAAAGACAGGTGGAAATACTGCGTTCCAATGCCAACCGACTGAAACGGCTACTGCAACAGATCCTGGACTTCCGGAAAGTGGAAAGCAGAAAAATGGAAATAAGTGCAAGCAAAAGCAATCTGTCTTCTTTTGTTTCGGGCATCGTGGCGTCTAATTTTCAGTCGTTAGCCCACCAGAAAAGCATCTCCCTGTCCACCCGGATAAACGATGGTATTTGGGGATATATGGATATCGACAAGTTTGACAAGATATTGTTCAACCTGCTTTCCAACGCCATCAAATATACGCCGAAGCATAAAAAAATAAACGTAAGCCTGTCTGCCATATATAAGGAGGGATGCAGATTCCTGGTACTTAACGTAGAAGATGAGGGCATAGGAATAGCTGAAAAGGATATAAAACATATCTTCACCAAGTTTTATAACAATAAGAATCACCCGGGATGCCAGTCAAACGGAATCGGCCTGTCGTTGACCAAAGAACTGGTAACCCTGCACCACGGAACTATCGAAGTCAGCAGTGAACCGGGCAAAGGTTCGGTTTTTACCGTAGAAATACCGATAGACAGAGAAGTATACAGCGAACGGGAAATAGCAGAGTCTTCTCTCCTTACAGTTCAAGAAGAAGAAACAGATACATTCATTCCTGATGAAAAACCTTGTATTTTATTCATAGACGATAACAAAG
>ERZ773173.2504-NODE-2504-length-13624-cov-2.467757_pt1 | contig 13624 bp, 9 predicted proteins | sample MGYA00580535_ERZ773173 | MGnify/ENA primary metagenome ERZ773173 (study PRJEB29015, sample SAMEA2737856) | human gut metagenome | biome: human gut; feature: human-associated habitat; material: faeces | place: China | collected 2012 ...
TATCGCCAACATCCATTCCGGATCAGCTTCGCCGATGGGATTTCTGCCTTCCGGCCGTATTTTTCATTTCGCAATACATCTGATTTTATTTTACCAGTAACTCCCTGATTATTCAACAGAAAATACCTGTCAATTCTCTTAAGTCCCCACCACAGTTCTGCCGCATTCCCGCCACAGAAAGACACATTTTCCGTTCATGTTCCCCATATTTCCGCCAACATCCCGCATTCCATCCCCACTCCTATTTGACAGTATCCCCCGAATCTATTATACTGGTATATCATAGGCATTTTATGCCCCTGATCCGTTTTTACGCAAAAAAGTCTAAAGAAAGAGATGGAATACAATTATGTGGATAGCAGATGGATGGAAGGACTATGAAGTCATCGACTGTTCCGGCGGTGAAAAGCTGGAACGTTGGGGAAAATATATTCTGGTCCGTCCGGATCCCCAGGTCATCTGGGATACCGATAAAAAGGCACCACAGTGGAGAAAGATGAACGGCCACTACCACAGAAGCTCCAAAGGCGGCGGCGAGTGGGAATTCTTCAGTCTCCCGGAGCAGTGGAGCATCAACTACAAAGGCCTGACCTTCCAGTTAAAGCCCTTCAGCTTTAAGCACACCGGTCTTTTCCCGGAACAGGCGGCAAACTGGGACTGGTTTGGCGAAAAGATCAAAAACGCGGGACGCCCGGTCAAAGTCTTAAACCTCTTCGCCTACACCGGCGGAGCGACACTGGCAGCCGCGAAAGCCGGAGCTTCCGTGACCCACGTTGACGCCTCCAAGGGCATGGTCGCCTGGGCAAAGGAAAACGCGAAGTCCAGCGGCCTTGAGGACGCGCCGATCCGCTGGATCGTGGATGACTGCGTAAAATTCGTAGAGCGTGAGATCCGCCGTGGAAACCACTATGACGCAATCATCATGGACCCGCCCTCCTACGGAAGGGGCCCGAAGGGCGAGATCTGGAAGATCGAGGACGCGATCTACCCGTTGGTGAAGCTCTGTGCAAAGCTCCTCTCCGACAAGCCGTTATTCTACCTGATCAACTCCTACACGACCGGACTCGCTCCGGCCGTGCTGACTTACATGCTCGGAACAGCGGTTGTCCCGCAGTTCGGCGGAACCGTGAGATCGGAGGAGATCGGACTTCCCGTTACGGGTTCCGGGCTCGTACTTCCATGCGGCGCTTCCGGACGATGGGAAGCCTAATTAACTGAAAGGACCGGTAAACAAAACATATGAAGATCATCATTGTCGGCTGCGGAAAGGTCGGCGTGAGCCTTGCAGAGCGCTTAAGCGCCGAGGGCCACGATCTCGTTATGGTCGATATGAATCCGCAGAAAGTGGAACATCTTTCCAACCAGTTTGACGCCCTGGGAATCGTTGGAAACGGCGCCAGCTTTAATATCCAGCAGGAAGCCGGTGTGGAAAACGCGGACCTCTTTATCGCCGTCACCGGCGAGGACGAATTAAACCTCCTCTGCTGCCTGATGGCGAAGAAGACCGGGCACTGTGACACCATCGCCCGCGTAAGAAACCCGCTCTATAATAAGGAGATCCGCTTCATTCAGGAAAAGCTCGGACTCTCCATGATCATCAACCCGGAGCTGACGGCGGCCAGAGAGATCTTAAAGCTCTTAAAATTCCCGTCCGCCATCAAGATCGACACCTTCGCAAAGGGACGTGTCGAGCTTCTCCGCTTCCGCTTAAAGCCGGAGATCGGGTTCGGCGGAAAAACTGTCATGGATATCATGCGGCAGTTAAAATGCGATGTCCTGATCTGTGCCGTTGAGCGCGGATCCGAGGTCGTGATCCCGAACGGAAGCTTTGTCCTTCAGGATACGGATATCCTCTCTATCGTGGGATCTCTGGAAAATACGGCTCAGTTTTTTGAAAAGATCGGTCTCCGCTCAAAATCCGTAAAAAATTCCCTGATCATCGGCGGCGGCACCATCGCCCACTATCTGGCCCAGGACCTCTTAAAGATCGGGTTCCGCGTCCGGATCATCGAGCAGCGGAAAGAGCGCTGCGATTACTTAAGCGAGGTGATTCCCGGTGCTGATATCATAAACGGGGACGGAAGTGATCGGGATCTTCTTCTGGAAGAAGGCCTGACCTACGCTGATTCCCTTGTGGCCCTCACCGGACTTGACGAGGAGAATATCTTCCTCGCCCTCTACGGAAAGCTCCACTCCAATGCAAAGCTCATCGCAAAGGTCAACAAGATCGCCTTCGATGACGTGATCGACAGCTTCGGTATCGACAGCATCATCTACCCGAAGTACCTGACGGCAGATTATATCCTACAGTACGTCCGTGCCCGCCAGAACACCATCGGCTGCAACGTGGAAACGCTGTATAAGATCCTGGATGGCCGTGCCGAAGCACTGGAATTCTCCATCAAAGAGGATTCCGCTGTCACGAATGTGCCGCTTATGGACTTAAACTTAAAGGACAACCTTCTGATCTGCTGCATCAACCGCAACGGTCAGATCCTCACCCCCCGTGGTCAGAATATAATCAAGGTCGGGGATACCGTGATTCTCGTGACCACAAACCGCGGTCTCGGTGATATCCGGGATATCTTAAAATCATAAAGGAGCGATTCCATGAATTATTCGATGATCTTTTATATTATCGGCTGGATTCTGGACGTGGAGGCGGCGCTTCTTGTGCCATCCCTGGCAGTCTCCCTGATCTACCATGAAAGCTGCGCACTGGCATTCTTCATCACGATCGTCCTCTGCCTGATCCCAGGTGTGATCCTTGTCCGCAAGCAGCCGAAAAACAAGGTATTCTACGCAAGGGAAGGTTCCGTGACGGTTGCCTTAAGCTGGATCGTCATGAGTATCATGGGTTCCATCCCGTTCCTCTTAAGCGGATCCATCACAAATCCGGTGGATGCCCTGTTTGAGACTGTGTCTGGATTTACGACGACCGGTGCCAGTATTCTTCCCGCCGTGGAACCGCTTCAGCACGGCATCCTGTTCTGGAGGAGCTTTACACACTGGATCGGTGGTATGGGAGTTCTCGTGTTCCTTCTCTGCCTGCTTCCGCTTACCGGAAGCGGCTATCATATGAACCTCATGAAGGCAGAGAGCCCGGGCCCCTCTGTCACAAAGCTGGTCCCGAAGGTGCAGTCCACCGCAAAGATCCTCTATGGGCTCTATCTCTTCCTCACGGTTCTGGAGTTTATTCTCCTGCTTGTGGGACGGATGCCGGTGTTTGATTCCCTGTGTACCGTTTTCGGTACCGCGGGAACCGGAGGCTTCGGCATCAAGAACGACAGCTTCGGAAGCTATTCCACCTACCTTCAGGGCGTAGTTACCGTGTTTATGATCCTCTTTGGCATCAACTTTAACGTGTACTTCCTCTTCTATATGAAAAAGCCGAAGGAAGCACTGCGCTGCGAGGAGGCGCGATGGTACCTCGGGATCATTGCCACGTCGATCCTCGTCATCACGTTTTTTGTCCGGGATTTCTTCGACAGCCTGTTCCTCGCGTTCCACCATGTCGCGTTTCAGGTTGCTTCCATCATCACGACCACCGGCTTCGCCACCGTGGATTTTAACCTCTGGCCAACGATCCCGAAAACGATCTTGGTGCTCTTAATGTTTATCGGTGCCTGCGCGGGAAGTACTGGCGGCGGCATTAAGGTGTCCCGTGTCGTGCTGTTATTCCGGTCCCTGACAAAGGAGCTCTCCCAGAGTCTCCATCCGAATCAGATCCGCAAGATCCATTTTGAGGGACGCGCGGTGGATCATGTGGTCCTCCGCTCCGTAAATGTCTTCATGGCGGCATACATCCTGATCTTCGCTATTTCCGTGCTGCTCATCGGCATCGACAACTTCGATCTTGTGACAAACTTTACCGCCGTCGCGGCGACCTTAAACAACATCGGACCGGGATTGGAACTTGTAGGCCCGGCCCAGAACTTCGGGCTCTTCTCCAACTTCTCCAAGCTGGTTCTGACCTTTGATATGCTTGCCGGACGTCTGGAGCTCTTCCCGCTGCTGTTGCTTTTCTATCGGGGTACCTGGAAGAGATTCTAATTAAGCAAACATTCCCGATAATAGATGTAATTTGGACAATTTGACTGATCCGTGTTGAAAAATCTGATTGTCGGAAATAAAAAGTGGATATCCCAGAGTCACATCATGGACTCTGGATATCCACTTTTCTTTTTATTCTTCTGACCTTTTTCCACCGAACAGCGGGCAGACAGATGACACTCAATCGTCCATATTGTATCACCCAAGTGCCACGTCAAGCATCATCATCAAGGCAAACCCGACTGCAAACCCGATGGTTCCGATATTCGAGTGCTCTCCCTCCGCAGTCTCCGGGATCAGCTCCTCCACGACCACGTACATCATGGCACCTGCAGCGAAGGCGAGAAGATACGGCAGGACCGGAGCGAGGATCCTGTACATCAAAACGGTGAGAATTGCTGCCACTGGCTCTACAACGCCTGAAAGTGTTCCATATAGAAATGCACGGTTGCTGCTCATCCCCTCACCCTTGAGCGGCAGGGAAATGATCGCCCCCTCCGGGAAGTTCTGGATCGCGATCCCGACGGACAGGGCAAACGCACCGGCTAACGTGATCCCGCTGTTTGCCGTAAGAAGTCCCGCGAACATGACACCGACCGCCATTCCTTCCGGAATATTATGAAGGGTCACCGCAAGGACAAGCATCGTATTTTTTTTTAACGTACAGGACGGACCTTCCGGTTCGTCGCACCCGATGTGAAGATGAGGCACATGTCCATCAAGGAACAGCAGGAACAGGATGCCGCAAAAGAATCCGGTCACCGCAGGCAGAAACGCCAGGCGTCCCAGATCCGCGGAAAGATTCATGGACGGGATCAGAAGCGACCACACGGATGCCGCCACCATGACACCGGACGCAAAGCCCAGAAGGCCTTTTTCCACATTCTGACGGATTCCCTTCTTCATAAAATATACGCACGCAGCTCCAAGTGTCGTCCCCGCAAACGGGATCATGATCCCAAGAATAATATTTCCGATATTTTCCATCGTTTTTGTCTCCTTTGATCCGCGAAGGCCGTCCGGACCCCGGCGCGGCTCTCGCAATCTTCCTTCTATAAGCTATGCGGTTTCCAACTGAAAAGATCCAGGCCACGAAGCGACGTCCGCCTCTGACCTGGATCTTTTATAGAGTTTCTATGGAATAATGAAGTGATACTGCCAAAATTATGCTGCTACAGAGCGGCGGGATGCCTTCTTCTGGTTCTTATATGGATCCGGACGGAACAGCATATAGAGGAATCCGAGAAGAACAACAACAGCTGCTGCTGTGCCGATTCCGAAGGAACCGCCTTCCATAAGAAGACCGAACTGATAGAACATCAGTGCTACGCAGTAAGCGAATACGTTCTGGAAAATGATCGCGAACCAGAACCACTTTCTGGACTGCATCTGCTGGGCCATTGTGGAAATAGCCGCCAGACACGGGGAGTTTAACAGGTTGAATACAAGGAAGGAGAAGGCTGCCGCCATTGTCGGGAACCAGTCTCTGATCGCAGCTGCAACAACATCTGTCTCCTCAGAGAGATCCTCGCTGACATTTGCAAGGACACCCATTGTGGAAACGATACCCTCTTTTGCGGAGAATCCGGAGATCGCCGCTGCAACGCACTGCCATTTGCCCCATCCGAGAGGAGCGAAGATCCATGCAAGAGCGCTTCCGAGGATCGCCATGAAGCAGTTTTCTGTATCTTCTACCATACCGAACGCGCCATTCTCGAAACCGAAGGTGGAGAGGATCCACATGATCACGCAGGCAAGGAACAGGATTGTTCCGGCTTTCTTAATGAAGCCCCACAGACGCTCCCAGGTGTGCATGAGAACGGTCTTGGCAGACGGGATGTGGTATGCCGGTAACTCCATAACGAACGGAGCTGCCTCGCCGGAGAACGGCTTTGTCTTCTTTAACATGATCGCTGCGACAAGGACGCAAACGATACCTAACGCGTACATTAAGAATGCTGTATTTCCTGCATCGGAATAATCTCCGGATGTCCAGCCGACCATGATGCCGCCTAACAGAGCGATAACAGGAAGCTTCGCGCCGCACGGAATAAATGTGGCTGTCATAATGGTAAGACGTCTGTCGTTATCATTTTCGATGGTCTTGGAAGCCATGATACCCGGGATACCGCAGCCGGATGCGATCAGGAGCGGAATGAAGCTCTTACCGGAAAGTCCGAAGTGACGGAATACACGGTCCATAACGAATGCGATACGTACCATGTAGCCACAATCTTCCAGAATGGAAAGGAACAGGAACAGGATCGCCATCTGAGGAACGAAACCAAGTACTGCTCCCAGACCGCCGATGATACCATCAACAACCAGGCTTAAGATCAGGTCACTTGCACCGGCATTTTCAAGGAATCCGCCTACAACTTCCTGAATAGCACCTACAAATGTATCGTTGGTCCAGTCAGTTACGAATGTACCGATGGTAGTTACGGAGATGTAGTATACGATCCACATTACCAGCATAAAGATCGGGATTCCGAGGAACCGGTTCGTAACGATACGGTCGATCTTATCAGAAGTTGTAAGTTTCTCTTTGCTGCTCTTTGAAACACATTCGCCAATGATGGATGAAATGTATACATAACGCTCGTTTGTAATAATACTCTCAGTATCATCATCAAACTTATCTTCCATTTCCTTGATCTCATATGATACATCCGGAACAGATTTCATCTGCTCTTTGATCTTGTCATCTTTCTCTAATAACTTGATCGCAAAGAAACGTTTCTGATCCTCTGAAACAATACCGCTCAGTTTGTTCTCAACCTCTGTGATCACATCTTCTGCATCTTTAGAGAACTCATGTACCGGAACCATGTTCTTCTTCTGCTGTGCAAGTGCAACTGCCTTCTCAGCTGCTTTCTGGATACCGGTTCCCTTTAATGCAGAAATCTCAACGACTTCACACCCAAGCTTTTTGCTTAATTTGTCAATATGTATCTTATCACCGTTCTTCTCAACAAGATCCATCATGTTGATTGCCATAATAACCGGAATGCCAAGTTCCATCAACTGTGTGGACAGGTAAAGGTTACGCTCAATGTTTGTACCATCTACGATATTTAAGATAGCGTCCGGTCTGTCTCCGATTAAGTAATTACGGGCTACGACCTCCTCAAGCGTATATGGGGATAAGGAATAAATACCCGGTAAGTCCATGATGACAACATCCTTATGTCCCTTTAATTTACCTTCTTTTTTTTCTACTGTTACTCCAGGCCAGTTACCTACGAATTGGTTAGAGCCAGTCAAAGCATTAAATAAAGTTGTTTTTCCGCAGTTTGGGTTACCTGCGAGTGCAATTTTTACTGCCATAACTTTTCTCCTTTTATTTTTAGTTTGCTGTAACTTGCTTTTGTTTGCTACGGCTTGCTTTCGTTTGCTATAGCTTGCTTTAGTTTGTCTTTTCTGTCTTTTGTTAGCATTTGCTAACGCCAGGGCAAAAAAATTACTCTACCTCGATCATCTCAGCATCTGCTTTTCTTAAGGATAATTCATATCCTCTTACAGTTACTTCGATCGGATCACCAAGCGGTGCAACTTTTCTTACATAGATATCAACACCCTTTGTGATGCCCATGTCCATAATTCTTCTCTTGACCGGGCCCTCGCCAGTCAGTTTTTTGACCTTTACGGTACTGCCGCAGGCTACTTCTTTCAACGTCTTCATCGTTTCGCTCCTTTTCATTTTTGTATCATGAAACTGCGCTGTTGCAACAGTTTTATACCATAATTTTATTCGCCATGTCTTTTCCGATCGCAACTCTTGAATCCTTGATGTTGACGATCATATTACCGTCGATCTCTGATATGACTGTAACTTCTCCGCCTGGAACAAAGCCAAGATTCTCTAAAAATCTTCTGGTTTCTTCTTTTCCACCGACTTTTTTAATCGTACTCGGTTCTCCTGTGTTTAACATAGTAAGCGGCATCATTTCTTCCTCTTTTCTCCTACTGTATTGATAATGATTTTCATTTCTTACGTTGGTTAGTATATTCTAACGTTCATTAGATGTCAATAACATTATTGATATTTTTTCTCATTAATTTTCATTTCATGGAAAAAAACGGATATTACAGAGACTTTTTTCACAGTTTATCGTCAAATTGCACAATAAAGTATGAAAATTTCAAGTCATTTGACTTTCAGTCTGACATGAAATTGCAGTTTCTCTATCCTATCCGTTTTATGTATTATAATTTTTACAGTTCTTCTATCTGTAATTGTACCTTCCACACGGTATGCGCCTCATCGCGCAAAAACTCTTCCGGCAGATCCGGTCCACAGGAATTACTTCCAATGCCCATCATCCGCGCATCCAGCGACAGTAAGGAACCAGACGCCGGTTCCAGTTCAAAATTATGCCTTTTTCCTGCCAGTTCTTCCACCGTGTAATCCGAAACGTTAAAATCCAGATAATTATCTGCCTCCGCAAGCAGACGGTATTTTTCATTTTCAAGTGAGACATATCGGCAGTGATAATGGCTTCCATTCTCCTGTGGTCTGATATAATTTTCATGCAGGTCTTCTACCTCTGCCTGAAACATATCGACATAACAGTGTTCCCTTTTATCAATATAGCTTTCATCCGGTCCATAGCCGTAATAAGTAACATGACGCATAGAGCGCTCAACCGGCAGCATGATCCCAAGCCGTGGCAGCGGCGGCATCGCCATATCTTTGTGCGCATCAAGCGTTACTATGACCCTGCCCCAGCGGTTCACACACCAGTCGGCATGAAGGTGCACTGCCGGCTGACGGTATATGGCTGCAATCCCTATATCTGCCACATAATGTGCCTCCCCGTCCAGACAGAATGCATCGGAATGATATACTTTGGTCATTGCCGCATCGTAGCCTGCCTCTTTCCACTTCTCCTTGATCTGGATGTCATTGTCTGTGGGTGCACGGTAAATCTGATATCCCGCATGTCCCCAGAGAATAGATTTTCCATCTTTGAAAATGCCGGTCGGCGCTCCGGTCTTCTTCCCAAAGGCAACACGAAGTGTACCGCATAATACGATCCATTCCTCCGGCTCCTCCACAAGTACGACCTCATGTTCCGCTCTGTTTTCCCTCTGCAAAACCGATACTTTCCGCTCCTGCATGCAAAACTGTGCAAATCCAAACGTACTGCTGCACGCTGCATATTCCACCGCTTTTTTCCGGATAAACGTCAGTTTTACATACACATCCATGTTTTCCGGCAGCTTTGGCACCGGGATCGTCAAGGCTGCTTTCTCATGCGGCAGCAGATGTGGCAACTCTTTTGTTCCATCTGCAAGAATGACTGTTTCGTCCTGTGCACTTCCCCCCGCTTTGATCTCATAACACAGCTCTGCCTCGCCGGATGCCTCAAGAAAATCAAACCTGTTTTCCACCAGGAACATACCATTGGCTGCATCGATCTCTGTGACAAAAACCGGACAGATCGCATTTTTCCATTCCCGAAGTCCCGTGTGCGGTGTACGGTCTGGATAGAGCAGCCCATCGACACAGAAATTGCCGTCGTGAAAGCGTTCCCCGTGATCGCCCCCATACAGATAGCGCTCTTTTCCGTTCTCTGCCACACCGTCATAAATGGCATGATCGCACCATTCCCAGACACAGCCCCCTAAAAATCCCTCATAACGGTACATTCGGTCCATATAGGCGCGGATACCGCCCGGTCCATTTCCCATTGCATGGACAAACTCACACATAAAATAAGGCTTTTTGTTTCCCGGATCTGCAAAATACTCATCAATCCATTCCACATGCGGGTACATTCTGCTGTAAAGATCGATCATGGATGTGTCGTTTACGTGACCTTCTGCTTCATAAACCGCCCCCTCGTAATGTGTCAGGCGTGTCGGGTCATATGCCTTGACCCAACGTCCTGCTTTCTCAAACGAATTTCCGTAACCGGACTCGTTCCCAAGCGACCAGATCAGGATACAGGGTGCATTTTTATCCCGCTTTACACAGCGCTCCACGCGGTCTATTACTGCCTTATCAAACATCGGATCCATTGCCAGCGTACAAAAAGTCTTTTTTGAAGAGCCCCCATAAAAAGAAGTTACTCCGTGCATCTCAATATCCGCCTCTGCGATCACATAAAAACCGTATCTGTCACAGTACTCCGGAAACCACGGTGCATTGGGATAATGGCTGGTGCGGATCGCATTAATATTATGCGATTTCATCAATTTGAGGTCTTCCTCCAACTGTTCCCTGCTTATGGTATAGCCTGTCTTTGCATTGCTGTCATGGCGGTTCACACCGCGTATCTTGATCGGTCTCCCATTTAGTTTCACTACGGATGACTCAATGTGGATTTCCCGTATGCCCACATTCTGATGCAGGATTTCGTTTTCCGTCCGAATCTCAAGCGTATACAGATACGGCGTCTCCGCGCTCCATAACCTGGGATGTTTTACCGGAAACACAAGCTTTGCCTCACTTCCATTCGACACCAGTGTTGTCTGCCCCTCTGCTTCCACGCTGCCGGAAGCATCTCTTAGTATGGCACGCACGAAAAGCTCCCGCCTGCTGCCGCCCGTCGAGCGGGAAAGGGAAAGACAGACCTCCGCGCTCTGCGGTGTTACCTGATCTTCCCCAAACGTGATCCCGGTCGTCACTGTGTAATCACGCACAAAGTCACATGGGCGTTCGATCAGCCAGACATCCCGGAAAATACCGGACATCCGGAACTTATCCTGATCTTCCAGATATGTACCGTCACACCATTTTAACACGAGAACATCCAGACGGTTTGTGCCGTCGGCCAGCAGCTCTGTCACTTCAAATTCACTCGGCGAATGGGAAACCTGACTGTAACCTGCAAATGTTCCGTTTACCCACACATAAAAGCAGGAATCCACACCCTCAAAATAAAGACAACTGCGCGACTGTGTCTGTGACTCTCTCAAAAATTCTGTTTCGTACAGCCCGCACGGATTTTCATCCGGGACATAGGGCGGATCGAACGGGATCGGAAACCGCACATTGATATACTGGTGGCTGTCATATCCATGGTTCTGCCAACAGGATGGAACCGGTATACTGTCCCATCCCCCCTCATTTATATGCCGGCAGACATCCGTTATGTCCGCGCCCTTTCCCTCACCGGCAATGCCTGCAAACACTTCTGCCGCACTGGAAAAATAATGAAATTTCCAGTTTCCGGAAAGACAGTTTCTGCGACTCTCTCCGTTTTCATCCTGTGGCTCGCAGCAGCATCTCGTCTCCTCCGTCCCCACATGTAAAATCTCCGGGTCTTCAAAATATTTTTCCAGTCTCATAGAAATTTTCCTTTCTGCATCACGCATTACTCCGGCAGGACAGGAATGGCAAATGACACAAGCTCGAATGGATGATAAACGATCACATCTGTCCTCTCTCCCTCGCTGTCCTCCAGCAGATTTACCGGCTGTACCGCAAATGGCAGCACCAGTTTTCCTCTTGTACCATCCTGTTCACTCAGACGGATGATGATATTTTTTTCGTCCTCACTCATCTTTACCGCCTGCACATAAAGTGTTTTTTTCCCTTCTGTATGACCGCATCGATACGTCCGTCGAACTGCTGCGGCAAGGCAGTCTTTTTAAGTGGTACATTAAATTCAAACGCCCTGCGGTTGATCCCTGCATCCAGATGGTTTCCTGCATGTGGAACGATCCGGTAACAAAAATCATGTTTTCCCATATCTGAGGTAATATCCGGACGGATCGTCGCGCGCAGCAGACTTAATGTAATATGATTTTCATCGACCCCGACACCATATTTTCCATCGTTTAAGATCGCAATTCCGCCGTCCGACTCTGCCATATCGCACCATTTATGCATACACACCTCAAATCTTGCCTGCTGCCAGGAAGTATTCTTATGGGTCTCCCTGCGTATAAATCCGGCGCTGGTATCGCACACCAGTTCTCTGGACACCAGATTCATCCCAAATTCCATCTTCGCAAGTTTGTGTTTCTCATGCCAGTCCACCAGATGTTCCACTTCGATCTCGTTGCTGTCCGCAAACAGCCGTATCTGCATCTTCCAGCTGCTCGCCTCTGTGCCAAGCACCACCTCAAACAATGCACATGCACCATCTGCCACCACCAGATGAAGCGGTTTTTTCACAGTGATCTCAAGCTCTTTCTCTTTGTAGTTCGGCAGAATATCCCATGCGTCATAAACACCCGGCAGATCCTGATAAATGTGCAGTTTGTGAAACGCACCATCCGTCCATTCACGGTCAAGATCCCTGTCATAAAAACTTTCCATGCTCCCGTCTTTCGCAAAACAGATTTTCGCATGCGCGGTTTCTACCCGGACCCGATACGGCTCATCTACATATTTGACTGTAATCCAGTCCGCCGGTCTTTCTGCCAGAAGCCGTGCCTTTTTCTCCATCTGCCCTGCATCCATGGTCTCAAACGGTGCCATCTGCGGGCACACAAATGCACCTTTTTTTCCTTTCCGCAGAACCGGTCCATCCTCCATCTCAACAAAGGTAACTTCCGTCCGCTCCTGCCCTAACGAGTTAAAATAGGTATCCCCTGTTCCAATCAGGGAATCCACACATTCCCTCACTTTTTTATAGTCCTCCATCGCATCCTCGTAGACCGGATGGATATGACTTCCCGGCAGGATATCATGGAACTGATTGACCAGAAACTTCTTATATATATCCCGCACCTGTTCTGCAGGATAAGTTTCTCCCGAAAGGCAGCGCAGGGACAATAACAGTTCTGCCTCGCGCAGGGCAAATTCCAGCTCCCGGTTCTCACGTTTCAGGTTGGATTTCGTTGTGAATGTCCCCCTGTGCATTTCCAGATATAATTCACCATCCCACACAGCAAGATTTTCATTTCCCTTTAAATTCTTTTCCAGAAAACTTGTGCCCCCGGTCTGCTCGGTCTTTGGCATGACAGACAGTTTGTCAAACCGGTGCATCAGTTCGATCATCTCCTCCGTAGCACCGCTGCCCCCATCGCCATATCCAAACATGGACAACGTCTGTCCGCCGCTCTCCTTATCCTGATATGCCTCCCAGTTCTCCTGGATCTGGCTTGGCATATTCCAGGTGATAAAGTGTGTTGGAGGAACACATGCATAGACATCTGTGCCATCGATCCCGCGCCATATAAAATTATTGTGCGGAAAACGGTTGGTATCGTTCCATGTGGACATTTTATTTGACACAAAATACTCCACTCCGCTCTTTTTCAAGATCTGCGGCAGTATCCAGCTGTTTCCAAAAACATCCGGCAGCCATGCATTATTGACAGTCTTACCGAACCGGCTGCGGAAATACATCTGTCCATACAGACACTGGCGGATCAGACTTTCCGCCGACGGGATATTGCAGTCCGGCTCAATATACATCGCCCCGACCGGTTCGAAATTGCCCGCCGCGATCTTTTCCTTTAATTCCTCAAACAGTTCCGGGTAATATTTTTCCAGAAGTTCATAGGTATACGCCTGTGTATGCGTGTAATGAAAATCCGGGTACCGGTCCATCAGCCGCATCTGAATCAGCACGGTGCGCGCATTCTTCTGTACCGCATGGATCCTGCG
>ERZ773173.2505-NODE-2505-length-13619-cov-3.359555_pt1 | contig 13619 bp, 10 predicted proteins | sample MGYA00580535_ERZ773173 | MGnify/ENA primary metagenome ERZ773173 (study PRJEB29015, sample SAMEA2737856) | human gut metagenome | biome: human gut; feature: human-associated habitat; material: faeces | place: China | collected 2012 ...
ATTTTAAATATGATTGAACACGGATTTGGCATCTCTGTCTTGCCATATCTGGACATCTTCAAAAACCGGAATATAGACATTCTTCCACTTTCCGAGACAAAATGGGAGTCGACCTTTTATGCGATCCGTAGACGCGACAGCGTCAGAAGCCAAGGTGAAAAAACAATTTGGAGCCAAATTATACACAATTCAAAAAGGGACAGGTTGGAATTTTAGGAAAGCCTGGAAAATAGCGGTTGAAATTTTGACACAATTCAAAAAGGGACAGGTAGAAGTGAAATTGGGGACGGGGTTTTTTCAAAAACAATGTCATTAAGTTAAGGATTTTAGTAGTGTGAAAAGTAGTTTTTTACTTTTTGCACTACTTTTTTTGCCTAAAAGCTTGACAAAACTTCACAAAAGTGTGGCGAAGCCATTTGAATATATTCTTTTTTAGGAGGTTCAAATGGCAAATATTTCTTTTATTGTAAAGCAAAAACTGGAGTCTGCTATAAAAATATTATGCAGAGATTTTTCATCACACGTAAAGCGTCCGGGAAAAGACTTTTCTAGGAATCGTAAACTTCCATTTGAAGAGGTGATTCGATTCCTTCTCCCTCTGCAAGGACAATGTATGGATCAGGAATTATTCCGCCATTTTTCAAAGAAACCACTCCTCTTTTCAACAGACTATTCGGGTATTCCGCATAGTTCCGCTATGATTCAGGCTCGGCAAAAACTTTCAGATTCTGCAATGCCGGCCTTGTTCCATTTGTTTACAGAGACTTGTAAAAAAGGTGCGCTTTTCCAGGGTTACCAACTTCTGGCAATAGATGGTTCCCAGTTTTCTGTCCCGGAAAATCTAAAAGAACCACTATGCTGGCGTAAGATACCCAATATCTCAAAAGGAAGAAATGTGATACATTTAAATGCTATGTACCATCTTCAGAGTGGTATTTTTGAAGATGTCGTTTTTCAGCCAATCTGTGAATGTAATGAGCATAAAGCCCTGGCTCAAATGGTAGACCGCCGGTCTTCTGCGTTTCCTGCTATTTTTATGGCTGATCGGGGATACGAAAGTTATAATACTTTCGCCCATATAGAACAAAAAGGGGATAAATACGTGGTTCGGGGAAGAGAATCAGGTACAGGTATCTGTTCTGGTCTGAATCTTCCTGATACAGAAGAATACGATATCGAAAAAGTACTTTATATCTGTAAAAAACATAGCAAAAAAGTAAAAACAAACCCACGAAAATATAAACGAATTCGCAGTGATGCAACATTTGATTTTTTCACAGACGATTGTGAGGAATATCGATTAAATCTTAGAATTGTAAAAATAAAACTCTCTGAAACCACAACTGAAGTACTGTTTACAAATCTTTCTAAAGAGGAATTTTCGGCAGATGATTTAAAACGGTTATATCATATGCGCTGGGGAATTGAAACTGCATTTGACCAGTTAAAATATGCGCTTGGCGCTGCATCTGTTCATTCTAAGAACTCAGAACTAATCATACAAGAATTGTATGGAAAGCTAATTATGTTCAATTTTTGTAAAACTATAGTTGGTGGAATTGAGGTAAAACAGCAGGAATACTGGAAATATGAATATAAATTGAATATAAAAATGGCAATGTGTATTTGTAGAGAATTCTGGTGCTCCCAGACTTTAGCAGCACCAGAGGTTGAAAAAATGTTGCTGAACTATCTTGTCCCCATAAGGGATAACCGGATTTTTCCACGAGATACGGTTAAAAAGTCAGCAATCGCATTCAATAGTAGGATAGCATAAGATTGTAAAAATGAAAATAGGAACCATGAGAAAGCAGGGATTTTTCGCTGCTTACTTGTAGTATCCTTGAAAAACAAGAAGCCTTGACAATCCATAAAAAAGAAGTGTCAAAGCCTCAATAATTACAATTTTATCCTTAACTTAATGACATTGCTTTGTTAAAGTGCTACGTCCTCATCGTTGATTAGGGGTGCCCTTTTTTTGCTGTTTTTCTATTTTTGAGCAAAGAAAAACACCATAAACCTTTGAGTTTACGGTGTTTCGCATCTTATGTCCAATGCGGAGAAAGGGACTTGAACCCTCACAGGATTGCTCCCACTAGAACCTGAATCTAGCGCGTCTGCCATTCCGCCATCTCCGCTCGACAAAAGATATGATATCATAGGTTGACGGAAAATGCAAACACTTTTTTGAATTTTTTTCATATTTAATTTTTAAAAAGTTTTTTTCGGACAAAATCCGTCAAATTACGGCTTTCCGTATTTCTGAGCAAGTGCAAGATTACTATAATCGGGTTCAGACGAAACCTCTCTTATAAGCTTTACAAACTTAGGAAGTTGATACCGCTGATCTTCACTAAGCAATTCAATTTCTATTGTTGCCCTGTCATTCCAGAACGGATAAACATCAAGTTCGCAGTAGGTGCTGTTGTCAACAATGCAATATCTGTCTTTACTGATGACGCCTGTAACATACTGCCTTTGAGCAAGGTACGAGTCGTATTGTTCTTTTGAAATATAATTTTCAATTTCAATCCGCTTAATATCCGATATTTTGATTTTTACAGTTTTGATATATACAGCCTTGTCACCCTCTCCCCTTTTGCGGATTCTGAAATATCCTTCCTCGGGAGTAGTGAGGTATGCCTGTGTAATAGGAATTCTGCGACAGGTTTTTATGCTGTTCAAAAATTCAATATCAGGATATTCAATCAAAAATTTTCTTTCAATTTCAAGCGGTTTCGGAATTCCGAGAAATGCGACAACCTCCTTGAGAAGTCTTTTCAGCTTAGTATCAAAGTCTGTCGAATTATCAATAATTCTCAGATGCGGTGTGCCTGTCCACACAGCCATAACATCTGTGTTCACTTCTCTTGCTTTTTCAAGACTTTCTTCTCTGCGAAAAATATTGGTTTCTTTCCCGTAATACTCTTCTGCACCGTCTGCGGAAGTCACAAGATGAAATACTGCGTCATAAGAATTTCGTATTACATCTTCATTCAAATTGTGGATACCTGCATACTTTGCAAACTCATCTTCCGTAACATATGCTCTGCTGTCAAGCAATCCTCTGTCAAAAAGTAAAACCGCCTTTTCACAATCCATATTTTTGGCAATTTGCGTTTTTTCATTCTCCTCAGCAAGCTGAATTTCAAACAGTTCTCTGTGAAATTCATAGAAACCGACATTTTCGGGGGTTTTGCCCTCACTAAACAATCTGCTTGCAACCTCACCGATTGTAATTGTAGGAATATTAAGCTTTTTAAGCTCTTCGCTGATATATTTTAATGCGGAAGTCTTGCCACCGCAAGGTCCTCCCGTCAATACTATTTTTACAACTTCAGCCATAAAATCACCCATGTAACTTAATAAATTAAGTATATATCCCAACAGCAATTTTTTTATTCTGTTGAAGAACATTATTGTTTGTTTTTGCCCTTTAAAAGATAATATCGGCAAAATGAAAGTTTCTTATGCAGTAAAATTCATATTATACATTAAAAAGCGTATAAATTATCATAAAAACGGTGAAATATGCTGTAATAACATTGACAAGTTGCGTGTTAAAGTGCTAAAATATGTGTATAACCAATGAGGGTTTTTCTTATATTGAAAGGAAGTATTTATGATGGAAAAGCAGAATATTGACTGGGCAAACATTGGCTTCGGTTATATGCCCATCGGTGAAAGATTTGTAGCTAATTATAAAGACGGTAAGTGGGACAACGGCAGTATGACAGCCGACACCACAATTACTATCAGCGAATGTGCAGGCGTTTTGCAGTATGCTCAGACTTGCTTTGAGGGTATGAAAGCGTACACTACCTGTGACGGCAGAATTGTTGTGTTCAGACCTGACCTTAACGGACAGAGAATGGAGGACAGCTGTAAGCGTCTTGAGATGCCTGTATTTCCAAAAGAAAAGTTTGTTGAGGCTGTTTGCAATGTTGTTAAGGCAAATGCCGATTATGTTCCTCCGTACGGCACAGGCGCAACACTTTATATTCGCCCGTATATGTTCGGCAGCGGTCCTGTAATCGGTGTTAAGCCGTCGGCAGAATATCAGTTCAGAGTATTTACTACTCCTGTAGGTCCTTACTTCAAGGGCGGTGCAAAGCCTATTACAATTAAGGTTTCAGACTTTGACAGAGCTGCTCCTCACGGCACAGGTCACATCAAGGCAGGACTTAACTATGCAATGAGCCTTCACGCTATTGTTACCGCTCATGCAGAAGGTTTTGACGAAAATATGTATCTTGACGCCGCTACAAGAACTAAGGTTGAAGAAACAGGCGGTGCTAACTTTATTTTTGTAACAAAGGACAATAAGGTTGTTACTCCAAAGTCTAACAGCATTCTCCCCTCAATTACTCGCCGTTCACTTATGTATGTTGCTGAGCATTATCTTGGTCTTGAGGTTGAGGAAAGAGAAGTTTACTTTGATGAGGTTAAGGACTTTGCAGAATGCGGTCTTTGCGGTACAGCTGCCGTAATCTCACCTGTCGGCAAAATTAACGACCACGGCAAGGAAATTTGTTTCCCGAGCGGTATGGATGAAATGGGTCCGATTACAAAGAAGCTTTACGATACACTTACAGGTATTCAGATGGGCAGAATCGAAGCTCCCGAAGGCTGGATTAAGGAAATCAAGTAATCAATTTTATACATATAACAAGACGGTCTGCGAGAACAGACCGTCTTTTATTTGCAGTTTTTAATTATATTGTTGTAGGCAACATCCACGGCACACTCATCTGTATTGCAATGCAACACATAAAATTTTGTATTCCGAATAAGATTATCGAGATTTGAGAGCAAAGACATTCCGTCTGACTTATTCACAAATTTGACAGTTGATTTGTAGAGTCTTTGTACAATCTCATTTGTGTCGGGAATTGTAACAAAATTAGCGTCTGAGCGTTCTATGAATATTATAGTGCCTACGGGAACGGTTTCGTTGTTAGCAATTCCGCTTCCGCCGTCAAACGGAGTTCCACAGCATAGCGGGACTTCGTTTTTAATTTTCACAACAGGCTTATCGTCATTGAGAATATGAGCTTTTGAGCCGAATCTTTTCAGCCACATCTTTGTATGAGTAGATTTGCCGACGCCCGAATCGGCGGAAAACAAATACGCTTTTCCGTCAAAAACAAGTGCCGAGGAATGCACAAGCATAGCGCCACGGTGAATTATTTTGCGGTTAAAAATTGACGCCGTTGCAAATTCTTCGGCTTCATCAATGGTTGAACCTTCAACCATACGGCCCAACAGGGAATTTAAGTATGAGTCTGACGGTATTGCAGAAAAATCTGCACTTCTCTCCCCTTCATACAAAAACGGTTCGCACAATTTTTTTAAGTAATCAAATTTTGGCTCAATTTCAACGATAAAATCAGCTATTAAGTATTTTGGCAAAGCGTCCTCCGAAATAAAACAGACTCACAAAAAGTGAGCCTGTTTTTTATTGGTTAGTTTAAATGAACGATAAACTTCTGAATTCCCGTTGCGTCAACTACCGTGATGTCACCGTCATTGTTATAATCGGCAAGATGTTTTTGTTCTGCCGAAAGTTCAACAATACCGACAATATACTTCTGCACAAGAGTTGCATCTAAAATATTAATCCTGCCATCCATATTAACATCACCGACATCATAAGCAGAAATGCCCTCAAACGGAATATTGTTAGCCTTTGCATATTTCTCGGCATAAGAACCGTAACTGCCCTTGATTGTTACATTCGGAGAGCTTCTGAAAGCGTTAGAAGCAATAGAAGTCACGGATGTAGGAATATACACCTCAGATAATGATTTACATTCAGCAAAAGCACTCTTACCAATCGCACTTGTACCGGCAGGTAAATATACCTTGTCTAAAGAAGTACAATTGTAGAACATCTGATCGGTAATTTTACTCGGCACACAGTTAAAGGTAACAGATTTCAAACTTGTGCAATTCTGAAATACGGCAGAACCAAAATCTCTCACCCAAATAGGAATTGAAATTGATTCAAGTGAAGTACAACCGTAAAAAGAATCAGTACCGATTCTTCTAAGATATCTTGCTTCGTTAAGCCTGACCGATGTTATTGCGGTCTTTCCCACAAAGGCAAAATCAGAAATTTCCGATACAGACCAGCTTTGAAGCTTAAGCGGAAGAACAATATCGGTCTTATCACCTTTATATCCGGTTACGCTCGCATTACCGTCGGAAACAGAATATACAAAGCCGTCGGTTTCATATGAAGCCGCAGAAATTTGAAATGTAGAAATCAGTACCAACAAAAATGCGAAGATAAAAGCAGAAATCTTTTTTATCGAAACAAAAAACTGTTTATTCCTCTTCAAAGCCATCAACCTTATCTCCATTACTGTCTCCTACTTCCGGAACATCAGTTAAGCTTCCTACTAAAATTACATCCTCAAATTGAAACTTAACAAGCTCAAATTCAGGGGAGAAATATTCTTTTTTCATAAATAACTCCTTAATTCATTCTGTATGTGCAACAGTTGCCTGCTGCACATACAAATTAAAATTTATTATGACTTGTTTGCAATATCATAAAATGTGAAGTAAACCGGATCGCTAAGTTTAACAGCCGAATTACCATCTGCATCGGTATACTGGATATATGTATAGAGTCTAAATACACAATTGTTATTACCTTTGACATTGTTAAAAAGAGTATAATACTGAAGTCTGTTCTTGTTATCAAGTTTACTATTATTAATCTGTTGTTTTACAGATTTAATATTAGAAGTGCCAGTTGTAATTTTTTGGATTGCATCACTTTTAGCATTTTCAAGAGCAGTCTTATCATACTTATTAGCATAATGATTCAAATCGGTTATACATCCAGTACCTGTCTCATTTTCATCAAGTTCTAACCTCTGAATAAGAACACCTGCCTTAACATTATTGCTGTTAGGATCAAATACACTAAGCTGTTTACCGTTATAGAAGAAGTTAAGTACAAAGTCAGCGTAAAGCTTGTCTTCACCTTTAACCTTAATGAAATCTTCATTTGTATCAAGTGTATTCATACTATCAGCGTCAAATCCGGCAAAATTGGAATTTGTATCAGCTGTCCACTGATTTCTTGTTACTTCCATAAACTGAGTTGAAGTATAAACATCCTTAACAGATGCAACTGGAGTTGAGCTTTCGCCATAAACAGGAACTATCCAACAGTTATCATACGCTACATAGCTGAAATTTCCTTCACTGTTGTATGCATTAATAACAAGATTTTTACAGTCCGGATCGGAGTAGATTGCCCAATACATAAACTGAAGTTCTTTACCACTATCTTTATCTTTATATGTTTTCGGAGCAGTGATATCATAATTATAAGTTCCGTCAGAATTTTGTTCATAGAACACTGAACCGTAAGGTAAGGCAATTGAACCACCTTTTTCGAAAGGAGTAAAAGCACCAGCTTTATTTATAAGCGGAGTAGGTCTACCGTCTTTATCACGGAAAACATTAAGGTAGATTGTTCTGCCTGACTGAGTTGAATTAACAACAGCTGAAGCTATTGACTTACTAACTGATGAATCAAAAGCGGTATTGCTATCAGGAGTCTCTTTCCAAGTAAGATTCTTTGTAAAGTTTGACTCATACGGTGCAAGAGAAAGGATAAAGCTATTTGTAAGAGTTACCTTTACAGAATGTGATTCTACACCTTCAACATTAGTAGTAGCCTCATCAATTGTGTATGATGAAGTATTTTCGGGATCAACATAACCAGCCCTGTTGTAATACTTTTGATTACCCATTCTGTCAGTATAAGAGAACTGAACCTTATACGGTACTTTAATAGAAGTAAAGTCAGAATAGAAATTATAATATACTGTTCCCGCATTATCACCAATAAGAGTATTCTGATGTGTTTTATAATAATCATTAAACGAGAACGTATATTCTAATTTAGTTACAAGTCCATTTTTTCTGTCTCCGCTAACAACTGGTGTAGAAGTAGGTTTAAAAGCAGTTATATCTGTTGTGTTTTCAGCAGAATAGTAGCCATTGAAATTATAAAGGTTCTTTGTTGTTGTGTAAAGAGTAACAGTAATTTTAGCATCTCGCTGATCAGCAACTATCTCACTAATAGTTTTTTGATCAATTGAAGCAGTAGAATCAATTATACCTGAGTTGTAGTACTCTTTACTACCATCACTTGATTTTACAACAACCTGAATTTCGGTAGCGGCTTTACCGCCACCTGCATTTTCACCGTTGTACAATGAATGGTGGAAGGTCATTGAACCGCCCGGAGTCTTGATATAACGAGCAACCAAAACAACATTAGCATTTCGAGCTACCTGTCCTGTAGTCTTGTTAAGTTCAGATGGGTCATTAACAGCCTTATAAGTATCATCAATCAAACGATACCAACCAACGAAAGTGTAACCGCTTGTTGTTGAACTTGTTGCACCAACTGTAAACTTAAAGTTTTCAGAGTTATCCGAGGTTGTTTCCACATGAGTCAACCTAGCATCAGATTGATCAACTGGTGAAGTAAAGTAAGCTTCTGCAGCTGTATTTTTACCTGTAGCTGTGCCCTCAATAAATGTATCTGTCTTAACACCTGTCATTGTAGTAAAGCTGTCGAGGGTATCGGCATATTCAATTTTGATATCACCTGTAATTTTAGCTTTATCAACTGAATAGTACCAACGACCGTCGCAACGCTCACCCGGTTGTTTTATAGCTCCATCTCTGCCACTTGAATGGATAGATGACTCATAGTTGATTATAGCATACTTACCTGCATACTTGGTATACAGCAATTTAAATGAATCCCAATAACCGGAAATAACATCTGCGCTTGCACCGGAATCACTCATAAAATCTGCCGGAGCTGTATCCTGAGTAACAAGGTTTTCGAGTTGAGTGGATGATTTTGTAAGACCATACAAAAGTGCTGACGGAGGAAGTGCTGCGACTTTTTGATCTGCTTCATTGTAAATATACCACTTTGTAGCATATTGACCGAGGTAATTCGCAGTATCTTTGTAATAGTTAACATAACCATCAGAAACAATTGTTAAATATTCTGGTTGAGCTTTTACTGTATCAACAGTTACCGCATCATTACCCTTAATAATTGTACCAAATATATCTGTCGGTTTATCGTAATAATCGACAAACACTTCATATTTAGTATCATCAACTTTTGTTCCTGTCAATGTATCCTTCGGAACATTACCGGCTTCAGCCGAAGTATTATTATAAGTATGATACTTAAAACGATATACGATATTCTTAATATCAGCGACAGAATCACCGCTATTTACCTTTGACATATTTGCAAGATATTTAAAGTCATCATAGTCATATGTCTGGCAGTTCTTTGATTCTCTGGTCTTATCATTACCTGATACATGAACAAAATCCCATACATAGTTATTGAGGGTAATACCTTTAACAACATTAGATGCATCAGCACCTATATGCTTTGGAATCTGCATATATATACTACCTTCTGCATTGACCATCGGCTGTCCTGGATAATCGCCAAGAGCATGATCGGAATTGTAATAGGCATAACATGCGATTGTGTCACCCCATTTAGCTTTAGCGTCCATAAAGTTTTCTACATAGAATGTAACGCAGTCCGAATCATCCTTAAGAAAATATATAGGAGTAATTTCAATCGTTGATACATCAGCATAAACATCTTTTTTTACAGTAAAGGTGTATTCATACACATCACTTGTATGTGAATTGCCGGCTTGCTGTGTAAGTACTCCACCTGTAAAACCGTTGATACTGAATCCCTTAACATAGTAATCACTGCCCTTGTGACCTGCAAAGATTGCATCAGACTTAATTGTGGTTGTAACGGTTACTTTTGAGCCATAAGGAACTTTCTTAGCAGTAACACCCTGAGGATGACCGTCAAATTTACATGAATCAATTGCAGTAATAGTAGTAGTGTTATCCGGTAAAGTTACTTTAAGTTTAGTATCACCCAAGGCAGATGTTGTCTTACCGTAATATTTCTCTCGAACCGTACCGTCTTTACCAACAATATTTACGGTTGTATCAGAAGCACTATCTTTGGTAGCTTTTACCGTATATGTTTTAGCAGTCGGGTCGTAGATGATTTTTATATCTCCGATATATTCAGAATTTTCATTTTCAATGCTCATCCTACCGAATACATATTGGGTATTATCTGCATTAAAAATTTCTTTACTGGTGGTGACAAGACTTAAATCAACAGGATTATCAGGATTTACACCGGCAAGTTTATCCTTTGGTGTCATGTTCTTATAATAGTTAGATGTTGAAAAAGCAAAATACAGTTGTTTATAATGTTCTTTGTTAAGAGTTACTATATATTTTCCGTCTTTTTTATAAACATTATACTTTCCATATCCTGCTTGATTATATCCCTGCTGTCCTTCCCAACTTGTTGGGTTGTTAGTGCTACCATACAAAAAGTACATATCATTCACGATTGTACCTGAATCTTCTACTTTAAAGTTAGCTACTACGGTTGTGTTGTTGCTGACTGTAATTTTATACGGATTAGCTGTTGAAGAAGCTGATATACCGTTTACAGTCCAACCGGAAAGAGCGTAGCCATCGTTTGGTTTTGCAGTGAATGTTACTTCATCGCCCTCGGTTACTGTTGCAGGAGAATTGAGTGAAGTTGTTCCGTTCGTTGCAGAAACAGTACCGGATTTATTGTCACTTGAACTGAATGTTACTGTGTATGTGTTTGCGGTACGGAATGTTACATTTGTTATGGTAACATCCTGATCAGGCATTTTAAATGTTGCGGAGTTGCCACTTACGGTGGTTTCAATTGGAGTACTGTCTTTACCCACAACAGTTACTGTGTCAAGAATCTGTCCTTGCGGAATCGAGGTTGCAGTAACAGTAACCGTTTCGCCGGCTGTAGCTGTTTCCTTATCAACAGACGCTGATACACCGTTTGCTACAGTAACAGTATGAGGAAGTGCTGTTGTATACCAAAGTTTATATTCGTTATTTCTTGTATCAAGCCAAAAAGTGGCAACAGATGTAGTTTGGTTATTAATATAGGTAAGGGTTTTAGTATTATCTGTACTACCGATTATTTCAAGAGTAGATTTATCATCTGTAGAATTTAAAACCTTTGGTGTATTATCTGTTTGATTATCTTTACTACCGTACTTATTAGATGATGAATCTATAATGTAGAAATACTGCTCTAAGTTTTTACTACCAACTTTTTCTGACCACTGCTTAGGTGTGTATTTTGACTCGTAATAGTACAAACCTTCAGTATCTGATTCAGTAAACTTATATGTTTCATCTTTTGAATCTACCCAAGTATCTGAACCGTCTTGTTTAACACGACCTGCAAGATAATATTTAACAGAATCAGTTACTGTAAAACTAACCTCGGTGCTTGTGACAGGCGAATAACCATCCGCTGAAACTGTGACCATATACTTGTAAGTGCCGGCTACAGTCGGGGTTACTGTAAGTTTGTTATTATCCTGTACTACAGTAGCATCACCGCCGGAAGTCTTAGTAAATGTATATTTGAGATTTGTAGAAATGGGGTTATCAGCTACAGCTGTGAGAGTAACAGAATCACCTACTTTAACAGTTTCAGATGAAGCTGTAAGTGAAGCGCTATCTGCTACAGGGTCAGAATCAAAATAGTAAGACCAAGTACCATTACTATTATCTATAGCCCAATCCTTATAAGTTTCAGTTGTCATAGTGTAATAGTTCATACCAGAAGGTATATCTGAACAACTTTTAGAATAGTCCCACTCCTTAGTGTAATCATTATTATATCTCAAAAATTGAACAACATTATAAGTAGTATTAGAATCAAGCTCACCCTTGTATATAGGTTTGTTTTCATCAACTTTAGTCATCGTAATTTTATGCCAATTATTGCTACTATCCTGAACATTTAACCTAAAATTTGCACCACCCTCTTGCCATTTTATACTAGGTGTAAAATAAATTTCAGAAAGACCACTAACAGTAGCATTAACTGTTGAAACAGTGCCGATAAGCATTGTTGACAGAAGCATCATTACCGCAAGGATGACGGAAACAGTGCTTCTGCCTAAATGAGAATTTTTGTTTTCATAAATATTACCTCCATAACCGAATATTTTGGTTTTGGTTAGGTTCGGGGTCGACCTTTACCGCCTGACCAACGGTGAAATATAATCGGCAAAGCCACGGGATTTTGTTGTTAATTTACAAAAAGTGCCGTGTCTTTAGCTAAAAAATGTGTCCTTGAGCTTGTTTCAGTCAAAATGTGAACACTAACCCATATTTTTTATAGTAGATTGTACCATTTTAGATTGATTTTTTCAATTAGGTTGCAATAATTTTATTGTGTTTGTTTAATGTGATAGTTTTGTGTTTGTTTTTACATTCAGTTTTGCCGTTTTGACAAGATATTTTTATGTTATGCACAAGTTATGGTGCGTTTTTTGTAGAATTCGTCTATATATCGGTGTTTTTAATTATTCCGATTAAGAAATTGTTATGCCGTGTGTTACAAATTTAATAATGTTATTTTGCTGAAAGTTCAATATTTGAATGTTGTACAGTAACATTGTAAAATCAGTTTGACGGAAAATTTTCCGCCTTTGCGTGACGGCAGTCCGACGGACACAGCTACGGGTAACCGTGCATAGTTTAATATACAAATAAAAATGCCCGACTGCGGTGTCGGGCATTTTGTTTGAGATTATATGATTTTGATTATTTATCCTTACTTAAAAGCATACGGTCGTTTTCAAGCTTTGAACCGCTTGCTTTTTCAAACATCTCGAGTAGGTGTTCAACCGTAAGATTTTTCTTTTCTTCGCCTGAGATATCGAGGATAATTTTGCCGTCACTCATCATAATAAGACGGTTGCCGTGAGTAATTGCATCATGCATATTATGAGTTACCATAAGTGCCGTAAGGTTGTTTTCGGCAATAATTTTGTCTGAAAGCTCAAGCACCTTTGCGGCTGTTTTCGGGTCAAGGGCTGCTGTATGCTCGTCAAGCAGGAGAAGCTTTGGCTTTTTGATTGTTGCCATAAGGAGTGTTATTGCCTGACGCTGACCGCCAGAGAGAAGTCCTACTTTTGAGGACATTCTGTCCTCAAGTCCGAGGTCGAACTCTGCAAGCATCTGACGGTAACGGAATCTTTCGTCAGCCTTTACACCCCACGAAAGTCCTCTTTTTTTGCCTCGTCTTGCGGCAATTGCGAGGTTTTCTATAATTTCCATATCGGCTACCGTGCCTGTCATCGGGTCCTGAAATACTCTGCCGAGGTACGGCGCTCTTTTATGCTCGGGCAATGCGGAAATATCCTTGCCGTCAATGAGAATCTGACCGCAGTCAACAGGCCACACGCCTGCAATTGCGTTGAGTGTTGTTGATTTGCCTGCACCGTTACCGCCGATTACCGTACAAAAATCGCCGTCATTGAGGGTGAGATTAACTCCGCAGAGTGCCTGTTTTTCGTTTACTGTGCCTTTATTAAAGGTTTTCCATACATTCTTGATTTCAAGCATTCTTAACCCTCCTTCTGTGCGTTTTTAGCATTCATTTTTGCAACTTTCTTGAATGAAGTCTTTCTCTTTTTCTGGAGATACGG
>ERZ773173.2537-NODE-2537-length-13476-cov-2.700916_pt1 | contig 13476 bp, 15 predicted proteins | sample MGYA00580535_ERZ773173 | MGnify/ENA primary metagenome ERZ773173 (study PRJEB29015, sample SAMEA2737856) | human gut metagenome | biome: human gut; feature: human-associated habitat; material: faeces | place: China | collected 2012 ...
GCGAAGGAATGGGCACAGCAAGGTTAATCCACAGATTGCACAGCCTGTAAAAAAAGACGCCACAAACTGAAAAGTCACTTCATTCATGCATACCGGACGAAGATATTGCTGTAATCCCCAGATCAGAACAGCCCCAAATCCTGCTGCAACAGCATCCGGAATACTTCCACCATAAAAAAAAGCAAAACTGCATGCAGCCAGAAGGCTTCCAAGAAGTTTCCATAGCGGTTTTGTTTTATTTATATTAATTTTATCAATAGTAGGAGTATTTGTTGGTTTAGCAATAATGATTTTCTTGAACATTGTAATGTTGCTAAGCTTTAAAGAGTGGTTAGACAAAAGAAAAGAAAGAAAAAATAATAATTTAAAATAAGGAGGGAGAAAAATGGCATTGTTAATAGTGATATTAATTGTAGGTGGAATAAGTGTTATAGCTTACGGCTTAACACTTCTAGGGATAGGTGTAGGATTTATGTCATTAATGACATTTCTATTTAATATATTTGGTTTCTGGGGTGGAATATTTATATTAACTGAAGGTTTAATATTACTTGTGCTTGCACCAACAATATTAATTGATGAGGATAAAGATAATAAGGAAGGTGATAAATAAAATATTCAAAAGCTTTATTTATGAGTATAAAGTATAATATAAGGAGGTGATTATTTTGACATTAGAGGAATTTGTTTGAGAAACAAAAGATAAAATTCAGAGATATAATAATGTAATATATAAATTAAAATAATTAATAAACGGGAGTGATAATTATGGATTCAGAGAAATCAATAGAGTTAAAAACATTAATAAGATTGATAAATGAAGAAATCAACAGTGTAATGGATGAGGAATATTTTTACGTTTCACCTAATAGTGATGTAAATTCAGATAATTATAATCAAATGGAAAATATAAGATATGTAGACAATAGGTCTTATATGATATATTTAGAACGATTAAAATCTAAATTAGAATACAAATTAGAGGAAATTAAATAATGGGAAAATTAAAATAATTAATAAAATAGGAGTGTAAATGTTATGACAAAGAATATTTCACAAAAAGAAAGAAAAAAATTATATAAACAAAAATGTAGAGAATTAGGAGGGTTTATAAATGTAGCGTATGAAGATGGTAAATACTTATTAAATGATATAAATATATCTCCTTCTAATAAATTTAGATTATTATATCTAGCAACGTATATAAGATATAATGATAATACATTATACATTAAAGAAAAAGGTAAATACGTTCCAATGAAGATAAAAGATATGAAAAGCATTATGAATTTAAGTGAAACAGGTTTCTATGATTTTTTAAAAGAAATAAGAAATAAAGGATTGATAATTGAAAAAGATGGTATATTTAAAATATCTGATAAATATTTTAACAAAGGCAAGAAAAGAAATAAAAGTTTAAAAATATTTATCGGGTCAATGAGAGAATTATATATTTTAGTTGATGCTAGAAATCATAAAGTCATTTTTAATATATTAAAATTAACACCTTTATCAACAAATAATTACATAAATATAAAAGATATTGTAGAATATAGTAGACATATTTATGAAGTTCTAAATGAAATAATTTTAAAAACTGAAAAACTATTAATTACAAATAAAGAACGAGGTAAAATAAAAATCAATGAAATGTTAATAAATAAAAAATCTGTTTTCGAGGATATGGGCTTGGGTTATGGGGAATTAATTTACAGTAAAGGAGAAGAAAAGATTGCTGATTTTCTACATGAATATGAAATTGATTTTATAAAAGAAAAAGAGTTTGATGGATTAATTGGATTAGGAGGCGACCCTTTGAGGTATGATTTTTATTTACCTAATTTTAATTTATTAATAGAGTTTCATGGTCAACAACATAAAGAATTTACTCCGTTTTTTCATAGAACTAAAAGGGATTTTACAATACAAAAGACACATGATAAAATGAAAATGAAATATGCTTATGACAATGATATTGATATTCTAATTATTTGGTATTATAGTTATGAAGATATAGAATATATATTATATCAGCATTTATTTAATTAATAAAGGGGAGTGGTATTATGGAGAACCAATGTAAAATAACAATAGTTGATGCACCATGTGGAGCAGGTAAGACATCATTTGCAATACAATATATGAATAATGAAATATTTGAAAGATTCATTTATATTACACCGTTTTTAAGTGAAATCGACAGAGTTGTAAAATCTTGTGATTGTCGTGAATTTAGGAAGCCAAGTGAAAAATTAGGGAAAGGAAGTAAAACAAATCATTTTTATGAATTAGTTAAAGAGGGATACAATGTTGTTTCAAGTCATTCATTATTCAGAGGATTAAATGAAGAAATAATAGATTATATAAAAGAAGGAGAATACATTTTAATTCTTGATGAAGTAGCAGATGTAGTTGAACAACTTGATATATCTAAAAGAGATATTGAAATTTTAATTAATGAAAAAATAATAGAAATAAATGAAGAAGGTAAAGTATATTGGATTGATGATACTTACAAAGGTAAATTTAATTCATTAAAAAATCCAATTAAAAATGGTGATTGTTATTTCTTTAATAATGCTTTAATGCTTTGGACGTTCCCTTGTGATATATTTAAAGCATTTAAAGAGGTTTACATATTAACTTATATGTTTAAAGGTCAAATACAAAGGTATTATTTTGATATGAATGATGTTGAATATGAATACAAATCAATAATAACTTGTGATTATGGATATAAATTATGTGATTATGAAGAAATCAATGGTTTAAAATATAAAGATTTAATTCATATATATGAGGGTAAATTAAATGATATAGGAGATAAATCTACAGCATTAAGTAAATCATGGTATGATAAAGCTAATAAAAAGGAAATTATGAAAAAACTTAAAAACAGTGTATATTATTATTTTAAAAGAGTTATTAATACTAAATCAAAATATAATATGTATACAACTTTTGAAGGTTATAAATCTCAAGTAAAAGGTGAAGGATACACTAAAGGTTTTGTACCTTGTAATAGTAGAGCAACAAATGATTATAAAGATAAAACAAATTGTGCTTATTTGATTAATAGATACTACAATCCAATGGTAAATAGATTTTTCACAGATAAAGGAGTAAAAATAGAAGAAGATATTTGGGCATTATCAGAATTAATACAATGGCTATTTAGAAGTGCAATAAGAGAAAATAAAGAAATTAATTTATACATACCTTCAAATAGAATGAGAAGTTTATTACAGGATTGGTTAAATAGGTAATAGGAGTACGGTTTAAAACCGTACAAAATATTTTTTTAGTTTTAAAATATTATAGTTTTATCATATTATTTTAACTTGTAAATTTTGATTTTGTTAAAAGATAAGAATATATAATTCTCAAACATTGTCCTACGGAGTTATTCGTCAAGAGTATAAGAAAACCACTTATACTCTTTCCTTACACTTTTCATTTACTCATTTACATTCGTAAATTCAAAGTGACTTACAAATATTTCAAAAAGATATTAAATAAAGGTGATTTTCAATGTACTTATGTTAATTATATAATATAACAAGAAAATAATTAATAAAAAGGAGGATGTGTATATGTGACAAGAATGGTTAAAATATCTAATAGAATGGATTCTAAGAAGTTTTATTATAAATTAGGATAAGTTATTCATTAAAGAATAATGAAGCCTTAAAATTGATTATAGGAGGTATAGACATGAAAGTGTGTATTATCACAGAAATATATTTTAGTGAAGAAGGAGTTCATAAGGAAGTTAAATGTATTTGTAAAGATAAGAATACAGCTAAAGATAAAGTGAAAGAATATGTAAAGAAACAACTAGGGGAACAATTTGACTATGAAGAATGGACAATAACAACGATAGAAGACGATAAATATATTTTAGACAGTTTATACGAATCGCTTGTGTTTAAAATAAATGAATGGGAGGTGATATGAAATGAGTAGAGTATCCAATATAGATAAAGCTATAAAAATGGAGGAAAAAATTAAACAGGCAATTCAAGAGGGCAGGAGTAAGGAATGCATACAAAGATTGTGTTGGAGTTTAGAAAGGATAGAATATAAAATTGATGAAATAAATAATTATGCGAAGTAAAAATAATTAATAAAGGAGATAGAGAATAATGGGAAGAAAAATGATAGACAGAACAGGAGAAAGAGGAAAAAATAATTTCGGTAGCGAAATGATAATAGTTGAATATAGAACAAATAAGGATATTGATGTTTATTTCCCAAAATATGACTGGACTGCTAAAAATAGAGAATATAATAAATTCAAAAAAAGTCAAATTAAATGCCCATATGAGAGAAGAATTTATGGAGTGGGTTATTTGGGAGAGGGAAAATATAAATGTAAAGAAAACGGTAAAGCTACTAAGATTTATGACACTTGGCATAGTATGTTGCAAAGATGTTATAGTGAGGAATATCATAAAAAATATCCTACTTATAAGGATTGTATTGTATGCGATGAATGGTATAATTTTCAGAACTTTGCTAAATGGTATTATGATAATTACTATAAAGTAGATGAAGAAAGAATGGAATTAGATAAGGATATTTTATTTAAACATAACAAAATATATAGCCCAGAAACGTGTATTTTTGTACCACAAACAATTAATTTATTATTTACTAAAAGAAATAATGATAGAGGTGAATCGGTTATTGGTACAAGTCCTGTAAATGGTAAATATGTAGTGCATTGTAGTTTAATTAATCCTAGAACAGGAAAGTCTAAAGGTGGATATCTTGGTAGATACAACAGTCAAGAAGAAGGATTTAAAATTTATAAGTATTATAAAGAAAGAAATATTAAAGAGGTAGCAGATTATTTTAAAGATAGAATACCAAATGAGTTATATGATACACTATATAATTATGAAGTAGAAATTGACGATTAATAAATAAGGGGAGGTGTGGTAATATGTCAAGAATTTACTTTAATAGATTTTTTAGCAAAATAGATGGAAAAAATATTTACGATTATTCAAAATTAGATACCAATATAGATGATTTAGAAGATAGAATTCAATATATATATGATTTATTGAATATAACAAAAGACGAAAATGGAATAGAATTTAGTAATGATGAATTTTGGAATGAAATATTCGTTCAACGTCCTAATAAGACAAGTTATATAGATTTAATACCTAATAATGAAACCGAGCTTTATACTGATAGTAATATTGCTAAAACATTAGAAATGTTAGCTAATTATATTTTATGGGCAGACCCTAATAAAAATAAAAAAGAAAATATTAAAATTTATAATAATGAAGAAGATTTTAAAAATGCATTAATTAAAGAAAAAAAATGTATTAATAGATACGGCGAAAATACAATTAATGATGAAATAATTATATTGAGAAGAAAAGATAACTATAAAAAATCTAAAGACGAGGTCATAACAAGTAATGATTTAAAGAGATGTCCAGAGCTTAGAGAATACAAGAAAGAAATAGATAGATTGTCAGCTTATATTAAAGAAGATAGAATGAATAAATTTGTTGAATATATGCAGGATAAAGGTTATAAAAAAATAAAAACAAACAAACAAGCTAAAACATTTTTAATGAATCATATTAGTAAATTAAAAAACGATATGATTCAAACTAAAATAGAATTAATAAGACCTATAAATTTTAAAGCACCACTTAAAGATAATGGTCAAGCTGATTGGAATGAATTTGATGAATTAGACTCTACTCACATTAAAGCTTTATTACAATTATATAAAGAGTCTGAAGTATATGACTTTCAAAGCGATTTAGGATGTATGTTTCAAGATTTAGAAATTGTATTAAAAGAAGTAGAATTAACCGATAAACAGGAAGAATTGTTACATATGTGGAAAAATGGTATGACAATTAAAAATATAGCTAAGGAATTGGGTAAAGATAGAAAAAGTGTCGAAAGTATGTTGAATACTATAATTAAAAAAATTACAATGGTATATGAAGAAAAAATAGAAGATGTATACTATTTAAATATAAGAAAAGGAGAATATAAACGTTGTAGTAAATGTGGTGAAGTTAAATTAATTAATAAATTTAATAAAAACGGAAGTAAAGGATTATTATCTATATGTAAAAAATGTCGATAAAAATAATGTATTTTTGAAAGTGTGCAAAATATTACCTTTTTTTCCTAGTATTTATAATATATATTATGTAAGGCTAAAAAGCCTATAATATTTGTTATTTTTATTAATATTTTATAAGGGGGTATGTTTTATGGAAATAAACGCAATAAAAGAATTACAAGGAGCATTAGAAGAAAGAGGCTTAAAATTATCTCAAGCTGAAACTAAGGAGGTTCTTAAAGCATTGGAAGACACAATAGATTCAATATATGACCAAATGGAAGTTGATGATTCTGTTAGCTTAGGACTATTCTTAATAGATAAAAAAATACAAAAAGGTAGAAAAGGTATAATGAAAACTAAACCAGGTGAAGAAAAACCTTTTGAAACTGAAGATAAAGTTACCGTGAAAGTAAGACTTAAAAAATCTGTTAAAAAAAGAATAGAAGAATAATTAATAAAGGGAGAATAATATAATGATATTTAAAGAAAGTAAAAATTTAGAAATTAAAACAGGAAGAATTATTGAGGAAGATGGTAAATTATATTTAATCGAAACTGATAAAGACGGGTATGATTTAGAACGTTTTCCAATAAATGATTTATTTGCTGATTTTATAGGAGATAAAAATGTTAAATTAAAGATAGAAAATGTTATTGAAAGATAATTAAATAAGGGAGGAATAAAAATCCTCCCATTTATTTTTTTTTGTTTATTGGAGGATAATATTATGAATGATAATTTTAAAAGAAAAGATAATGAAACTAATGATGAATATCAAGTTAGATTGACTTTATTAAAACAATCGGGAATAGACATTGATTGGAGTGAAATTGCTGAATTAGTTGGTGATGGTCGTAGTTCAGAAGCTTATAGAAAAGATAGCTATGGTATAAGAAGATATGATAACGTTAAACGAAATAATTCTGATAATGAAACTCTGTTAGAGATAAGAAAAGAAAAGGTAAAATTAAGTGATTTACGAACTGAAACAAATAAGCAGATAAGAAATTTAGCAAGAACAGAAAATGTTATAGCTTTAATTAAAGATGAAATAAATAAATTGAATGAGCAATCACCTTTATTTAATAAATTCCGTTTAAAAAAAGAAGTAAGTGGGAATGATGGAGTTTTATTATTTGGAGATTGGCATTTTGGAATGACGTGTGATAATTCAGTTAATAAATATGATATAGATGTTTGTAAAAATAGAATCGATGAAATAATTAATAAATCAATAAAATACGGAATAGATAATAACATAGATAAACTACATATAATTTGTTTAGGCGATATGCTAAGCGGTGTAATACATAGTACAATACAAAGAGCAAATCAAGAAGAAATATCACAACAAATAGTACAAGTATCTGAATTATTATCTGAAGCTATAGCTAAATTGTCAGACCATTTTTATTGTACTGTAACTATGGTGCAAGGGAATCACGATGCCATAGATATGAATAAACATGATAGAACTAATAAAAATAATTATAATTCATTAACAAAAGAATTTGTAAAGATTAGAATACAAGATTTAACAAACGTTATCTTGTTAGATAATACTATTAACAATGACGAAATTGGAGTATTAAATGTTAAAAATAAAACATTAATATGTTGTCATGGAGATAAAATTAATAAAATGAAGGTTGATTCCGAATTAGAAATGGCTACGAAAGTTAAGCCGGATATAATATGTTATGGACATGTTCATAATCCACAATATTATTCTTTGTATGAAACAGATGTTTTTGTTAATGGTTCACTCATATCTACTGATGAATATGCAATGAATAAAAAATTATATACACCAGCTTCTCAAACATTATTGATTATAAATGAAAATGGTGTCTTAGCAAATTATGTGATAAAGGTTAAATAATTTATAATATAAAACCACTCTATGTTTTTGAGTGGTATTTTTTATTTTTAAAGATTGAAACGATATTAATATTTTATATTGGTATTTTTTGAGTCCTTAAAAATAAAAGGACTCTATGAAATTCATAATATATTCTCCCCTTTTTAGGTACAATCAAGTCCATTCCTTTCATCTTGATTGTACCATTTTTTTCATTTCTTATAAAGGAGAGTGATGATAATGGCAGAAACAAAACAATGTTCAGCTACAGGTAAATTTAAGCCTACAATTAGAGATTTCTACTCTACACAATCAACGCTTTATGAATATGATAAAAAGTTACCTATGTCTAAAGAAGTTGTAGATAAATATTTTAAAAAATTAATAAAAAACTATGATAATGACCATAGATTAGCATTTATACATTTATGTATGGTTTTAGATATGTATTATGATGAAGAGACTTATCTAAAATGCGTTGAAAAGTATGGCACAAATTTTCTAGGTAATTATACAAGGATTATCAATAGGGATAAAGCATTTAAAGGTTTGTCGGCTTTAGATAACATGTTAACTTACGATGGAGTAAGTAATATAATCACAGGTGAAACAATAACCTCGACTGAAATAGTTGAGTTTTGGGGTAAGGGATTTCAAGATGATGAATATAAATTACTTCAAAAAAAATACGATGAATATACTGATAATTATCCATCAAAAACCATGCAAGAAGTTAATTTAATTAAAACAATTTGCATGTTAGAAGTTTTAAGGGAAAGAGCTGTAGTTAAAAATGACCAAAAGGATTTTAAAGCTTTAACTGACCAAATATCAAAACGTATGGAAGAGTTAAATGTCCTACCTTCTAAAATGAGTAAATATGGGGAAGATGATAATTTAAGTTATGGAAATTTAATAGCTATAATAGAAAAAAATGAACCTATTCCAGATGTTCATGAAGAATATAATGATGTGGATAAAATCAAGTGGTGGTTAAATCGTTATTTCTTAAACCCAATTAAGAAGTTAATGAATAATGATTCATCTCCTTATACAGAGGAGGATGAAAAACCATATGAAGAATAGTTTAAAATATAAACAAAGAAAGAATTTAAAAAAAGATTCTTATGAGAACTTATTAGATGGCGTCAAAATATGGACTGAATATTTTAGAAAAAATCCTCATAGATTTGCTATGGAATGGTTAGGGATTAATTTGTACTGGTTTCAACAAGTATTGCTTTATATGATGAATATATGTACAAGTACAGCATGGATTGCCAGTAGGGGGCTAGGAAAAAGTTTTATAACTGCAATATTTGTATGTTGTAGGGCTATACTTTATCCAGGTTCTAAAATAATAGTTGCATCTGGTAACAAAGACCAAGCAGGATTAATTATAACCGAAAAGATTGAAGATTTACGAAGGGATTACCCTGCATTAGCAAAAGAAATTAAAAAGATTCAAAATAATAAGGATAATGTTAAATGTATTTTTAAAAATGGTTCTGTAATAACAGCAATAGCTTCCAATGATGGAGCGAGAGGCTTGAGAGGTAATGTATTAGTTGCTGACGAATTTAGACTTATCAAATTAGATATAATAAATTCAGTTTTAAAACAATTCCTAACAAATCCAAGAAAACCTCCATTTTTAGAAAAACCAGAATACAAAGATTATCCTCTTGAGTCTAATATGGAGATATATCTTTCTAGTGCCTGGATGAAAGTTCATTGGAGTTATGAAAAATTTACAACAATATTAAATAGAATGTTTGAGGGTGGAAAAGCATTTGCTTGTGCTATACCATATTTAGCATCTTTAGACCATAAACTTGTACTTAAAGATAAAATAGAGGAAGATAAAGAAGAAATGGGCGAATTTGTATTCAATATGGAATATGGTGCGATATGGCATGGACAAAGTGGTGATTGTTTCTTTAATGCAAGTGATATGTTAAATGCAAGAGTTTTAAAAAATGCTTATTATCCTTTAACTGATTCGCAATATAAAAATCCAGATGAAAAGAAAAAGAAATTAAAGCAAATGCCTAAAAAGAAAGAAGAAATAAGACTAATTTCTATAGACGTTGCAGTCGCAAGGGCTAATAAATCAAATAAAAATGATAACTCTGTTTTTACTTTATGGAGATTACTTCCGAGTGGAAATAATTTAACTAGAGAGGTTGTTTATATGGAGTCTTGGAATGGTATGAAATTGGAGAAACAAGCAACTCGTATAAAAAGATTATTTACTGAATTTGAAGCTGATAAAATCATAATAGATGGTGGTGGTGTTGGTATAGCATTAATTGGTGAAATGGAAAAATCATCTTATGATGAAACTATAGATGAACATTATGAACCGTTTGGTATTTATGATATGAGTACACAAACTAAAGATTTTGAACCTTTGAAAAATGGAATAAATTGTATATATGTTATTAAAGGGAATCAAAAAGTTAATAATGACTGTGCTGTATATCTTAAAAATTCTTTTTCTAGTAAAAAAATAAGATTATTGATAGAAGAGAATGAAAAAAGAGGGGATTTCAGTAAGGATTTAAAATATCATCAAGATAGTGAATATCATGCTGAAAAAATAGCTCCTTTTATTCAAATATCCAATTTTATATTTGAAACAATAAATTTAGATTATGATACTATGAGTAACGGCGATATAGTCCTTAAAGAAAAAGGAAGAAATCGAAAAGATAGATTTTCTTCAGTAGCATATGGGAATTATTTAGCCGAATTAATAGAAAAAGATATAAGAAAGAAAAATAGAAGTAAGAAAAATAAATATATATTCCTTGCTAATTAAAGGTGGTGAGATATTTGAGTGAAAAGGAATTAAATAAAAAAGAGAAGAATTTAAAATTTGCACAAACAGTATCTATGTTAGATATAAGTAATATAGATAGAGTTTCTGAAAGTAAAAGAAGAAGTAAATTAGATACTGATACAATATCTAGTGCTTTAGAAAATCCATATAGCAATGTTAGTACTTTGCAACAACAAGCAGAACTTATGAGAGTTATTAATGGTACTTTAAAAGAAATATTAACTTATAAATCAAATCTTTTAACTTACGACCATTATATGATTCCTATAGATGCAAGTAAATTTATAACTAAAGGACAAGATAACTTTTTTAAATCGTTTAGGAAGGCTTGTAGTGAATTAGATAAATATAATTTACATACATTTTGCCCCTGGATTATAGATTCAGAGTTACGAAAAGGTGAAATTTATATTTATAAACAAGAGACAAGTGATAGTGTTACATTTGTTTCACTTCCAGAAGATTTATGCAAGGTAACTTATACAGAATCTTTTATGTTAGGATACAGTATAAAACTTAGCGGTATTAATACTAAACAATTAGGGTATTTCCCTGTGGACATTCAAAATTTATATGCTGATTATAAAGCTGGTAAATTAAAAAATGATGAGAATTTTGTAGATAACTATTATAAATTACCATTGGAAAATGCAGTGGCTTTTTTACCAGAAGTAATTGATTCTAAAGGGATACCTTATTATAGTGGTTTATTATTAGATTTAAGTAGAATAAAAGATTTATCCGATACAAGTATGGACAATATCAATGCTAACAACTTTAAACTTATACATCAATTACTACCTACGGATGATGATGGTGATTTAAGTATAGAGCCAGAAACAGCAACGTTTTACCATAAAGCATTAGTAAGAAATGTAAGAGATGGAATAGGAGTAGTTAGTTCGCCTTATCCGATAGATTCGGTTTCTTTACAAACTAATAAAATTTCAGACTATGAAGAAATAAACAATTTAATTAATAATGTTTATGATGGAGCCGGAATAGATAGCAATTTATTCAACGGTGATAATAAAAGTGGTACTCAAATGACTATTTACAGCGGTATAGTTGATAGTTTATTACCATTTAATCTATTAGATAGAATTTCTATATGGTTAAATTATATATTTAGTAAGAATTCAGCTTTAAAGAATTTCAAATTATATTTTTGTAACACTACCAAATATAATAAAGAAGAAAAAATACAAGCAAGTTGTAATAGATTAACCACTTGGACTAGCAAATTAGAATATTTAGGAATATGTGGATATACTCCGTTAGAAGCTTTAAATATTCTACAAATAGAAAGCATATTGGATTTTGATAGTTTAATGACTCCTTTAGCAAATTCTCACACTATGAGTAGCACTGATACAAGTGGAGATGGAGGTCGTCCTAGCACAAAAGATGAAACATCTGGAGAGGTAGCTTCTGAAACAGATAATTTAGGTTAGGAGGTAAGTTATGGAAAAATTCATATATGTATTTAATGAAGAAGATAAACATGAGTTATTAAATCAAGGATTAGTTTTTTTATGTGAGGGAGTTATGGATGGTAAAACAATGTATGTTTTTATGAATAGTTCTAAAGTAAAATTTTCATCTGAAGATAAAAGAAAATTCATGTTTTCTAATAAATTATTTTTCTAAGAAAGGGGGTGTGAATTATGTATTACAATGAGAATCATAATCAAAAAGTTTTAAAACGTAAGGGTGATTATAAATATATAGGAAGTTATAAATATGGTGAGATAACTATAGATGGTAAATGTAATAAAAAAGTATTTATAAGAGTTAAATGCCCTTATTGTGGTAAAGAATACGATATAAGATTAAGTGCATTTCAAAATGGGAATAAATGTACTCACTGCTGTAATTTTTACGAAAATAGTTTTGCTTATTATATTCAACAAGAATTAAAAGAACCTTTAAATAAATACTGGGATTGGGAAAAGAATGAATTAAATCCTTATTTAGTAAATAAAAATACTTCTCAATTAAAAATATGGATAAAATGTGATAAAATAAATTATCATGGTAGCTACAGCATATATATATCAAACTTTCATCAAGGAAACAGATGTCCTTATTATACGGGTAAAAGTGGTAAAACACATCATAAAGATAGTTTTGGACAATGGTTAATTGATACCTATGGTGAAGGTGCTATTAAAAAATATTGGTCACCTAAAAATACAATTAGTCCTTTTGATATAGCACCTCAGAGTAATAAAAAGGTATGGTTATTGTGTCAAGAACATGAATACCATAATGATAAAGGTGGATATTTTGTTACTGTTTCGCATTTCTACAAAGGTAGTAGATGTGGTTACTGTGGAACTTATAAGGTACATCCATTAGATAGTTTCGGAAGTTTATATCCCGAAAAAGCTAAATATTGGAGTAAAAATAATAAAAAATCGCCTTTTGAAGTGATGCCTATGAGTAATAAAAAATATAAATTTATATGTGAAGAATGTGGTGCTGAATTTGAAAGAAGTTTGGCAAAAATAAATAGAAACGATATTTATAATGAAAATGTTATATGTAAAAAATGCAATTCATCTAGGGGAGAAATTGAAATTTCAAAAGTGTTGAATAATATGAACGTTGAATATATCCACGACAAAGAGTATTTCAAAGACTTATTATCTAAG
>ERZ773173.2548-NODE-2548-length-13438-cov-6.033251_pt1 | contig 13438 bp, 10 predicted proteins | sample MGYA00580535_ERZ773173 | MGnify/ENA primary metagenome ERZ773173 (study PRJEB29015, sample SAMEA2737856) | human gut metagenome | biome: human gut; feature: human-associated habitat; material: faeces | place: China | collected 2012 ...
TGAGCGATATTACTTACTTCAAAATCAAAAATGCATGGGTCTATCTTTGCGCTATCATTGACCTCTTCTCCCGCAAAGTCGTCGGATATCGAGTATCCCGCACAGCCAGTACCCGTCTTGTCACAACCACTTTCCGTAGAGCTTATGCAGAACGAGGCCATCCGCAAAGTCTGACCTTTCACAGTGATAGGGGCGGGCAGTATATTTCCGCAGCATTTAGTAAACTTTTGCAGCAATATGGCGTTAAGCAATCCTTTTCCGCAAGCGGCACGCCTCTCGATAATGCGGTCGCAGAGACATTCTTTGCCACATTCAAAAAAGAGGAAGCCTACCGGCGCGAATATACTTCTGAACGGCACTTTCGAAAGAGCGTGGATGAATATATCCGTTTTTACAATGAGATTCGCCCACATCAGACGCTGAAATACAAGACACCGCAAGCGTTTGAAGCAGCATATCAAGGTAGCTATATCGAAAAGCCGTGTTCATATAGCAATGTTGGAGTTTAAAAACATCTTCGCAATTTTGATGTTTCATGATGCATCCGGATTATTTATAAAAAGCGGAAAGCCCTGCAATGCAAGGCTTTCCGAATAAGAAACCACCCGTGTTCCGATAAAAAAGTTCGAAACACGGGTGGTGTTCATATGGCGGAGAAGGAGGGATTCGAAGAGGATAGGATGCGTTTTTTATAACTTGTTTAATTGAATTATGTGATATTTAGTTCTGAAATCATAAAATTTTGTACCAGTCAGTCCAGTTGTTTTATAGAGGATGACCCGCTAAAGGGTCAAAATAAGGGTCAAATTCAGGCCCGCGAAAGGACTGTCACACAATGGAAATTACTTATCGGAAGCATGAAGATTTTTGTGTCCCCAATTTGCTTATGCATGGAAGTGAACCGGCAGCATACGGACGTTTTGGCAGGATGCGGCTCAAGTATCTGAAGGAGCACCGCAGAGGAACTTATACCACCTTGAAAACTTCCAGGCAACTAACACATCACCTCAACGAAATCGACCGTGAAGCAAACCAAATGTTACGGTTGCTAATCGAGCAGATGGCTCAGGCGCAGGGCATCACCGAACAGCTAAAGTCTAAAAATCAAATAGCGTGGGTCGGGGCAATGAACAATATCCGCAGCGCAGCGGAGGAACAGGTTTGCTGTGATTTGATTTTCAGTTGAAAGACTGATTGAGCATTCACTGGCAGTGTTGGATTTTCAAACCGCTTCCGGCAATATTGCCGGAAGCGGTTTTCTGCTTATTCAGATGTACTCTCACTGTCCAGTCGGGTGAATGACGGGACAGATCTGTTCCTTCTGTGGGGTTAAATGGACCAGTTCTGGCTGTCGGTTTGCAGATCCACCATGTGGGTATACAGTCCATCGCAGGCATAGAGCGCATCGGGCGCACCCTGCTCAGCCACCACGCCGTCGGACAGCACCACGATCTTGTCCGCCCCGGCTACGGTACGCATTCGGTGGGCGATAATTAGCACCGTCTTGTTTCGGATCAGCCGGGAAAGGGCCGTCTGGATGAGGGTCTCGTTTTCCACATCCAGACTGGCGGTGGCCTCATCCAGCAGGATGATCGGCGCGTCTTTCAGGAAAGCCCGGGCGATGGAGATTCTCTGCCGTTCGCCGCCGGAGAGGGCGCGGCCGTTCTCTCCGATGCTGGTGTTCCATTTGTCTGGCAGCTTTTCCGCAAATTCATCGCAGTTGGCAAGGCGCGCCGCCGCAAGGACCTCTTCATCCGTGGCGTCCTTGCGCCCAAGGCGGATGTTTTCCAGAATGGTGTTGTCAAACAGCGTCACATCCTGAAACACGATGGAATATAAGCTCATGAGCTTTTCCGGGTCGATCTTGGAAATGTCCATGCCGCCCACGGTGATTGTTCCCTTCTGATAGTCCCAGAACCGGGCCGCCAGCCGGGACACCGTGGTCTTGCCGCCGCCGGAGGGGCCGACAAGCGCTGTGACCTCCCCCTGCTTTGCTGTGAAAGACACATCCTTCAGCACCGTTTCGCCGGACTGGTAGGCAAAGCCCACATGGTCAAACACCATGTCGCAGCCCTGATTGGTCAATTCCTCGCTGCCGGTCTGCACCGGGTAATCCAGAATTTCGTTCATCCGGGCCACATTGGTGCGCATAGCGATGACCGCCGCCAGATTTTGCAGCGCGCCCTGCATGGGGGCATACAGTCGGGATGCCACCAGCAGGAACAAAAATAGCGTCAGTACGTCGATACTGCCGCGAATCAGCAGCACAGAGCCTGTCAGTGCAACGGAAGCAATGCCCAGCTTCAGCACCATGGCAGCGGAGGTGACAAAGACGGCGTTGGTCAGCTCCGCTGAAATGGTCTGCTTTTCCACAGCACGAATCTTTTCGGAAAGGCCGTCCAGATAGGCATTCTCCGCGCTGTTGGCCTTCAGGTCGCGCATGGTTTCAATGTACTCCTGAATGCTGTCAGCACAGGCCATTTTCACCGCCATGGTCTTGGCCTGCACGTTATCCTGAATCCTGTAGCTGCCAAGGAGAATGGCAATGGAAACCGGGATCACCCAAAGGGCCGCCAGCGCCATACGCCAGTCAAAGACCAGCAGGTTCAGCGCGATCAGCACGGTGGAGATCAGGGAGCCGAACAGGCCGGGAATATAGTGAGAACAGGTTTTCTCCAGCACCTCACAGTCCGCCATAATGGTGCTGGTAAGATCGGCAAGGTCCCGCTTGCCGAAGAAGGACAGGGGCAGCTTGCGCAGCTGCTCTGCCAGATTCAACCGGCGAACGCCGCTTTCCTTGTAGGTCGTAAAAAAGGTCCCGTTGTACTGAAACCAGGTGGTCAGGAAGATCAGCGCAAAGCAGGCGGCGCAGCCGCACACATAGAAGGCTGTTCTGCCGGATGTGGTGCCGGTCATCATGTCCCGCACCAGAAAATACAGCAGACTGGTGGGCAGCATGAAGGCGAGGTTCTGAAATGCACAGGCCAGCACGCCTTTTACAAGCCCCCGTGCGCCCTGCGGGGAACTGGCGGTTGCTCTTTTAATTTTTTCGATCATGACTTACCCCTCCTTTGCGACCTTCCACGCGACAGAGGACTGATACGCCTGCCACATTTTGGCGAACAGGCCGCCCCTGGCGCAGAGTTCATCCTTGGTGCCAGATTCCGCGATCTGCCCGTCCTCCACCACATAGATGCAGTCGGCGTGGACCACGGTGGACAGCCGATGGGCGATCATGATGACGGTTTTCCCCTGAGCCAGTGCTGCAAACGCCGCCTGTACCTTGGCCTCATTGTCAGGGTCGGCAAAGGCGGTGGCCTCGTCCAGAATCAGCACCGGTGCGTTCTTCAGAACAGCACGGGCAATGGCGATCCGCTGCTGCTCGCCGCCGGAAAGGTACACGCCCTTGCTGCCAATGACAGTGTGGATACCCTCTGGGAACTTTTCAATAATATCCATGCACTGGGCAGTTTTCAGTGCGGCAAGGACTTCTTCCTCGGTGGCATCCGGCCTGCCAAGCCGAACATTGTCCAAAATAGTACCCTTGAGAAGTTTACTGTTCTGGAACACGAAAGCCACCGTATCCATCAGTTCTTCCTCGGGAATCGCCCGCACATCCGCACCGCCGATGGATACGCTGCCGCCCTGCACATCGAAGAATCGGCAGATGAGACTTGCCAGTGTGGATTTGCCACCGCCGGAGGGTCCCACCAGCGCCACAGTCTGTCCGGGCTTAATGTCCATGGAGACGCCTTTGATCACCTCCGCCTTGCCATCATAGCTGAAATGCACATCCCGCAGGGTGACAGAGCTGTTCTGCGGGTGCTGGGGCTGCCCAAACGCCGGTACAGGCTCTGCGTCCAGCACGGAGTCAATACGACTCAGCGCGTCCGCAACGACCATTTTGTTCTCGCTCATGTACATGATCTTCGTCAGCGTCAGGGAGATCACCGGCGTGATGATGATATAGAACAGTAGATTCAGCAGAAACTCCGGGGTCACGCCATTTCTGGTAAACAGCAGCCCCCCTGCGATCAGGAAGGCAAACACGCCGTTGACGGCCGCCGTATAGAGCAGCATAGGCCTGCGCATCTCTTTTGTATAGGCAACGACCCATTTCTCATACTCGTCAATGGTGGCCTTGAACCGTTTGAAGGAGAACACGGACTGGCCGAAGGTCTTGACCACCGGGATACCCCGGACATACTCCACCGCTTCGTTGGACATGGCCGCAAGGGCATTCCCGTACTGACGCATTTTTTCTTCCATGCGTTTGCCGGTCATAGCCGACATGACAGCAAAGCCAAGGAATACAGGGATAAGACTCAAAAGCCCCAGCCGCCAGTCAAAGGCGAACAGCAGCACCAGCAGTCCAACCGGTGTCGCCATGGCTCCCGCCTGATCCGGCAGCTGATGGGCCAAATATGTCTCCGCCGCGCCGGTACTCTCCTGAATGATCTTGCGCAGCTGACCGCTGCCAAACCGCTCCGTGAAGCCAAGGGGCAGTTCTGCCAGATGCTTTGTGACCGCAAGGCGCAGATTTGTCGCCACACGGAAAGCGGATAAGTGGGAGCAGAGAAGCGCACAGACATAGACCAGATAGGACAGCACCGCAAACAGCACCGCCATCCATCCGTAGTGGGGAATGTTCACTGCCTGCGCGTAGTCCGGCGCAGCAGCCAGCACATCTCGCAGGATCATCCAGATATAAAGAAATGGGATCAGTGCCATCAGTGCGCTGATCGCTGAGAGCGCCAGAGAGGCATAGGTAAATACCCGATGCCCACCTGCATACCCCATCAGCCTGGAAAAGTCAGATCGTTTTTTCAATCAAGTCACATCCCTACCGATAAGCTGCCCTGCGCACCCGCTTGATCCAAACGGGTGCGCAAAGAGCAATTATTCTGCATTCGACAGATTTTCTGTGGCGAACAGCTCAATGACATTTTCCATGGTCGCCTGATCATAGTTCTCCGCGATGGCCGCTGCGTTCCAGTAGGCGTAATTGCCCTCGAACCAGCTTTGCAGGTCGCTGAGATCTTCTGCATAGCGGAACTCCAGATGATAGGTGGTCTCCATGGTGTCAGGTGAAAACGCAAAATAGGTAAACTCACCGGAATTTTCATCCTCGCTCTGATAGAAGATGAAGCCGTTTTCGTTTTCCTCATCCAGCAGCTGGTAGGTGTGAGAGAAAACTTCCTGTCCCTGCGCATCCAGACCGGTGATCATGTGACCGTCCATCACGAACTTGTCGATGCCGCCAAGAAAATAGCAGTTGAACGCCATGCTGTCCGGGTCCGCCGCGTATTGCTCCGCAGCTTCCGGACCGTAAGGCTCCGCCATGCACATCCCCAGCAGCAGATCCGTGGTGGCCTCCGCGTTCTCCGCACCTACCAGCGGCGCGGTGGCATCGATCCAGATATTCCGATACTCGGACTTTGACAGCTCCGGAAACAGCTCCACATAAGTGCCGCCGATACCGGTCAGATAATCGTCGGTCGTCGTGCTCTGGTCAGCCGCCGGCGGCGTCTGTTCATCTGTTTTCGTCTGGCCGCAGCCGGCAGCCGACAGCAGGCAGATCACGCAAAGCACAAAAGCAGCAAATTTCTTTTTCATACAGTACCTCCTGAAACTTCTTAGTTAGTGTCCTCTAACCACTGCGTATTCTAACATGATTCGCGTTTTCAAACTACTCCGTTTTGGTTTCTATGCTCCGTTTTACTGCATCCTTTTTATCGGCACGATAGCGGGACGGCGTTTTTCCGTACCGCTTTTTGAAGCTCTCCGAAAATTTGCTGGCGTTGTCATACCCGGCGTGCTGCGCGATTTCTGTGATGGGTTTCCCGCTCCGAACCAGTTCTACCGCCGCCTGTTCCAGACGATATTCCTTGATATAGCGATAGACCGGCACACCATAGACCTGTTTGAACAGCTTTTGCAGATGGGACACCGACATCTCATGCTCTGCTGCCAATTGGGCAAGAGATACATACCCCTCCCGGTTGGTCAGCAGATGATCCCGCAGATGGTGCGCCAACGCGGTCTGTTCCGCAGAGTAATAGGAATTTATCCCCGATTCCTGCGGAATCCGTTCCAGAAGCAGGAGTAATTCCAGAGCTTTCAGCTGTAAAAAGGCATGATCGGCGTAGGGGGCGCTTTCATATAGTTCCCGGAACACATGCTCACAGCGGGAACCTGCGGAGCCTACCATGTACCATTTGCTGTCAAGAAGATCCTCCTTCAGCGCAGAGAAATCAACGCGGAACGCCGGAGCGTTCTGTGTGATCCAGCTGCTGGCCGCCTCCGGGTCTACCTCCAGACAGATTCCCTCGTAGTATCCCAGAGGAAAACAGGATTCCGATCTGCTGCCGTGAAAGCCATCGTAGCAGCTGACCGCCATGTCTCCCGGCTTCAGCAGGACACGGTCGCGCATGGAAAAGCTGGTTTCAAAACGGCCATTGATACAGAAATTGATTTCCAGCACACCGGCCTGTGTACGGATTTCTGTATACGACTCCATTTCCAGCCGCAGCAGCATGATGCCCACGCCGTCAAAAAGCCGGTAATAGTGGATCTCTCCGTCACCGTCCGTATTTTCAAAGCCGCCCATCTGTCCGGGGAGGCAGGGTGCAATACCCGTTTCGTCATGAAAAATGATGTCAATCATGTCGTTTTTTTAATGGAACCTCCACAATCTGCATGTTTATCATTCGGTTGCTAACTTTGGTAAGAAAGAGGAAAAAAACGCTGACAGCCAGGTTTTGAGATCGGTATCGCCCAGCATATCGCTCCATCTGAATACACCTGTACCCAGCTATCTCATCTGCCCATAAAGTGCAATTATGAAAACTTTCCTCTAATAAATTGTATCAGATGGATAGCCGGTTTTCAATGAAAAAGCCATTGACCCCGAATACTTCTAAGTCAATGACTTTTCACGATACTTAAACGGTGATTTGCTGTGTTGCTTTTGTGTGTGGAAACCTGCATCGCCCTTCAACTTTTTATTTTATGTTTGTGTACTCGTCAACTCGCTCACACTGGGAGCAACAAGGGTCACACTGATCTTCTCAACGACATCGTTGAAAAACTCTGTAAAGAAATCAAGAGGAATATAGGTAGCCCAATATAGCTAATTGCGTATGGACTCAGTTACCGTTCTCTTGCGGTCGCTTTGCGCTTAATATGCTCCAACACTTCCGGCGGGACTTTATCTAACAGCTTCTCCGCCCGCTTGTAGCGCCGCTCCAGCTCGGAAAGCTTCATGCTCTGGTCAAAGCTGTGGCTGCGTTCTGCTTTTAACTCGTTTCGCAGATCCGCATTGATCTCCCTCTGGAAGCTTGCGTTCCGCCGCTCGTGGGCGATGGTATCCCGCAGCCGCTGTGTTTCCGCCTGAAAGGATTCTACCTCCGGCAGCAGCTGCTCCAGCAGCGCGACGGCCTCCTCCCGCTTCTTGCCCGCGTTGAACACGTTGATGTTGTTCAGTGTGGCCTCCAGTTGCTCCAGCTTAGCATCCATGGCTGTGACCCTCTTGTACCACTGAGGCGTCAGGTGCTTGCGCCTGGTCTCCACGGCGGGCGTACCACGCTCCAGTTCCGGCCACCGTTCCGCCATGCAGGCATAGAAATCATCCTGCCAGCGGATCATGCTTTTCTTGTTGCCGAGGATCTCCTTTGCGGACAGCCGCTTGTCCCTGGTCAGCGGGACAAAGCAGAGGTGCATGTGCGGCGTGGTTTCGTCCATGTGTACCACGGCGGAGAAAATATTTTCCTCGCCTACACGCTCCTTCAGAAAGTCAAAGGCCCGCCGGAAATACTCCGGCATTTCCGCTTCGTGAGCCTTGGCAAACTCCGGGCTGACCGTTACCAGTGTATCCACGAATTTCACGCTGTCCTTCCGCACCCGGCAGCCTGCCGTCTGGATGCGGTGCTTGATCTCCTGCTCATAGCTCCACCGGGGCGTCACCAGATGGAAGTTCTGCGCCGTGCGGCTGAGATCAATGTCCGGGTTGCTGGCGTAGCTGTCCTTTGTCCGCTCGTGGTGGGCACTCAGCGCCTTGGACGCGCCGCCCTTGTGCTTTGCAAATCGTAAAATGGCGTATGCCATGTGGAACCTCCCTTGTTATAGCCTGGGAGACCGGGGAGCGGGGAATCCCCATCACGGCTTCTGAAACCGTGCGCTGCGGCGGGTGTCGATACCGACACCCGCCTTCACTTCGTTTTCGGCCCGGTCACAAACGCGGCTGGCCACCGCCAGCCTGCGTTTGTTTCCGTCCCCCGCCGTGATGGGTATAACACACTATACTTTGTACCAAAGTCCGTGTGCCAGCCGTTCCCTCTGGACTCCCTGAAACGGGCGAAATGCCCTGTCGGTGCGACAGGGCATTCAGCCCTCTGGTGTACGGTATGTCCGATATGTCCGGTATTTTCGGGGGATACCCCACTCCCGTTTTTACCGTACATACCGTACATTACCGTACACCTTCCCACCGCAGAAGGATGACCTTTCCATCCTTCGTGCGCCGGGAACCGTAGCGGATGCCGTACTTTCGCAGCAGGTCATCCTGCCGCACGTTCAGTGCCCGCACGATCCAGTTGGGTGAAAAAGCTTGTGTACTGTCTATCTCTGAAAGACACTGTACCAGCTCCGTTGCCGTGCCGCTCCACAGCGGATTTTCTTCATTTACCAGCCGGGAAAGAAATTCCAGCAACGGGTTCGGCGGCTCCCTGAATGGCTCTGTTTCCACCTCTGTCACCTGCCAAAGACTATGAGCAGGGTCAAAACGCAGGCGGAGCCGCATCTGCGGCTGGTCACGTCCCACCACATCGAGGATGGCGTCCCCGCTCGTGCGCTTGTCCTTATGCAAGACCAGGGCTCCATCTGCCGCCCCCAAGATGCCGTTGGTGCCGGAGATGGTGTCGAACACATCCTCCGCCCCCTCCTTGCGGGTGTGGTGAACGAGCAGCAGGGCGATGCCGCGTTGGTCTGAGAACGCCTTCAGCTTGGCGATGGTATCGTAATCCGCGGCGTAGCTGCCGTTGTCCGGCGTCCGTCCCCGGATGCGTTGGAGCGTATCAATGATGACCAGCACCGTTTCCGGGTACTCAAACAGGAAGCTTTCCAGCTGCTCCAGCAGATCTTCTTCCAGCGTGTCCGCCAGAACGGACAGCACCAGATCAGGACTGTCCCGTTCTGTCATCTGTGCCAAACGCTTCTGCAATCGCTCGTAGGTGTCCTCCAGAGCAAGGTACAAAACCGTGCCCTGCCGGGAGGGAAAGCCTAAAAACGGCTCTCCTGCGCTCACCTGATAGGCCATTTGCAGGACGAGGAAGGATTTGCCGATTTTGGGAGCGCCAGCGAGGAGGTATGTCCCCGCTGGCAGCAAGTTTTCAATGATGCATGGCCGGGATGGGAAATGGGTGTCCATCAGCTCCGGCATGGAAAAGATACGCATTTTGCCGAATTGCTTGTTTGCTTCCTCAAAAGTTGCTATACTGTCTGTGCGTGCAAGCGCGGACGGCTGCTCCCCATCTGGTGCAACAGATGGATCTGGGGCAGTCGTTTCTTTATCCTCCCACATGGCCGCCTCCTGTGTTCTGTTCGATCCATTCCACCAGCTTGTCTCTCGGCACCAGCAGCCGCTTGCCAATCCGCAGGGTGGGAAAGGTGGCAGTGTTCAGCAGCTGGTAGGCTCCGGCACGGGAGATGCCCAGTGCTGTAGCCAGCTGATTGGCATTCAGCACCGCGGGCAGGTTTTCGTAGTTGTTGTTCATGTGTGACCTCCTTTGAAAATTGTTCTTGACATAATAGACTTTTAATGATATAAAAGATTTGGTAAGTCGTCTATTGTGGAAACAGTATAATCAAAGGCTGCTGCATTGTCAATAGCCTATTTGAAATTATTTTTTATCAGTCGGTCTATTATGGAGGAAGCTGTATGTATCCGTTTAAAAATCCGCCTGCGCCAACTAATCGCATCTGGGCAGCGTGCTATATGGATTCTGTTACGGAATGCTTTGAAATTCGGACAGAAGCGAAAACGCCGGGAGGCATTTTCACGCTGTACCACAAGGAATATCCCATTGGTACGGCACTGACGGAGTTTCTGTACGCAGACTTAAAGGTGTTTCCGGCGCATCTGGGGAATATCAAAACATGCCTTAAGGAAATACGGGCGGGAAATGATGTGGATACACAGTTCCTTCAACTGTTTAGCATTGCCCTTTACTGGCTGCGGTGCAGTCCCGCGTTTGCGCCGCTGGCGGCCAGCATCCAGCGGCAGCAGCTATACTATGAACAGGGGAAGCGACTGGGAACGGATGAAATCGAGCGCCAAATGACCTACTACACGGAATTACAGCCGAAACTGCTGTATTTGGCGGAGAATTTCTTCGAGGCCAGTAAGCCGGAGGATATGACGGCGCGGTACTTTGCGCAGCGTCAAGCGCTGGGTGAAAAGGGTGCGGCGGAATGGAACAACTATCTTCCGCTAAGCTATCGTGAGGTATCCTATGGCCCTGTCATGAAGGGAGCAAATGGATTTTTCCCATACGATGATATTCTGAATGAAGAACAGCGGAATGACATTCAAGACTTCTTTGCCGACACGCTGAATACGGAAAGGGCGGAAGATTTTACGCAGTTTATCCTTGCGGAGTATATCCGCCGGGATCTGAGATTCCGCGTCTGTAAATTCTGCGGACGCTACTTCGGCATTATGGGCAATACCCGGCTGGAATTTTGCGACCGGCTTATTGATGGTTCTACAAAAACCTGCAAGGAGATGGGTTCTCTCCGGCTTTACGAGAAACGGAAGCTGGAGGAGCCAGCCATCAAGGAGTATAAGCGCTCCTACAAGGCCCACAACGCCCGTATCCGCTATGGTCTGATGACGCGGGAGGAGTTCAATACCTGGTCTCAGGAGGCCCGCAGAAAGCGGGATGACTGTGTTGCGGGAAAGCTATCGCTGGAAGAATTCGTGGCGTGGCTGGATAGCGACAGACAAAGCTAAACAACGGACTGACTGGCCGTTTTATAATTTCAGAGGAAAGAGAGGTACATGTGAAAAGCAATACCAAGAACGCAAAGGGCAGCGGCACCATCCGCAAGCGCTCCGACGGGCGCTGGGAGGCCCGCTATACCACCGGCATTGATCCGAAGACGGGTAAACAGATCCAAAAGTCCGTCTATGGCAAGACACAAAAGGAAGTCCGTCAGAAGCTGACGGAGGTCACAGCGGAGATCGACAGCGGGACGTATTTGGAGCAGACGAAGGATACGGTGGGGGAGTGGCTGGATACCTGGCTGAAAACCTACGCGCTGTATTCCGTGAAAAGCTACACCTATGATGCCTATGAGCGCAGCTGCAACATCCACATCAAGCCTGCGCTGGGACGGATACGGCTGTCGGCTCTGACAGCACCGCAAATCCAGCAGTTTTACAACAGTCTGATTACTGAGAAGGAGCTATCGCCCAAGACGGTGAAGAACATCCATGGTGTGCTGCACCGGGCGCTGGGACAGGCTGTGAAGCTGGGGCTGCTCCGTTCCAATCCGACGAATGTCTGCGATTTACCAAAGGCACACCGAAAAGAAATCAAGCCGATGGAGCAGGCGGAGATCTCAAGATTTCTGCAAGCGATCCAAGGTACGAAGTATGGGCTGGTGTATCAAATCACCCTGTTCACCGGATTGCGGGAGGGCGAAGTGCTGGGACTGACGTGGGATTGTATTGATTTTCAGCACAATGCGATCTACATCAATAAACAGCTCCAGAAAACGAAGAAGGTAGGCGGCACGTACTGCCTTGCCCCAACGAAGAACAACCGCAGCCGAACGATTTTGGCAGCCCCCTCTGTGATGGCGCTGTTCCGAAAACAAAAAAGCCAGCAGGCGCAGATGCGCCTACTGGCAGGAGAAGCGTGGAACAATTCGTGGAATTTGGTGTTTACCAATGAGCTGGGTGGTCATTTGTGCCATTGTACAGTCTATAAAAAGTTTAAGGCGATTGTAAGCGAGATTGGTATGCCGGAGGAACGGTTCCATGACTTACGGCACAGCTTTGCCGTGGCCTCCATTGAGAGCGGCGATGACATCAAGACAGTGCAATCCAATCTGGGCCATGCCACCGCCAGCTTTACCTTGGATGTGTATGGTCATGTATCGCAAAAAATGCGGCAGCAATCCGCTGACCGCATGGAGGAATTTATTCAGAAAGTCTCCGGTTGAAACGATTGCCGCAAATGCTCTTTGAAATCTATAAAGGGTCAAAATAAGGGTCAAAGGGCATGACAAAACCCTGTAACCGTTGAGATTACAGGGTTTTGTGTGGCGGAGAAGGAGGGATTCGAACCCTCGAGACCCTTTAGGAGCCTACATGATTTCCAATCATGCGCCCTCGACCAACTAGGCGACTTCTCCATAGCTGTGTCCAGCGCTTTTCCGCTATGCACTTGTTGTCTTGAACAGACAGCGATATTATTATAACAGAGACTTTAAAAAAGTCAAGCCCTTTTCTGCATTTCCCTTGAGAAATTTGCGCTTTTTGTCGGAACTCTTGCGGCGAGCGGCTTTGCGCCTGCCAAGAAAGCGACAGATTTTCCACAGCGGTGAGGAAGCGTGTGCGCAGGCCCCCCAAAAAAGGGTGCTGCGCTATTGAAATCAAAAAGCTTCAGAACAGTTGTAAAGCTCTGAAAATAGACTCAGCAGAGAGAAAAGTCTTTTTCTACACGCTGAAGCGGCATGGCAGAACGCCATGCCGCTTCATGATGCTTGAAAACTTACTTGTGGTCAACAGCGGACATGTGACGGATCAGCTCCACCATCTTGTTGGAGTAGCCGCACTCGTTATCGTACCAGGAAACAACCTTCACAAAGGTGTCCGTCAGCGCGATACCAGCCTTGGCGTCAAAGATAGAGGTGCGGGGATCACCGAGGAAGTCGCTGGAGACCACATCCTCGTCCGTATAGCCCAGAACGCCCTTCAGCTCGCCCTCGGAGGCTTCCTTCATGGCCTTGCAGATTTCCTCATAGCTGGCGGGCTTGCTGAGCTTTGCGGTCAGGTCCACAACGGATACATCCAGCGTGGGAACGCGCATGGACATACCGGTCAGCTTGCCGTTGAGCGAGGGGATGACTTTGCCGACGGCCTTGGCGGCGCCGGTGGAGGAGGGGATGATGTTGCCCGTGGCCGCGCGGCCGCCGCGCCAGTCCTTCAGGGACGGGCCGTCCACGGTCTTCTGCGTGGCGGTGACGGAGTGCACGGTGGTCATCAGGCCATCCTTGATGCCGAAGCAGTCGTTCAGGACCTTGGCGATGGGGGCCAGGCAGTTCGTGGTGCACGAGGCGTTGGAGACGAACTGCATGTCGCTCGTGTAGGAATCGAGGTTGACGCCGCAGACGAACATGGGGGTGTCATCCTTGGAGGGAGCGCCCATGA
>ERZ773173.2584-NODE-2584-length-13278-cov-3.275429_pt1 | contig 13278 bp, 9 predicted proteins | sample MGYA00580535_ERZ773173 | MGnify/ENA primary metagenome ERZ773173 (study PRJEB29015, sample SAMEA2737856) | human gut metagenome | biome: human gut; feature: human-associated habitat; material: faeces | place: China | collected 2012 ...
TACCATGGTAATATTTTCTCCAATTCGTATAATTTACTGCCTGTTAAAAATATCTCATTTGCTGTATGAGCCATAACCTGATTGTTATCAGTTTCAAAAAAAAGAATTTCACCAACATCTATATAAAATTCTTTTTCACCCTGTTTAAGCTCAATTTTAAGACTCTGGTTTTCCATCGCTGAGATAGTTTTCTGAATATTAATTATATTCTCATTCAGTTCGTGGCAATTTATTATTACCTGTTCCTCTATGCAGTTTTCATCCACATTTACGATTACTTTCATATCTGACTCCTTATGTGATGATTATATTTGCAAATTATGTGGATGTAAATAGATTTTATGTAAGTGGTATTTTATTAGCAGTAAGTGGTAAATACCAGTCTGTGAACGTTATTTGCAAACAAATTTAGGAGCCGATGGATAACCACCGGCCCCTTTAATGAGATTAAGTAAAATATATTTTAAGAACAGAGTTCCTAAATATCCATTATATTGTTGAGTATTTACTCATTTGAAAGTGCTGCAATACCTGTGTCACCTGTTCTGACTCTCATTACATCTTCTACATCTGTTACGAAAATCTTACCATCGCCAACACCGCCTGTATAAAGAGCTTTTCTAGCTGCTGCTACTACAAGGTTAGGATCAACTGTTGATACAACGATTTCAACTTTAACCTTTGGAAGAAGGTTCATGCTCATCTTAACACCTCTGTAAACACCACTCTTTCCCTGTTCAACACCACAGCCCATTGCCTGGATAACTGTCATACCTGTTACACCGATAGCTGCCATTGTGTCTTTAAGGATTCCAAATTTATCTTCATTACAAATAACTGTAATCTTTGTATATTTTCCAGTTGGTTTTGCTTCACCAATTGATAATGTAGCAGGTTCAAGATTTGCTACATCTACTGCTCCTACGCTTTCACCCATGTATGAAGGTGTTGTAGGAAGGAAGTCTGCATATGCTGATGCAAGACCATGTTCTGATATATCCATACCAATAATTTCTTCTTCTGCTGTTGTTCTAAGTCCTATTGTATGTTTAATAAGCTGGAATACAATTGTCATCATGATTGCTGCATATACATCAATTGCAACAATACCTAAAATCTGAATTCCTAATAATTTTGCTCCACCTCCGTAGAATAAACCTGCGTAATAAGAACCATCTGCAAATGCCTGAACTGTGTCGCCTTTACCTGTTGCAAATAAGCCTACTGCAATTGTTCCCCAAACACCGTTTGCCCAGTGAACACCAACTGCCCCAACAGGGTCATCAATGTGTAACTTCTTATCAAGTACTTCTACTACTACATCTACTAAAATACCTGCAACTGCACCAATTACTAAAGCACCAATTGTATCAACTGAAGCACAACCTGCTGTAATTGCTACCAAACCTGCAAGTGATGCATTTAAGCACATACCTACATCAGGTTTTCCATCTTTAATCCAAGTAAATATCATACATACAACTGTTGCTGTTGCAGGAGCGATTGTTGTATTCATAAAGATTGATGCAAGACTGTCTGTGTTTGTTGCAGCTGCACCGTTAAATCCAAACCAAAGGATAAAACATCCAAGAGCTCCAAGTGTTATTGAATGTCCACCGATAGCATTTGAAATAATTGTTCCATCTGCTTTCTTTGTGTATTTACCAATTCTGGCTCCAAGAATAATTGCTCCGACTAAAGCTGCCATACCACCTACTGAGTGGATTACTGCTGAACCTGCGAAATCAACGAAATGTAACTGCTGTAACCAACCGTTGCCTCCTAAGTTCCATACCCATCCGGCTTCAATCGGATATACTATCAGGCTTATTGCTCCTGAGTAAATACAGTAAGCGCTGAACTTTGTTCTTTCTGCCATAGCCCCTGAAACAATTGTTGCTGCTGTGGCACAAAATACTAACTGAAATACGAACTGTGACCAGTTAAAACTATTGTAATTTGTAAAGATGTCAAGATTTGGAATACCAATTACCCCCATTACGTAATCTTCTGACATCATCAAACCAAATCCTAAAATAATGTACATTAATGTACCAATACAAAAGTCCATCAGGTTCTTCATAATAATGTTGCCTGCATTCTTTGCTCTTGTAAATCCTGTTTCAACCATTGCGAAACCAGCCTGCATAAAGAATACTAAACCGGCACCAATTAAGAACCAAATTGCGAAGCTGCTGTTTGTAGCTTCCTGTAAAATTTCCTGTGCGTTCATAGTTCCTTCCTCCATTCTTTTCCATTATCCTATTATTTTACTTAAGAAAGCATTGTAAATATTGTCCCTTCATAAATCACTCCAACTTTGTTGTCACAACTTTATGAACTTAACTTTATTTACTTAAAAGGGGATTGCTTTCTTCATTGAAAAACTTATCTTTTGTCTGATTTAATTTCTTAAACCCATTGGCTAATCCGTTAGCTCCTACTTAACTTTTTAACCTAAAACAAAAGAAAAAGAGAGCAAGACTTTTTACGTCTGCTCCCTTGCATTTCGTTTAACAATGGCTAGTATAACATCATTTTTTAAAAAAGCAACTGTGATTTTAACATAACTTAAATAATTAGTTTTCTCATTAATAATTTAAAACCGGTTATTAAAATTATTAATTTTAAACTTTTAAAAATTAACCCTACGCTAATTTTCCATTTCAGTTATTAATCAATTTGGTGAATTTTCTGCCCAAAACTCACTTGTTTTTAAAATATGTTATCTTTTAAGAATTAAAAACTATGCCATGATTTTTTTAATTTTATTGTAAATTCCTTCTGCGTCAAGACCAAATTCTTTTAATAATTCCACTGCAGGACCTGAATGTCCATACACATCTTCAACACCAATCTTTGAAACGCTAACAGGATATTTAGCACTTAAGCAATCACATACTGCACTACCTAAACCACCAATAATTGAATGTTCTTCAACTGTAATAACCTTGCCTGTTTTCTTAGCTGATTCAACAATAATGTCTTCATCTAAAGGCTTAATTGTGTGAATGTTAATTACTTCTGCATTAATTCCGTCTGCTTCAAGATTCTTAGCTGCTTCTAAAGATGCTGCTACCATAAGACCTGTTGCTACAATAGTAACGTCTGTTCCTTCTTTTAATTTAACACCCTTACCGATCTCAAATTTGTAATCTTCACTGTTGATGATAGGTGTAGCAAGACGACCAAATCTTAAATAAACAGGTCCTTCCATTTCGTAAGCTGCCTTTACAGCCTGCTTGGCTTCAATATCATCACAAGGGTTAATAATTGTCATTCCTGGGATTGTACGCATTAATGCAATATCTTCATTACACTGATGAGTTGCACCGTCTTCACCTACTGAAATACCTGCATGAGTTGCACCAATCTTTACATTAAGATGTGGGTAACCTACTGTATTTCTTAACTGATCAAATGCACGTCCTGCTGCAAACATAGCAAATGTGCTTGCAAAAGGAACTTTTCCACATGTTGACATACCTGCTGCAATACCTACCATGTTACATTCAGCTATACCACAATCAATAAATCTTTCAGGGAAAGCTGCTTTAAACTTTCCTGTCTTTGTTGCTGCTGCAAGGTCTGCATCTAAAACAACAAGATTGTCATGTTCTTTTCCTAATTCAACTAAAGCGTCTCCGTAGCTGTCTCTTGTTGCGATTTTCTTTACTTCTGACATAATGCTTCACCTGCTTTCTCTAATTCTTCCATAGCGATATTGTACTGTTCTTCGTTTGGAGCTGAACCATGCCATGAAACCTGATTCTCCATAAATGAAACTCCCTTACCTTTTACAGTATTCATAATAATAGCTGTAGGCATACCTTTAGTTTCTCTTGCTTCTTTTAAAGCACTTCTAATTTCATCAAAATCATGTCCATTTATTTTAATTACATGGAAATTAAATGCTTCAAACTTCTTGTCAAATGGGTATGGTGAACATACTTCATCAATTGCACCATCAATCTGAAGATTGTTGTTATCAACGATAACTACAAGATTGTCTAACTTTCTGAATCCGGCAAACATTGAAGCTTCCCAAACCTGACCTTCTTCACTTTCACCGTCGCCTACCATTGTATATACTCTGTAATCGGCATTGTCCATCTTTCCTGCCATAGCCATACCAACTGCTGTTGAGATTCCCTGTCCTAATGAACCTGAAGACATATCGATTCCCGGTATTTTCTTCATATCAGGGTGTCCCTGAAGGTATGATGTAGGTTTTCTTAATGTTTTGATATCTTCTCTTGGAAAATATCCTTTTTCTGCCAATACACTATAAAGTGCAGGTGCAACATGACCTTTTGATAATACAAATCTGTCTCTGTTAGAATCTTTTGCCTTTTCAGGTGATACATTCATCTCTTCAAAATACAAAAATGTTAACATATCTGCTGCTGAAAGAGATCCACCCGGATGACCTGATTTTGCATTGTAAACACCTGTTACAATGTCTTTACGTACCTGGTTTGCAATTTTTGCAAGTTGTAAATTTTCCATTTTTACATCCTTTCCTGTGTTAAAAAATAAAGTCTGATTCTATTAATATATATAATCCATCATCATTTTTATTTGATGAGAATAAACCTGATAATTTTCTGCCAAGTTTATGAGAATTAGCAATGGCTGTATCTACAAGTTTCTCAACATCAGCTCTTCCGATTCCCTTGTGTTCACCAAAGTAATCATCGATAGCCTTGTAAAAAGCAAGACTTGCCAGTTCTTCCATTACATATCCCTTGTCCTTAGCATATCTTTTTCCGTATTCAACCCATTCCTTTATATCGTACTGTTTAATACGGATAACGTGGTTAAATACCTTTGATAAGCGTGGTGAGTCCTTAAGCATTTTTTCCATTGGCTCAGTTTCACCTTCAAGTATTATAAGCATATCGTCAGTAAACATTCCTGAAACGTCCACAACTTCACTTAAAATCATTGCACCAAGCTTTTCTGCATTCTCAACAATCAAATCACTTCCAAGTAATTTGTTAAGTGAATTTCTAAATCCTCTCTTGTTAAGTGCTGTAGCATCAATCTTAGCCAATCTTCTGTTACGTCTGCCACGTTTCTTATTTACTAATTTTATGATTTCAACTGCTAATGATGTTTTTCCTGTTTTTTCTTCGCCAAGAATAACCACATTACCATCTGTTGACTTACCGTTAGGTGTATAACCAGCAATAAGTTCCTTAACTACTTCCTGAATATTGTCTTCCAAACCTTCTACATTAAAGAAGTTCTTAAATACACTTAATTCTTCCTCTGTAGCTACTAATTCCGGTTCAGGAATTTCTTCATTGTTCTTATTCAATATTCTGTTAAGTAACTCACCTTCACTTGTGCGCTCAGGAGTGCCTTCTTCTGCTTCCTCCTTTGCTACCTCTAATTGCTCTTCTTCCTCTTCAAGTTTTTCCTCATACTCAGGTTGCTCCCAGTCTGTCCCTGAAATCACCTCAACCTTGGCACTTAAGTCCTTAGTTGAATGTATATCTAAATTAATTGAATTATCCTGTGCCGGTTCTTCCTGTACAGCTTCTTCATTTTCAGTACTTTCTGATTTCTCAGCATCTACACTCTCTGCCTTTTCGTTTTCTGTGCTTTCTTCTGCATTTTTAGTATCTTTACCCAAATCCGGCTCAGGAATACCTGTTTCTAAATCTATTTCAGGTTCATCAATATTAGGAAGTTCCTCATCTACTACAACCTCACCTGTATTATTACCTGTTTCAATGTCGGCTTTAGGTATAGTAAATATTGCTGTTTTGCCTAAATCTTCTGCTGTTTCAGAAGCTTCTTTCTGAACATTTTCAGCTACTTCCTGTTCAGACGGAATTTCTTCCGGCTGAGCCTCTTCTGCTAACTGAATTTCTTCTATATCAGGTATGCTTTCTGCTATCTTCTCAATATCAACCTCAGGTTCTTCTTCCTGACTTTCTATTACTTCCAATTCAGATGCATCCTGATTCTCTGTGGTTTCAACTTCTTCTTTTTCAGGTTCTTCCGGCAAATCCTCTACTTCATCAGGTATTTCTTCCAAATCAGGAATCTCAACCTGGGATGCCTTATTTTCTTCATTATCTGAAGTATTGTCTTCAACCGAAGTCTGCTCTTTTTTCTCATTATCTGAAGTATTGTCTTCAACTGAAGTCTGCTCTTTTTCCAAAGGCTTTTCTACTTCAACATTATCCTCCTGCCATCTGTCAAGAGTGCTAACTTCTTTTTCATCAGGCTTTTCTTCTTTAGATTCTTTCTTAGTCTCTCTTACATTCTCAATAATGCTTACGGCACTATTAACAGTTTCTGCTTTAAGAATCCCTCTTGCCTGCAACTGATGAAGTATATCTTCTACATCATCAACATTTAATATGTCTTCTTTCTTTTCATCTGATTTCATAACCATATCCATATCTTCATCAAATTCCATATCAACCGGTTCTGTTGTATCTTCACCTAAGTCATCTATAACCGGTTCTTCAACTTTAGACACATCATCCGGGTTAATCAATTTGAAATCTTTATCTTCTTCAAGTGTAACCTTTGCATTAACCGGTGCTTCTACCTTTTTATCTTCCTTTAAAGGATTTTCTGTCTTTTTAGGTTTAACACTAAAAGGTCTAAGCTTCAATCTTTTCTTCTCTTTGTCAGTCTTAGCTACAACATCTTCCTTCTCAGCTTCAACTTTATCACTTGAATCTGATTCCAGCTCATTAAGATCATCACTAATTCCCGGAATTTTTATTTCTTCAACTTCCTGGGGATGAGTCATGCTGTTAACATCAATTGTTGCACCTTCTATATCATCATAAGGCTTGATTTCTTCCACTGCAGATTCATTAATTTCCGGAAAATCAAAAGATTCTGTATCTGCCGCTTCTTTTCCAACAGCTTTTATCTTATCTATATTTTTCTCTGTGTCTGTATCTTCTTCTATTGTTTTAGATTCCGCCTTACGTTCGTTGGCTTCTTTTACAGCTTCATCTATTCTTGACTTAATAGATGTTTTTTCCATTATTTTATCCATAAGTTCCTGAGTTGAAGCTTTCTTTTCTTCCTGCTCTTTAGACTTATTTTCTGATTTTTTATTGTAGTTGTCCTGCTGTGTGGATGTTAAAGATTCATATTTTTTCTTTAAATCCATTGCCTTAACAACGTATTTTCCTTCCGCAAACCATAAGCTTATTTCGTCGCACATATTGACACATTTCTCGCCCTCGCCTGCAATATCATATAATTTTGCAAGTTCATAAGCCCACTTTTCTTCCATGTCAATGTTAACGTAATCTTCAAGAATCTTTATTAATTCTTCCACCGGCTTCTTCTTAGCTTTTGCCATTTTATATTTTAAAATAAATCTTGCCGAATCTCTTGGTGCCATTTCAATAAAGTCCTGATAAAATTCGTTTGCCTCATCAAGTTCTTTTAATTTTATGGAAATAAGGCATAACCTATATGCTAACTGTCTTCCTGTGTTAGTATTCTCATATGCCATAAGCAATATTTTCTTAGCCTGCTCATTATCGCCTGTTAATTCATAGGCGTCGGCAATAAGACTTAACAGATTGTTGTCACGGATTTTTTTGATATCCAATGAATCTGCCACGTCAACTGCCTTTTCAAAATCGTGAGCATGCATAGCTGCTTTTAACTCTTCTATTTTTAAGTTGTACTCGCTTTTATCCATTTGACTTCCTCATTCCTTTGTCAATTCTAAACTGTAACTCTTCCCTGAAGAGCCCTAAGCAAAGTAACGTTGTCCACATATTCTAAGTCCCCACCTACGGGAACACCACTTGCTATTCTTGTAACTTTTATTCCGAGTGGCTTTATGACCTTTGTAATGTACATAGCTGTAGCCTCGCCCTCCACGCTTGAATTAGTTGCAATAATTACTTCATTAACATCGTCCTTCAAACGCTCAAACAATTCCTTAAGCTTAATGTCATTCTGGCCAATACCCGCCATGGGATTAATTGCTCCGTGAAGAATGTGATAAACGCCCTTGTATTCACCTATTTTCTCATATGCAGCCATATCCTTTGTTGTTTCCACTACCATAATGGTCTTGTGGTCCCTTTCCTTACTACTACATATTGGACAAATATCCTGGTCTGTAAGAGTGTAACAACACTTACAATATCTTACATTCTTCTTTGCGTCTATCATAGAATTTGCCAGACTTTCAACCTGTTCTTTTGGCATATCCAAAATATGAAAAGCAAGTCTCCCTGCTGTTTTAGGTCCTATTCCCGGCAACCCTGATAATTCTTCGATTAGTTTTGTTATATAACCACTGTAGTAATCCACTGTGCTTACCTCTTTCTAGAAAAGTCCACCTAACCCGCCTGTTATCTTCGACATCTTCTGTGTTGACATTTCATCCATCTTACGGATAGCTTCGTTAACTGCCGCCATAACAAGATCTTCTAACATTTCTATATCATCAGGATCTACTACTTCAGGATCTAATTTAATCTTTGTTATTTCTTTTGTGCCTGAAATAGTCACTTCAACAGCTCCACCACCTGATGTTGCTGTATATTCTGAACTTTCTAATTCTGCCTGTGCCTGCTCCATCTGCTTCTGCATCTTCTGAGCCTGTTTCATTATATTATTCATGTTTCCAGGCATTCCTCCCGGAAATCCTCCTCGCTTTGCCATTTTAAAAATCCTCCTCTTCAATGTCCATGTTTATTTTGCTTACGACTTCCTGATAGTAATCGCTGAAAGTCTGATTATTTTCAAGCATAGTTACTTCAACTTTAACCTGCTTTTTTATTTCTTCACTTATCAAAGTGTTAAGCATCTCAATTACTTCCGGTTTCGAGCAGCCTTCGTAGCCTATTGCTCCCGGATTAAAAACTATTAAAAGTGTGTTTTCCCCTTTTACGCTAAATCTTGCATCCTGCAGGAAAGTCTTGTACGGATTGGATATGTGTCTTCTAACTGAACCCCAGTTATCCACAACATACTGCACATCTTCCGGTATAGCCTTTTCAAATACCTTTTTAGGCTTTGGTTCCGGATTTGCACCTGAACTGCCTGCCGCCTGTGGAGCTGCCCCCACATTAACCGTAAAGTTTCCTTCTTCTATTTTCTTTTCCAAAATAGCGATTCTGTTATTAAGCGAGCTTACGTCTCTTTCCATTGCCGGCTTTGCAAGCTTTATTAATGCAATCTCTATTAAAACACGTTTTTGTGACGAATATTTGATTTGTCCTGATAATTCTGAAAGAATTCTAATGTATCGCATAATAACATCTACATTAACCATCTGTGCTTCTTCTTTCAAAGCTTCTATTCTTTCTGCTGACGCATCAATTACTTCCATTATTTCGTCATCATCTGATGTCTTAATTAACATAAGATTTCTTAAATACCATATAAAATCGTTAACAAACTGTCCCGGCTCTCTGCCCTGCATAATTATTTCATCCAGAATATTAAGGCTTGTTGCTACATCTGAATCAATTACACTTCTTGTAAGTCTGCTGAATATTTCATTATCTACAGCACCAAGAACGTCAAGCACATTGTCATATGTTAACTTCTGTCCCAAATAAAAAGCAATGCATTGATCTAAAAGACTTAAGGCATCACGCATTGAACCGTCTGCTGCTTTTGCAACGTATCTTATGGCCTTGTCCTCAACCTCAATTGATTCTTTTTCCATTAATTCGGACAATCTTGCCGCAATTGTGTCTATTGATATTCTCTTAAAGTCATATCTCTGACAACGTGACAATATTGTTATAGGTATTTTATGTGGCTCTGTTGTAGCCAAAATAAAAATAACATATGCCGGCGGTTCTTCAAGTGTCTTTAATAATGCATTAAAAGCACCTATGGAAAGCATATGTACCTCGTCGATGATATACACTGTGTACTTACCACTTGAAGGCGAATATTGTATTTCATCTCGAATCTGTCTAATGTTATCCACACCGTTATTGGATGCCGCATCGATTTCAATAACATTCATGGCACTTCCATTGGTTATTCCACGACATGTTTCACATTCATTACAAGGGCTTCCATCAACGGGATGCTCACAGTTGACAGCCTTGGCAAAAATCTTTGCCACACTTGTTTTACCAGTTCCTCTTGTTCCACAAAAAAGATAGGCATGTCCGATACGGTTGGCATTAATCTGATTCTTTAATGTCTGAACTATGTGGTCCTGTCCCTTAACCTGATCAAATGTTGAAGGTCGAAACTTTCTATATAATGCTGTATAAGACATAATATCTCCTTTCCTAAAAGTAACTGCTATGGATTCCAAGGGCATTGTAAGCCCTTTTACACCTTTGGAGTTTATTATATAATAAACTGGAAATGGTTACAAGCAATATATTTTGGTAATTTGGCATTTAAAAAGGTGAAACACAATTCTTTCTGTGTTTCACCTTTTTATTAATTATAAAATCCGCGCGATCTGCTTTGTGAGTATTCCATAAGCGTTACCTTTACAGTTAACTCGGTCTAGGCTTCCTCATGTCACATGAAATGATCTGCTTAGTGCTGCTTCATTCCTGACCTGACACGGTTCACAGGATTCCATTGCATAAGACCCAAACGTCAACATCACTTATAAAGGGCAGCCCTACAAAATAAACCCGAGGCCGACCATCACCCCTGCTGTAGCGGATTGCAGGTACAGGACGCCGCTATCTTCCCGGCTGCGCGGAAATGTTATATCAAATTTAGTACCGACAACTGTCGGTCAGAAATATAGTATACCTTATACTAATTTTCTTTGTCAATAAAGATTTTTCAATCCTTCTGCTTTTTTCTCAAATTTCTAAAAAAATCCTTCAGCAGATTACTGCACTCTTCTTCAAGTATACCTTTTTCCATTTCGACCTGATGGTTAAATTTATCAACCTGAAGAAGATTCATAATAGAACCGGCACAACCTGCCTTTGGATTCATACAACCTATGTAGACTTTTTTAATTCTTGCCTGAACTATGGCACCTGCACACATTTGGCAAGGCTCAGTAGTTACATACAATTCGCAATCATCAAGGCGCCAGTCATCAAGTTTCTTGCTGGCTTTCTTTATTGCGTTAAGCTCTGCATGAGATAACGTGTTCTTGTCAACCATTCTTCGATTGTAACCACGACCTATTATATTGTCCTGATAAACAATTACACAGCCAATTGGCACTTCACCTATTGAAGCAGCTTTCTTAGCCTGCTTAATTGCTTCTTTCATGTACTTATTAGCTTTCTTAGAATCATAACTTTCTTCTAAATCAACATTGTTGCTAATATCTTTATTTAAATCGTTAACCTTACCACTCATAAATAGTCATTGCGAAAATCACTTTTTAATAAACGATTTCCGATTATCCTTTTCATCCTTATTTAGATTAGTTTGTGAAAACATCCTATTTGAAATACGGATAAATTGTATCCCATATGCTGTCTGTTTCCTGACCTAATCTCCAGTAAGCTGCACCTGCAAGCTTGTATTTTTCCATAATATCCAGTCTTGATTTTACGGATGTAGCATCTTCAAGCCAAATGCTCACTGTGCTGTCTCCCTTTTCATATGAAACAAAATTCTGACCTGTTGTTTCATCGAATGTCGGCTTTACTTTTGCATTAGTGTAAAGTTCTTTAGCTTTATCCATTGTAATTGCCTGACTTGAAAGGTAGTAATTGCCATTAGTTGCATCTTCCACATAAACACCTTCGCCCTTTTTGCCATCAGTTGCAGGAGTTGTAATCCAAGCTCTTGTGTAGAAAGGCATACCGTTAATTACTCTTGACGCATCACCTGTTAAAGCAATGGCATCGCTTACGGCTTTTTCCGTGAAAGTCATTGATGAAACAGAACCTGCTTCCTTACTTCCTGCGTAATGCTCATCGTAACTCATTATAATAATGTAATCTGCAACCAAAGACTGATGTGCAATGTCGTAATATTCTGAGCCTGATGATGGCACATAATTATCTATTGAAAGAACCTTTCCTGCTTTTCTGCATTCAATTGAAAGTTCTCTCAAAAACTGCAAATAACTGTTAATAATATCCTTATTAATAAACTCAAAATCAATGTTAATGCCATCAAGATTATAATCTTTTATGTTTGTCATAATGTTATCAACAAGATTTTCTCTCTTAGTAGTATCTGTTAACACTTTCTTCGTGTATTCCTTGCTTGCCTTGTCCTGAGTTCCAAAATCATTAACCAAAGCCCATACTTTAAGCCCTTTGCTGTGAGCTTTTTCAACATAAGTTGCTGAAGCATATGATCTTAAGTTGCCTTTATTGTCAGACAAAGAATACCATGTTGGAGAAATAACATTTAAACCTTTTGTATGTTCGATTATTGTTTCCAAATTGCCATTAGCAGTCAGATTCGTTATTGCATTCCAACCTAAACTAATCTTTTTATCCATCAAAACATGTGTATATGTATCTGCGTCAGATTTAAAATCTGTCTTCTTTGTTTCTTTATCTTTTAATTTCTTTGCAGGCACATAGCCCATGAAACCGTCGTCAGTTCCAACCTTTGTCCAGTCGCCGCTTTCTTCCAATACTGTAACCTTGGTATTTTTCTTCAAAGTAGTTACAATAAGGTTCTGGTAATCTGCCTTTGTACGCATTTCAATGTTACTCTTAACAGTCATCTGATTTTTCTCGCCTGATGTGTATTTAAGAACAATTCTTGCAGGAGATTTTCCCTCCGCCTTCACAACTTTATAATCAAAGTCCACGTATTTCTTAACAAACTTTACATTAACATAGCAATTTTTTCCGTCCATAAAAGAAATAACATAGTCTGTATTTTCAGTTTCATTTATTGTCTTACCACCTATTTTAGTTTTGTAAGTTTTTGTGGCATCAGTAAACATTACAAGATTGTTGGTTGCGTCCACATAAAATCTTTTGTCAATATTTTTTATAATGGTATTGATATTAAGGTAAGCTTCCTCGCCCTTTATAATTCCGAACTCATCGCCATATCCATCTTCCAAAGCTACTGCTGCAATAGTTCCATCTGTCTCTATTGTGTAATCCGTGTCGTTGCCATTGTCATCCTCGTAGGTAAGTCCCATGTACCATTTCTGGTCAACCTGCCCCTTGTTAGTCTTTATAAACAAGTCACATCCTGTAGTTAGCAGAAGTGCTGATATTACGGTTATAATCAAAAATAGTTTATTTATAGTTTTCCTCAAATCAAAAATCCTCCTTAAGCTAATGTCTATCTACTATGATACCACATTCAACATAAAAAAAGAATAAATATCCACGATAG
>ERZ773173.2588-NODE-2588-length-13264-cov-3.481414_pt1 | contig 13264 bp, 8 predicted proteins | sample MGYA00580535_ERZ773173 | MGnify/ENA primary metagenome ERZ773173 (study PRJEB29015, sample SAMEA2737856) | human gut metagenome | biome: human gut; feature: human-associated habitat; material: faeces | place: China | collected 2012 ...
ATTAAGCCAACAGAAGAAGAACTTAAAGACTTCGAACCAGACTTTGTTGTATACAATGCTTCAAAGGCTAAGGTTGAAAACTATAAAGAATTAGGACTTAACTCAGAAACGGCAGTTGTGTTCAACATCACAAGCCGTGAACAGGTTATCGTTAATACATGGTACGGCGGAGAAATGAAGAAGGGTATGTTCTCAATGATGAACTACTTCCTTCCACTTAAGGGAATTGCTTCAATGCACTGCTCAGCTAACACTGATTTAAACGGTGAAAACACAGCAATCTTCTTCGGTCTTTCAGGAACAGGTAAGACAACACTTTCAACAGATCCTAAGCGTTTACTTATCGGTGATGATGAACATGGTTGGGATGACAACGGCGTATTCAACTTTGAAGGTGGATGCTACGCTAAGGTTATCAACTTGGATAAAGAATCAGAACCAGATATCTACAATGCAATCAGACGTGACGCTCTTCTTGAGAACGTAACACTTGATGCTGAAGGAAAGATTGATTTTGCAGATAAGAGTGTAACAGAAAATACTCGTGTATCTTACCCAATCAATCATATCAAAAACATTGTAAGACCTATTTCATCTGCACCGGCAGCTAAGAACGTTATCTTCTTATCAGCAGATGCATTTGGAGTATTACCACCAGTATCAATCCTTACAGAAGCTCAGACACAGTACTACTTCTTATCAGGATTTACAGCAAAACTTGCTGGTACAGAACGTGGAATTACAGAACCTACACCAACATTCTCAGCATGTTTCGGACAGGCTTTCTTAGAGCTTCATCCAACAAAATACGCTGAAGAATTAGTTAAGAAGATGGAAAAGAATGGAGCTAAGGCTTACTTAGTTAACACAGGATGGAATGGTACAGGAAAGCGTATCTCAATTAAGGATACACGTGGTATCATCGATGCTATCTTAAACGGTGACATCTTAAATGCACCAACAAAGCAGATTCCATACTTCAACTTTGAAGTTCCAACAGAACTTACAGGTGTTGATACAGGAATCCTTGATCCTAGAGATACTTACGCTGATGCTTCAGAATGGGAAGCTAAGGCTAAGGACTTAGCTGAAAGATTCATCAAGAACTTTGCTAAGTATGAAGGAAATGAAGCTGGTAAGGCTTTAGTTTCAGCAGGACCACAGATCTAATTTAAAGGTCAAAAGACACATATAAGTGTCATATAAATATATAGAACAATATATGTTTAAATAAAGAACCCGGGTGCGTATTTTGTACCCGGGTTTTATACAAGAGGAGAAAGAAAATGATACATTTTACTGTCTATGATTTATTATGGCTGTTTTTTATATATTCATTTCTGGGATGGCTATTTGAAACAGTGTCAGCATCATTAAAACAGAAAAAATTCGCTAACAGAGGTTTGGTTAATGGACCTTTTTGTGTTCTTTATGGAATAACAGCAGTAATAATTACGGTGGGTTTACAGGAATTAACAGGAATCTGGCTATTTTTATTTGCAATGATTTATGCCACTGTAGTTGAGTGGATAGCAGGACATCTTATTGAATTGGCATTTAAAGAACGTTGGTGGGATTACTCCAATATTAAATGGAATTTTGACGGATACGTATGCGTTCCTGTTTCAGTGTTTTGGGGATTTTTAGGTTATGTTATTGTAAAATGGGGAAATAAGATTACATTAAAAATTCTTACAATTTTGCCGGAACTGTTAATGAACGTCATTTTATTAGTTCTTGTAGGGGTAATGATAGTAGACATATTGGCATCTTATCTTTTGTTAAAAGGAAAAAGCAAAAATTTAAAAAAATGGGAAAGTGCCAATGATAAGATAGACAGCTTTAGGGTAAAACTTGGAACTTTAATTTACAATTTTGTAGACGGACGTATTCACAAAGCTTATCCTAAAGCACAAAAAACTGAAAATATAAAAGTTCAGTCAAAAGAAGAAAGTGAAACTAAGGTTTTTGCCTACGGATGTAGTTTTTATAAAATAGTATTGTTGTTTTTTATAGGAGCGTTTCTTGGTGATATAACGGAAACTATTTTTTGCAGAATAACTGAAGGCGTGTGGATGAGCCGAAGCAGTGTGGTTTGGGGACCTTTTAGTATTGTCTGGGGACTTGCAATAGCTGTGGTTACTCAGATGCTTTATAAATATAAAGACAAAAGCGACAGCTTCTTATTTGCGGTAGGCACTCTCCTTGGTGGCGCTTATGAATATTTGTGCAGCGTTTTTACGGAGATAGTTTTTGGAAAAGTATTTTGGGATTATAGCGATATTCCTTTTAACTTGGGTGGTAGAATTAATCTGTTGTATTGTTTTTTCTGGGGCATAGCAGCAGTTGTCTGGTTTAAAAAACTTTATCCGTACATATCTAGAGCAATAGAATTATTACCAATGCTATGGGGCAAAATTGTCACATGGATTTTGATAATATTTATGGTAATAAATTGTGTTGCATCAAGCTTAGCCTTAATAAGATATGATGAGAGAGATAGGGGCATAAGTGCAACTTCCCAATGGCAGAAGGTTATGGATAGTCATTTTGATGATGGCAGAATGGAGAGAATTTATCCAAAGGCAAAGTCCACGAAATAGAGAGATTAGAATTACAGAATATCAAATATAACAGAGAATAACATATATAATATAGAATGTGTTGGATAGGACGTGTAATAGAGGAACGAAATGTTAAAAGATCAGGATATAAGAGAGCCGTTATTTGATTTTTTTGATGAAAAATTCGGTAAGGTACGAATAATAGAAGAAAAGCAGATTGCAAAATCAAGAGCTGATGTAATGCTTGTTCTTGAAGAGAAGCTTATTGGCGTGGAAATCAAAAGTGATGCGGATACATATGCAAGGCTTGCAAGACAGGTGAAGGATTATAATAAGTTTTTTGATTATAATTATGTGGTTGTGGGAAGTAGCCACTCAAAGCATATTGAAGAACATGTTCCGGAATACTGGGGAATTATTGAGGCGATTAGTAAGGAAGAAAGTGTGGAATTTAATGTTTTAAGAGAGCCGGAAATTAATAAGCGTGCCCAAAGAACTTATAAGATGAAGCGTAAGCTAAGTATATTGTGGCGACCGGAACTTTCCCATATACAGGAGATTAACGGTATGACTAAGTACAAACAGAGGAGCAAGGATTTTGTTATAACAAAGATAATGGAGAAGGTGCCGTGGGATTTGTTACACAGGCAGATTAGTGAAGAACTTTTTCAGAGAGATTATAATACAATAAACCAGGTTATTCAGGACTGGAAAAGTACAAACAATCATTAACAGATTAATTTTTTCAACATCATTAATATATATTTAGAGAGAAAATTGTCTACTTTGCTACATAGAATCAACAATGGATTTGGTGTAGAATAGAATTATACTTTTAATAAAAGAAACAGACCTGCTTAGGGGCAAGGAGGTATGTATGGCAAAGGGAAATAATCAGAAACTGAAAATAGTATATCTAATTAAGATTTTTATGGAAAAAACTGATGATGAGCATAGTATAACAATGAACGACATTATTAGCGAGCTGAATTCATATGGAATAACGGCAGAGCGAAAAAGTCTTTACAATGACATTGAGAGCCTGCGTCAGTATGGATATGACATTATTGGTGAACAGCATAATAGAACGTATTATTATTATCTTGCCGGAAGGCAGTTTGAACTGGCAGAATTAAAATTATTAGTAGATACAGTACAGTCTGCCAAATTTATTACCGAAAAGAAGAGTAATGAATTAATCAAAAAGGTAGAGGGGCTTACAAGTAAATATGGTGCATCAAAGCTTCAGCATCAGGTTTATGTATCGGGGCGTGTAAAAACAAATAACGAGAAGATTTATTATAATGTAGATTACATTCATACTGCAATTGACAGAAATTCTATGATTAGTTTTCAGTATTTTCAATGGAACGTAAAGAAAGAAAAAGTTTTGAAAAAAGACGGAAAGCCTTATGAGGTAAGCCCGTGGGCCTTAAGCTGGGATGATGAAAACTATTATATGGTGGCTGTTGATTCAAGTGATAACAAAATTAAACATTTTAGAGTTGATAAAATGCTTAACATTAATATTTTGGACAAACCAAGACAGGGTGAAGAATGCTTTGGAGAACAGAATACAGACGTGGCACATTATGCCAAAAAATTATTTGGTATGTATTCAGGAGAAGAGGAAATAGTAAAATTAGAATGTGAAAATAAAATGGCAGGAGTTATTATAGACAGATTTGGAAAAGATACAATGTTTATAAAAAAGGATGAAGACCATTTTACCACAAACGTTAAGGTTATATTAAGCAATCAGTTTATATCCTGGGTATTTTCATTAGGAAACGGAGTGAAAATAGTGGGACCGGATGATGTTGTAGAAAAGGTAAAGTCAGAGGTGGAAAGACTTGGAAAACAATATAGTGATTAAAACAGGAAAGGAGCAATTTCAAAGTTTAAGTAATATGCTGAAATATTTAATTGGCGTTATTTAAACAGAAATGATAGTGAATATATGTGTACAGCAGCAACTTATAAAACAAAGGATTTTTATTTTGGAAGAACCTTAGATTATGAATTTTCATATGGTGATGAGGTTACAATAACACCTAGAAATTATAGATTTGATTTTAGACATATGGGAATATTGGAGAGCCATTATGCAATTATCGGTATGGCATATGTGGCAGGAGGGTACCCATTGTATTATGATGGAATTAATGAGAAGGGACTTGGAATGGCAGGGCTTAATTTTGTGGGCAATGCTAAGTTTCAGCCTATTGAAGAGGGCAGGGACAATATAGCCCAGTTTGAATTTATTCCATGGATTCTTGGTAGATGCCAGTCAGTTAAAGAGGCGAGAGAACTTATAGGCAGAATGAATCTTGTTTCAACACCTTTTAGTGAGCAGTTGCCATCAGCTCAGTTACATTGGATTATTTCAGACAGTGAAGAATCCATAACTGTAGAACCTGTGGCAGAAGGATTAAAGGTTTATGACAATCCTGTAGGAGTGTTGACTAACAATCCACCATTTCCACAGCAGATGTTTATGTTAAACAATTACATGAACCTGTCCCCAAGACAGCCAGAAAACAAATTCGCATTAGAACTTGATTTGACAACTTACAGCAGAGGAATGGGAGCGTTAGGACTTCCGGGAGATTTATCATCAGCCTCACGTTTTGCTAAGGTTGCCTTCACAAAGATGAATTCTGTTTCAGGTAATTCAGAGGCAGAAAGTGTAAGCCAGTTCTTCCATATTTTGGGCTCTGTTGACCAGCAGAGAGGCTGTTGTGAAGTAGCGGAAGATAAGTACGAAATCACATTGTACACTTCATGTTGCAATGCTAAAAAGGGAATTTATTATTATACAACATATGATAATCAGCAGATAACAGCAGTTGATATGAACAGAGAAAACCTAGATGGCGCGGAAGTAGTCAGATATCCGCTAATAAAGGAACAGCAGATTAATTGGCAGAATTAAGAAAATAGATAATAAGTTGATTTATGTAAATAAAGAGACTGATTAAACTATGCAATAAACAAAAGTTTTGGCACAAGAAAGAGAACATCATTTCCGATAAAAGAATACTTTCAGGAATTTAAAAACGAATTAAAACAAAGCACAAAACTATGGTTAGTATTTCTCATAACATTAGTAGTTCTTGTAATGGACGTAATAATAGTTGGAAGCCACAACATTTTGGCTCTCAGATTCCGTAATGGGTGACGGAAAGACAAGAATTACTCCGGATTTTACGGTTTTCTAAGATGCTTTTTTCTCATAATCCGTAATGCCGATTCCAGTTACGTGTCATATAACATTTCCTTTCGCTGACATGTAATTATTCTCGAAATATTAATGAAATTTCTAGTAATTACGTGTGGTACAACGTTTCGGCTCACCGACACGTAAATTCAGCCGAAAGGACAAGCTAAGTTTCAATAAATTACGTGTGGTATAACGTTTCGGCTCACCGACACGTAAATCCAGTCGAAAGTACAAGCTAAAATTCAATAAATTACGTGTGGTACAACGTTTCGGCTCACCGGCACGTAAATTCAGCCGAAAGGACAAGCTAAAATTCAATAATTACGTGTCATACAACGTTTTCGCTCTATGACACGTAGTCGTGACCGAAAAAACAACTTATACTGCCTCCAGAGTGTGGACATCTCCACGGACGACTTTGTACGGAAAATGGAGCGAAAATCTTCAAAAAACACAAATAGAAACTAATCTCAAAAGCAAAAGCCACGACGAAAATCCGTCGTGGCTTTCCAATAATGCTACATCCTCCCTGCAACATTAATCTTCTCCCCTTATTCAGCCTTTTCACATATATGTCTTGCAACATACACACCACTGGCTGAAGCATGTGAAAGTGAATGCGTAACACCACTTCCGTCGCCGATAATATATAATCCGTCATATTTACATTCAAGATTGTCATTAAGTTCAACTTCCATATTGTAGAACTTAACTTCTACACCATATAGCAATGTATCATCATTGGCTGTACCTGGAGCAATTTTATCTAAGGCATAAATCATTTCAATGATTCCATCCAAGATACGCTTTGGAAGAACAAGGCTTAAATCACCTGGAGTAGCTGAAAGAGTAGGAGTAACAAGTCCTTCTTCAATTCGGCTTTCAGTACTTCTACGACCTCTTACTAAGTCACCGAAACGCTGAACAATTACACCACCGCCACGCATATTAGAAAGGCGGGCAATACTTTCACCATATCCGTTACTGTCTTTGAAGGGCTCAGAGAAATGCTTAGCAACTAAAAGGGCAAAGTTAGTATTTTCAGTCTGCATTTCTTCACCTTCATAACTGTGTCCGTTAACAGTAACAATGCCGTTAGTATTTTCGTTAACAACAATACCGTGTGGGTTCATACAGAAAGTACGAACATTGTCTTCGAATTGCTGTGTACGGTAAACAATCTTGCTTTCATACAATTCATCTGTAAGATGAGAGAAGATAACAGCAGGAAGTTCAACACGAACACCAATGTCAACACGGTTAGACTTAGTAGGTATATCCATTTCGTGGCAAACCTGTTCCATCCACTTGCTTCCGCTTCGACCTACAGAAACAATACAATCTTTACATTCAAAATCTTCATCTTCAGTATGAATACTATAGCCGTTATCTAAATGAGTAATTGAAGAAACAGGTGTGTCAAAGTAAAAATCAGCCTTATCTTTTAATTCGTCATATAAATTTTCAAGAACAACATAGTTAATGTCAGTTCCCAAGTGACGAACAGAAGCATCAAGAAGTTTAAGCTTGTTCTGCATACAAATCTTCTTAAACTTAGTTCCGGCAGTTGAGAAAAGTCTTGTGCCTTCTCCACCGTGTTCCATGTTAATTTCGTCAACATATTTCATTAATTCAATGGCCTGTTTTTTACCGATGTGTTCATAAAGAGTGCCACCAAAATCATTAGTAATATTATATTTACCATCAGAAAAAGCTCCGGCACCACCGAAACCACTCATAATAGAGCAGCTTTTACAATTGATGCAGTTAGGAATCTTGTCACCATCAATAGGACACTTTCTTCCTGATAACTTATGTCCGGCTTCAAAAACAGCAATAGAAAGTTCAGGCTGCTTTTTTGCCAATTCATATGTGGCAAAAATACCACCCGGTCCGGCACCAATTACAATAACATCATAATGTCTCATTCAAAATCCTCCTAAATGTAATAATTAAAGTAAATTAAAAATACTTTTTTGCACACAAAAATACCGCAAAATAAAATTCACCTATAATAAAGATTATAGATAACCATTTGCGGCAGTTAGTAGAAACGTTCATCCATATCATGAACTTATATAATCCTTTGATATGATAGCAAAATAATAAGAAAAAATCAATAAAAAATAAACAAAAATAGCGTATTAAAAGCTGTATATTTTTAGCGAAAAAATAAGCAAAGCAATGCTACGAAAAATTAGACATTTATGTTAAAATATAGAAAGAGATAGAAAACGAAAGAATGAAGTGGAGGGAGTGAATACTTATGATAAAGGAATCAAGAGAAAAAAATAGATTACTAATTGCGGATGATTCCAAGATGAATAGAAAAATTCTGAAAGAAATCCTCGGAGATGAATATATTGTTACAGAAGCAAAAGATGGAACAGAAGCAATCGAGTTACTAAAGAAGGAAGAAGATTCATTTTCAGCACTTCTATTGGATTTAAATATGCCTGAAACTAACGGATATCAGGTATTGGAATGGATGAATGAAGAATATGTTATTGAACGTATTCCGGTAATTGTGATTTTAGCGGAAGATAATCACGAAAACATTGAGAAAGCCTACGAATTAGGTGCAATGGATTATTTTACATATCCTTTTGATATGTTTGAAATACAGAAAAGAGTTGCGGGAACTCTTAACTTGTATAAGAAATACGAGAATTTAATTATGGCATCAAAGCAGGTTATATATGTATGTAATTCAGATTATAGTCGAATACTTTATGCCAGTGATGGTTTTTGCCGCAAGTTTAATGTTGAAAGAAACAATCTTTATGGAAAAAATTTTAATAGTGATTCAGGTATAGTTTTGAATCCTGAGGCCAATAAAGATGAGAATATTTTTGGTATAAAATTAAAATATGATAAAAGAACAAAAAAATATTATCAGTTTAGTGTCGAAAAGACAATGTGGGGATGTAGAAATGCCAACATTGTGACACTTCTGGATGTTACAAAGCTTATTAAGCTTAACCAGGAACGGGTAATGGTATTTAAGAAAAGTGCAAGATTTTTAAGTAATTTAAATGACAATGTTAAAACTATTTTGCACTTGAATCTTTCAGAAAATACTTTTAGCTATATAGATAATAATTATAATGAATTAATCGAAAAAGAAAAATACAAAACAGTAGATGAAATTATGGAAGCTCTTGAAGATTATATGATAGTACCGGAAGAAAGAGAGCAGTTTCATAATAAATTTAATAAACAGAAACTAATAGATTCGTATGTTGAAGATGATGAAAACCAGAGTTTTGTTTGCGCATGTGTTTTGGAAGAAAGATATAGATTTGTATTAAAAATGACATTAGCACTGTATAAGAATGTAATTAATGGTGAAATTGAAGGATTCTTCATTATTGAAGACATAACAGATGCGAAAATGGACAGAATGACATTAGATTTGTTTTACAGCAAGAATTACGTTATTACAGGAATTGCTGACCTAGTAAATAATTCTATATATGTTAAGAGAGAAAATGATAACGAAACATCAAAATTAAAAAATAGATATAGAGATTATGATCAGTTCTGCAAAAATATGGCTGACATTTATATTGACGAAAAAACAAAATCTGAATTTTATAATATGTTATCAAAAGATGTAATAATGCAAAAACTTGAAAAAGACGAACAGTATTTTGAAACTATTGAATATAAGATAGGCAATAACATCAAAATAGCAAAGATTCAGTTCAGATGGTTTATTAAGGAATACAAGTGTGTGCTTATAACTGTTGAAGATGCAACTAATGAATCGCACATGGACATTCTAACAGGTTTATACAACAGAAGTGGCTTCCATAATAAGGCGAAAGATATTATTGAAAAAGCAGAAGACGTAACAAAATATGCCATGATGTATTTTAACCTGAAAAGTTTTAAGGCAATTAACCATTCAGTAGGAACAGAAGGTGGCGATTATATTCTAAAGAATTATGCATCAAGGCTTAAGAATTCTGAATTGGAACCATTAACGCTGGGGAGAACTCAATCAGATCATTTTGGATGTTTAGTAGAAAGAAGAAATATTAATTGGAAGAAATTAATAGAGTTTTGCACACAGGATTTTGAATATAAGGGAATGGATATTAAGATACAAAGTCTTGTTGGTATTTACTATATAGAAGATAAAAATATCGGAATAAATGAAATGTATGATAGTGCCAAGATGTCCAGTGAAAATATTGAGGATGGTTATGTAAAACCATATAAAATATTTGATAACTCAATAAGAAAACAGTATATCAGTTCTAATATGGTAGTTAGAAATTTTGAAACTGCAATGAAAAAAGGAGAGTTTGAAGTTTATCTTCAGCCGGTTTTTGATGCAAAAACCAGAAAAATGGCTTCAGCAGAGGCTCTTATACGTTGGAAATATCAGGGAGATAAATTAATATCTCCTGCAGTATTCATACCGGCATTAGAGGATAGTGGACAGATTTCACTTCTTGATTTGTTTGTTATTAAGACAGTGAAAAATTATCAGGAAAGAAGAAGAAAGTCAGGAAAAACTAATATTCCAATCTCAATGAACCTTTCATGGATGGATTTTTATGACACAAAAATGATTGATTGGATTTTAGATGACTTGCAACAAAATCCTACGCCACAAAATGTTGTTCGATATGAAATAACAGAAACATCATATGCGGCAATAGCCGAGAACAGACAAAATGTTCTTGATGAATTTAAGTCGCGAAATGCAAAAATTATGCTTGATGATTTTGGCAGTGGATACTCATCGTTTAGTATGTTGCAAAGTTATGATTTCGATATATTAAAGCTTGATATGGGATTTGTAAGAAAGATTGAGTCCAGTGAAAAAACAAGGGAAATAATAAAATCAATTATTGGAATGGCTCATAGAATAGGCGCAAAAATTGTTGCGGAAGGCGCAGAGACAGACCAGCAGGTTGAATTTTTGAAAGAAAATGACTGCGATTACATACAGGGATATTATTTTTCAAAACCGTTACCACAGAAAGAATTTGAAGCTTACGTAGAAGAGTATTGGGATAATGATAAGGTATTTGAGAAATAATAAAAAGATTAAAGGAATGTAGTTTATGTCAGAAAGTATAAAAACAAAAAAGAAAGTCGTTAAAATATAACAGGAATTAAATAATAATTTTAAATAAAAAATTTATGCGATTAAAATTAATAATCAATATAAAATCAAAGTAAAATTGAAAGGAAAAATAAAGGAGGAACTTTTAATGAAATTGGAAAATCAGTATCTTTTGGTAGAAGCATCAGAAGACGGAGCAGAGATTACAAAAATTTACAATAAGGAAGATGGAACAGACATTATATGGGAAGGTAATCCTGAGTTTTGGAAGAGACATTCACCGGTTCTTTTCCCTAATGTAGGTAAAACATACAAGAACAAGATGCTGATTAATGGAGAGGAATATACTACAAGCCAGCATGGATTTGCAAGGGATAGTGTTTTTGAATGTGTGGAAAGCACAGATAGTATGGTATCTTTTTTGTTAAATTCATCAGAAGAAACAAAGAAGAAATACCCTTTTGATTTTAAACTATTTATTAATTATTACTTAGAAGGTAAAGAAGTTAAAGTTGAATGGAAGGTTGAAAATACAGGAAATGAGACAATGTATTTTACAATAGGTGCTCATCCTGCATTTAGATTTGCCAAGAAAGATGAAGTTAAGTCAGATTATATTCTTAAATTCCCTGGCAAGGATCAGTTAGAATATATTTTAGTAGATAAAGAAACAGAAGACGGAATGGGAACAGCAATTCCGGAAGAAAAAAGAACACTTAAGCTTGAAAATAATACATATGTATTAAATGAAGAAATTTTTGACAATGATGCACTTATTTTGGATGGAACTCAGATTGAAGAAGCATGGGTATGTCACAAGGATGGAACACCTTATGTTGGAATGAAATGTGAAGGGTTCCCAAGTTTCGGAATTTGGTCAGTTAAGGATGCTCCATTTGTATGCTTAGAGCCATGGATGGGACGTTGTGACGACAGAGGTTTTAATAAGGAAATTTCACAGAAGAACAATATAAATAAAGTAGAGCCGGGAAAAGAATTTTTAAAGGCATATACAATTATAGTTGCATAATATCAAAGAGACCACTTACCATAGAAAGTAAGCGGTCTTTTTAAGAGTAAAGATTTAAGGATAATGTAGAGAGGTTTTTATGTCTAATTATAAAAAGGTGAAGAAACAATCAGATAATCCATTTCTTAATTTATACAAATTAGATGCGGTAGATAGAGAAGGAAAAGTCTTTGACTATTATTTTGTATCAAGAAGAGATGAAGAACATATTAAATTAAAAACTAAAGACAATACTCCTGAGGGCATTGTTGTTTATGCCGTAACAGATGAGGAAAAACCAAGATTATTAGTAATTAAGGAATATAGATATCCTTTGGACGAATATATTTATGAACTTCCAGCAGGAATCATAGATCCGGGAGAAATGGCAGAGCAGTCGGCTGTTAGAGAAATTAAGGAAGAAACAGGTTTCGATTTGAAAGTATATAAAGGTGGTAATGAAGCATTTAGAAGACCTTTTTATATGGGACCGGGTTTTACAGATGAGTCAAATGGCACAGTCTTTGGAACAATTCACGTTGAAGAAGTGGAGCAGCAGCTTGAAAGTGCCGAGCGCATACAGGTTATGCTGGCAGATAAGGAGCAGGTGAAGAGAATATTAAAGGAAGAAAGAGTAACACTTCGAGGGGCTTATCTTATGATGATGTTTTTGAATTCTGGGGATGGATTGGATTTTTTGGAAGTGTAATTCAAAATATTTTTTTTACACAGATTGCCAAAGCAATCTGTGCCCCCAAAATTCGTATATCGTGAAACTGTTGTTTCACGATATTACTCATTTTGGGGCGCCTTCTAAGGTCATTACTCCACCTTTGTGCAAGCACAGGTGGAGTATGACCTTGAAGGCTGTAAAAAAAATTAGAACATCCGAGGGAAGGATGTTCTAATAAGAAGGAGTAGAAAATAAAAAACTAATATATGTCAATTCGAATTTAATCGAACTATGAATCTTTTTAAAATAGCTTTTTAAACTTTTGAATAAAAACTGTTTTTCGTTTGCTATGGTTATAGTATAGAGTGAAAGTGTGGTTATTTTGTGAATTAGATATGAAATAAAAGTGAATATTGTAAAAAAAGAAGGAGTTTTTTTGAAAAATATGGATAAAAAGGAAGAGATGTCTAAGAAATATTGGGAGGAAAAAGAATTTTCCTATTTTTCTCATAGGAAATGTGAATTTTTCCCTTGTCACAAGAATGCTGATGAAAATAATTTTAATTGTTTATTTTGCTATTGTCCTCTTTATACTTTGGGCAATAAGTGTGGTGGCAATTTTAGGTATTTGGATAATGGGATTAAGGATTGCAGCGATTGTCTGTATCCTCATTTTAAGGAGAATTACGGAAAGGTTGTGGAGCGATTTGGT
>ERZ773173.2593-NODE-2593-length-13243-cov-2.682818_pt1 | contig 13243 bp, 9 predicted proteins | sample MGYA00580535_ERZ773173 | MGnify/ENA primary metagenome ERZ773173 (study PRJEB29015, sample SAMEA2737856) | human gut metagenome | biome: human gut; feature: human-associated habitat; material: faeces | place: China | collected 2012 ...
CCGTGATGTCCCATTCGATGCTGACGATGATGGGGGAGGAAAGTTCGTCTCCGTCCACCCGTATTTTCCGTTTGTCGAGGATGATCTCGTTTCCGTTTTTGTCTTTCCCTTCGGTTGTCCAGTGCAGTCCCCGTCCGGTGGTGGCAACTAGTGTATCTTCCTCCCTTTTCTTTTCTGCCACTTCGGAGGGATAGTAGTCGAAGTCATTCTTGCCGATAGATTCGCCGATGCACAGATTCCGGTTGTACGATTCCCGGTTGCGGTAGATATATCGGAAATCGTTGTTGATCTCCTTGACGACAATTCCGGCGGGGAGGTTGTCGATGGTAGTATCCATGATCAGGTTGAGCCGTTTGATTTGCGCTTCGTAGTGCAGTCGCTCGGATATGTCGTGGGAGAATGACCAGTAACTTTCTTCACCGGAGTCGTTGGTGACGTTATACATGATTCCCTCGTAAGCCAGTATATTCTTGCTGACTTTCGAAGGATGATGGGCGACGAAACTTCTGCTTCCTCCGTGCAGGATATCCTTGCAGCGTTCATGCCAGTCTTCCTGCGTGTTCATATCGCCGGCGATTTCATAGATTTTCAGTTTGCCGATCTCCTCACTTTCCGGGATGCCGTGGTTGTGGAGGAACTGGCGGTTGGCGAAGATCAGCGTACCGTCCTCTTTGGCGGCGAAGATGCTCTCCTTTGCGTTGTTGATGGCGTGCGTCAGCGTGTTGATGTCGTTTCTGCGACGCTGTATGTCGGTGATGTTCTGGATGTAACCTTCGATGTTGCAGCTGCCGTTCGGTAGTTCGTCTCGCAGATAAGCCTGAAGGCGCATATAGTAAATCTCTCCGGCGACACGGACCCGATAGCTGATACTATCTTCGTTGAGTCCTTCCTCATTTTTCCGGCACCAGTTGGTGAAGCTCAGGCGGTCTTCTTCGACGATAAATTCCTGATATTTCTCCAGAGAGATGCTTCTGGAAGATTCCTCGCACAATACTCCGGTGTAGCCCATGTAATAGAAGACATTGTCGCGGGTGTTGTACATCCACTGTCCGATCTGAGCCACTTTCTGTATCTCCCTCAGATTTCGGTTCACCTGTTCCAGCTGGCGTTTCACGTTGCTTCGCTGGGTGATGTCCCGATATTGGCAGAGCACCATGTCATCGTAAGGATACATGATACACTTGAAATAATAGGTATTATCCTCCAGTTCCAGCTTGTAGTTCTTGCTGATGCTTCGCTGTTCCCGAAGCACGGTCTGGAAGGTGCTGTAAACCTTCTCACGGGTGTGCTCGGGCATCCGTTCGAATATATTTTTTCCTAAGAGCCTCTCTTCTTGTAAAAACCATAAATTGCTATGAATATCAATATCAATGCAAATGCCATTTCTATCGACTAATAGCATGGTGTCGGCGGTCAACTTCAGTATTCTCTGCGCATTATCTGCCTCATGTAATGTTCTGTTCATGCTTGTCCGATTAGATTTATAAGATTCTGTTTCATGCAAAGATAGCAAAATATTTGATTCTCTGTTCTTATTTTTCGGCACGTTTTGCTTTTTCCCAGGCACCGCTTCCTTTTTTTCTTTTCAGATAGCCGATTCCTTTGAGCACATTCACGTTCATGAATAAGAAATAATAGGGAATAAACAGTACTTTATTCTTTATTTGTCTGGTAGAGAGGTAATATCCCCAGTATCCCATTCCGTAGAAAAGAATCTGTAACCCCAGCAGGGTGCCATAAAACAGGGGAGATTCGCCCAATAGCAAAACGACTATATTCAGTGGTAACAGCGCAAACAGCAGGAATGGAGTGACAGACCAGCGCAATACCCGGTGCGACGTGTACTGAAAACTCAGGATTCCGTAACGGAAAGGATTCAGCAACGGGAGCAGACGCCAGATCGACTGTAATCCTCCGGCAGCGATGCGCACTTTTCGTTTTTCCTCTTCACCCATATCTGCCGATCCGCTTTCGATGGCGTAGGCATTGGTGCAGTAGGCGATGGTGTATCCTTTCATGGCGATGCGGAGAGAGAGGATGAAGTCGTCGAGCAGCGTATCCGGTTCCATCGGTTCGAAGAGTTCGCGGCGGACGGCAAACAGTTCTCCGGCAGCGCCTACAGCTGAGTAGAGACGGGAGTCGAGCGCTTTCAGTGTCGATTCGTATTTCCAGTAGATGCCTTCGCCTCCGGCGGCTGCTCCGTCCTTCGTCTGTACGGCTATACGTTTTTCTCCTGCCACGCAGCCCACTTTCGGGTTTTGAAAAGCCAGTACGATTTCATGGATTGCCTCGCTGTTGACCATCGTGTTGGCGTCCGTAAAGACGACAAGCGGGGTCCGGACGAGTGTCATTCCTCGTGTCATGGCGGCTGTCTTTCCCTGCCGTTTCGGCTGGAAGTAGACGGTTGCTTTTCCGTTCCAGCGGGTTTGGAGACGGTCGTTTGTGCCGTCATCGCTTCCGTCCGTCACCCAGACGATGCGGAGTTTGTCCGCAGGGTAGTCCAGGGCGAGGCTGTTCTCCATCTTTTCGTCCACCACGTCTTCTTCGTTGAAGGCGGTGATGAAGAGGGTTACTTCCGGCAGATCACTGTCCGGTGGCAGCACCCGTTTCACGGGTTTCACGAAAAGCTCTTTCAGCTTGACGAGGGCGTAGAGGACGATGCCGTAGCCCAGATAGGTGTAGAACACCATGAACAGGGCGAACCAGAAGATGATTTCGAGGATGAGAGTTTCGTTCATAGCTGTATTCTCGTTTAATAGATGTTTGTTGATTTACTTATTGAAGTCGTTTTTTCAGTGCCTCTTTTTTAGCCGATTCTTTCAGCATGTTTACAAAGTAGAGGGCGTCTGCTTTGTTGGAAGCATCGGAAGGATTGGCCTCGTATCGTTTTACGAAATTCTCGGCGTGTTCAAACAGGTATTTCCGACAGTCGATATTGAGCATGATACCGTCTTTGTAGTCAGCATAAGATAGTCCGGTCAATGCATCATTTCCTTCGATAGAAACAATGTCATACATGCTAATTCCCGGCAAATTGATAGTGGTAGAAGGATAGTAGAAGAACTTTTCTCCCGGTAAATTTACTGTTAATTTGAAAGAACTTGCGTCTATTTGTGCTATACTAATATGGCTGTTTAAACGATAATAGTTATATTCATAATATTCTTCCTGGCTTGGAAACCATAACGAATCATCCCCATCTTTACCATAATTACTATTTAACCATAATAAAAAGTCGATCCAATTGTTGTCCGTACCATGAACACCTATGCAGATTGCTTTACGTTCTTCTTTGGGTAATTTTAGCAGGTCAGTAATCTGTTGTTTAAAATATGCTGGTGAATCGTTAAACTCCCGTTCTATCAGAGATTTTTGTAAAGTTTCAGACACTTGATACGGATATAGGGTAATTGCTCCTGCTTGTGCGGTCATCGTTTGAATTTCCGGACATTGAAGAGCAGCAGTTACGTATGTTTTATTTCCATTGGGTTCAGCAAGAAATTTACATCCCCTTCCTGTGAGTTTCTCTACAATAATGTTTTGGGCAATATCAAAATGTTCCAATATTTGTATTGGATCATTAGCATCTTTTGTCATTACATCATGGAGGGCAATGCCTGTTCCATAGTTCAACATCTCTCGTATGTTATCCCATATAAGTCCGGATTTCATATAAAAACGATAATAGTTTGCAGTAAACCCCGGCAGTACGTTTGTTTCAGCATCCATCCATTTTTCTTCAGGGGCAAGAGTGGTAGTAATAGCAAACCGAACTTCATTTCCTGCTCCGTCTGTACATCCCAAAGATTGGTTGGCGGAAATAATAGTAGGGGGAAGATCCCCTTTTTGCACATGTTTGATGTCAAAATATAATTGATGTTTCATATTCTGATCAGTGGGAGTTGGAGTAGGATAAGGTATTGAACTTGAGATCGGTTTACCGTTTATTGCAGCCCATGTACGGCAAAAAGCAGCCTGCATGCAGTCGTCTTGTGTTAGCATCAACATCCATGTCTTATTGTATTTTAAATGAGGGATTTCGACATTAATATCTTTGGTCTGTATTTCTTTTTTTGTGTGGATAATGATTTCTGCTGTAACGTTTGCTGTTTCTTTGTCGAAAGGATACATATAGACGGGAGTAGAATCTGTATCTTTTTCGTTATTGTCTTGGCCTGTATTTCTATTCTCATCATATAGATTCATTTTTCTTACACAGGAAGTATAGGTGAAAAGACAAGCTGTTACTAAGATGATATTTGCTATATATTTTGCCATATCCATAATGATTTTGATGAGACTTTATTTGATGAGATTAGAGTCTTTATCTTTGTATGCCGTTTTTTTGATAAAGAGTCCAGTGATTTCTTTCAGTGCTTTGATTACCCGTATCCATATATTATCAATCAGTGATCCTTCAGAATTTAGGGTTCCATTACTTGTAAGCACTCGTGCTTTGCGACTTGTAATAAATACGATTTTTCCATACGGTTTCATAGCTAATGCTAACGAACCGTCTTCTCCGCGGATAATATCTGTACGAAATCCAAACCGACGTCCTATTTCCGTATTAAAACTGAAAGCCATACCTCGCACACAGAGTTCAGGACGCTGGATGGCTTGTAAGCGGAGGTATATATCGCGCAGGCCTTCGTAGCACCATAGTCCGAATCGGGAATGTCTTTCGTCAACCATAAAACTCCATAAACTGAATGTACATGCAACCTTCGGATTCATTAGATATTTTACATGCGTTTCAATGTAATGCGGTGGATATAAAGTATCTGCATCAATACAAATATGATATTTTCCTTTTGCATGGTCCAATCCGCATTGGCGGGCGTATCCCGGACCTTTCTTCGTTTCGTTATAATAGGTAACTCCCAATGATTTTAATACTTCTTCCGTTTTATCCGTTGAATTGTTGTTAACGGCTATTATTTCAATGGGGAAATGGCAATGATTCTCGGAGAGTGACCAGATACAACTTATCAGATGACGTTCCTCATTGTGTGCAATGAGTACAACCGATACCAGTGGAGAATCGTTTTGACGTTCTTTGAGTTGTCTTTTGACTTTGCGGATACTATCGTCAGAAATCTCATCAAAAGATTTCCCGTATACTTCCAGATAAGTTTTATACCACTTTACCATATGTTGTTCTGTTATTTAGAAGAATAAGTTAATGATTCGAATAAGTTTTTCCATTGTGGCATCACATTTTCCGGCAGAAAGCGTTTTACGTTTTCCCTGGCTTTGTGTCCCATCTTGATGCGTACATTTTCATTCTCAATCAGATAGCAGATTTTGTCTGCAAGTTCCTTGATATTTTCTTTCTCCACTAGTAGACCGTCTTCATAGTCTTTTATAATATCCGAAGGACCATGCGGACAGTCAAATGAGACACAGGGTATACCACATGACATTGCTTCTGCCAGAACGAGTCCAAAACCTTCGTATCGGCTTGATAAGACAAATATCGAACTCATACAGTATTTTTCGGCTATATTCGATACAGTGTGATGAAGCAGACAATTATTATTTAGTTGTAGTTCATCTATTAGTTTGGTGAACTTCTCTTTCAGGTCGCCTTCTCCATAAATATGTAGTTTCCAGTCCGGATGTCTTTGGGCGACAATGCTCCAGGCGGGGATTAGCATATCAAATCCTTTTTGGGGCGCATATCGCCCTACAGCAATAGCATTATGTGACAGAATATCTGTTTGTTTTCCTTCTACAGGAGTAGAAATAGGATTAGGGATGATGCTGATATTAGTCAGTTCCGGCCAGTCTTTAGCTCCTTCACTTGTAAGTATAATCACTCTGGACAGTTTAGACAGGTTTTTGACAAATCTGTTTGCCCATCTTTTCTTTATCATGTTGACAATCGGGCTTTTACGTTTCAGTGCTTCTGCGCCATAGGCGTAGCGGCTGACGTGAAACTCTCCGATTTTCAGGCTACCGTCTTTCAATTTAGTGATAAAGTTCAGTTCCCGGCGCATGGTTGAGATAGTAATGTCCGGTTTCAGTTCGTTCAATAGATTCGATAGTCGTTGTTTAAACCGATAGTAGCGGAACGGATACTTCAGCACTTTACTTACTATGGATTGAGAGTAGGGCAGGTCGAAAGATACTCCTAAGTCGATATGCTTTACTTTGGGGGATAATGGAAAGTGTGGTGCTTTACCCATTTGTTCGGATGTAATGATGGTGATGTCGTATCCTTCAAAATGTTCTGCAAAATAATTGGCTTTGAATGTAACTATCCGTTCTATTCCGCCAGGTGCCTGTAGTGAGGGCAGGTAATAGGCTATCTTCATGATTTAATAGATTTTAGCAATGATTTGTTTCCGATAAAATTCTCCGGCGTCGGACACTTGTTTTCCGTTGGCGGCTTCGTTTACATATTTTCGTTCCAGCTTTACTTTCCGTTTGGCTCCCATTCGCCACCATTCATATTCTACGTCCACGTGCCCTGCGTCAATTGCCTGATAACCGGACTTGAATAAATCGTAAGCCAGTACAGTAGCCGTAGGTCCTAAAGCAATCAGGAAGAGAGCGGTTTTCTCGAGTTTTTGCGCTTCATTCAGTATTTCTTCGTAGCGGTCAAATGCGTCACGGGGCGGACAAAGAATACGTCTGATGCTTTTTACATTGTCAAAGAGGTCGTTGCCTACCCCCAAACGGCTTTTTTCGCCTTCAATGAATACGACATCCCTGTCTTTCCAGATAGCTTTCATCTGGTGAAACCACCGTGGGCAGTCTTCTTTGGAAGCGAAGTCCATGTAGGGACGGGTGATGAATGTATTGTAGTATAGCCTGTCGGGCAACAGCAAGCGGTCCCACCAACTGCCATACAGAAAGAAGTGAGTTCTCCAGAATCGGCGTGCTTTGCGGTTATAGCGATAAATGTTTTCGAAAGTATCGGAGATACAAACCAAATGTCCTTCTTCATGGCTTGTCAATACTTCCTTGAGACGCTGAGCCAAGAGTACATTTCCTTTTTGGAATCCTATTTCCTTGTCCGGGTTGGTAAGCAGCATCTCACCATCGCCGAAACGGCTCACGGAACATTGGTCTTCTACGATTATCCGAATGGTCTCATCAATGGAAGCTACCTGCGGAGTTATTTTCTGATGGCATCTGAGAGCCATGTACCAGAAATTGTACCATTCTACAGTAATGCCATAACGCAATTTATAGCGGATAGCATTGATCAGTGGCTGTATATTCATAGTGATATAGTTTTATTCAAAGGTTTCATTAATAACAATTTGCATCTGGGCTTTCCATGAAAGTGATTGCTCTATAGACATCCGTATTTGGAGCGGCGTTGTTTTCAATGATTGATAAAAGCGAATTACTTTTTCGATGTCAAGGGGCGAATCGTCCGGTGCTGCCTTAAGTATGTATGGTTGATGCTCAAAGTCATCATCCGTTTCTGAATAAACAAAAGGAATGCCTCTTGCTGCATATTCACGGTTTTTTAAGGTCTTAATTTTGTCAATACCGCTACGATGGCGAGCCAGACTGCCTATTCCCATGTCCGACTGCTCGAACACGGCATCCAGTTCTTTGCCGTATAAGGCACTATGAAAGATGATATATTTCTCTAACTGATGTTTGGCTACATCTTTTTTATAGCTGTCTACCAGTTCGGGAACCCCGAAGCCTACGATATTGAGATATACTTTATAATCATGAGTGTCGGTATGTGTACGATAGTAATTTGCCATGCCGGCTATAACTCTGTCGAAACCATGCCATGGGTGCATTGTCGCTACGGCAATCAGTTGTAGAGAATGTGCGGTATCATTCTTTGGACCTCTTAAAGGGATTTCGCTGAAATCAATTCCATTTGAGATGCGGATGGTGGGGCGATTCCAAATAATGTCATAGTCCGAAAAAGTGACGATCTTGTCAACATAGCGTGCCAGATGCTGTCGGAAACATTTGTCTATAAATAGGATTCGTTGGTATACGAATGGGAGTCCCTTATATTCTTGGTCGTATGGATATGTCGGGATTTCCATCACTATACGTGCTCCGGTCTTTTTTAGTAGTTTCATCAGCCGTATGCTGAAAGGGCTGGCATTATGGACATAGCGTACATAGATAAAGTCTATGTTTTCTTTCTGTACATAATGTACGATACTGTCAAATTCGATTCTTTTTAGGATTTTTCCTTTGATCCCGAAACCATAGTCGGCGATTATCGATTCATCTACCATACGGCGTTTATGGTTGTCCGTATCGTCTAGCCAACACGTATGCATTTCTAGTCCGCATTCTTTGAGGGCTTTTACTTGATAACGTATCTTTTTACTGATTCCGTTGAATGCTTCGAAACCATGGAATATGAGGAATAATCCTTTCATTGTTTGTTCTTTTGTACTAACTTTCTATTTCTTGCAAGAGTCTTCACTTTGCCTGTGATATCATAGGTGTGTGTTACTTGCATATATGTCCCAAAGATAATAAAACTTACGAAACTTTTTGCAATAAGTGTTACGAAAATATTCATATTTTCCATCATATAATATATAGGCGTGAGGAATGCTGTTATTAGTAGGCTGACAAGGAGTGGAGAAAGAAGTTGTCTGATAAATATCCATGCGTTTCTTTGAAAAGTAACTCGATACATCATCCAATAGCATTGTACGAAATTGATAGTAAAAGTTATCACGATACATATTGCTACAGCTGTCAGTGTGCCGAAATAGAATATCCCTGCCAGCATTCCGCTCACATTGAGTATGGACGAAAAGAGTCCGCAGACAAAGAGGCTCCTTGTATCACCTGCTGCCTGAAAAATAGAGCCTGAAGAGGAGAGTATGATCTGAATACCGACCGAAAGTGACAGTATCCGGAATACAGGAACCGAAGGCAGCCATTGATCACCAAAAATAATCAATGTCACTTCTTCTGCCGTAAAGAAAAGCAGTACGCTGAGTGGCAGACCGATGAATGACAGAAAACGGACAATGCGTTCGTAGGATGTTGCCAGCTTTTCCTTGTCATTCTGGAAATCGCTGAAGATGGGGTGCATTACCGGTGTGATGACTTGCGTAATATTCTGCAGAGGGAGCATCATCAAGCGGTAGGACTTTTCATAGTATCCTAGTGCTGACAAGCTCATATATTTACCAATCAGCAGTTTATCCAGATTGCGGCTGAAGTAGTTAATCACGTTAAACAAGAATTGATAGGCCGAATAGGAGAATATCTTTCGGAGTACTTTCAGTCCTAACGTGAAACGCAGCCGTTGCGGATAGCGTTGATAGGAAATAACGAATATCAGTATGCTGGAAAGTATAGGATTGATGATCAGCGCATATAAACCGGCTCCGCAAAGCGCGGCAGTTATTGCTCCGGCACCTCCGGCTATCTGGATGATAAAGCTTCGGATAGCAATGAACTTGAACTCTTTGTTGCGGTAGAACAAGGCTCCCGGCACGATGTTGGCAGAGGCGAAGAACAGGTTGACGGACAGGAGCTGGCACAACGTCCGTAAGATCCCACTTTCGTAGTAATCGGCGATCAGCCAGGAAGCGGCAAAAAAGAGTATGCTGATTCCGATGCCTGTCCATACGGTGAATGAGAAGATGTCCGATAGTTCTTCTTTAGTCAATGATTTATGTTGTACGATAGCAGGCGATATTCCCATATCCGTAAAGAGATTGAAAAATGCAATAATGACCGTAGCGATTGCCACTACTCCGAAGTCATCCGGAGAGAGCAACCGCGCAAGAATCCCTGCCACGACGAGTGATATAATGATTCCGCTGTATTTGGCTAGTGCCGTGTAGAAAACTCCGGAAAATAACTGATGTTTAATATTGTTTGCCATTGCCTGAATGATTCTTTTCTGGTCTACTTATGAATGATGGATTTTGAATAACAAGACTCCGATGCTTCTTATAGATATGAGTTTTTTGTATCTAAACAGACACCGCCACGCCAGCCGAAGCCGGTACGGGTAAGAGAGCACATGAGCTTGCCAAATGACAGCATTCAGCATTTGCGACAGATATAAATCAATAGTATTCCTGATTTTGTATTCAGAGGTTTGATGCTTGAATTTGACTATCTCTTGAGCAACAGTGAGATATCCTTTTAAATTTTTGAGTGAAAAATCGCATGTCATAATTGAATTTTTACGTATGCGCCGGTGAAAGAACGATCGTTGGATACAGCTTGTTCTTCGGGTTTGCAGATAAAGTAAGGTCGTGAATAGCTGATCTTCGTGTACAATATCCGGATAAAAGAGGAGCTGCCGTTCTTCCAGAAAAGCTGTGCGGATAACGTTCAGGCAGGCGGATGGGGTGTACGTTTTGTGCTGCAATTGTATGTTGATAGCTTCGGGACCTGTATAAACCTTGTCTTCTAACTTATCGGTACGTTGATAATTTAGTACGGGAGCATTGCGAATATTCTCTTCAAAAAAGCTCTGAGCATCAAAGAAAACGAAATCCAGTTCTTTTTCTTCGCATTTGTTATAGCATAACTCCATTGCATCCTTTTCCAACAGATCATCACTATCCATGAAATAGATGTATCTTCCGTGGGCATGCGTGATGCCTGCATTGCGTGCCATTGACAATCCTTGGTTGGTTTGCGAATACACCTGTATCCGACTGTCTGCCGCAGCCAGTTCTTCTACAACTTGCAGACTGTTATCCGTGGAGCCGTCATTGATGATGATGATTTCCAATTCTCGCAGTGTCTGATTCATAATGCTTTCTACTGCCTCCCGAACATATTTTTCGGTGTTATAGACAGGTATGACAACACTGACTTTTATTTTTTTATTTTCCATAAATTCTGTGTATGGCTACTCTATTGTTGTTTGTTTTTGAGATCGTTTAAAGAGAGAGATTGGCTAGGTTTCTGTAAAGCTCCGCATATTCTTTTCCTATTTTTCCGCTGTTCATGTTTTCGATGGCATATGCATAGTTGTCTTCCCCCTTCCTTCGGGCGGACAGTTGGCGGGCTGCCTCCAGTGCTCGTATGATATCAAATTGGTTGTCGGGGTGGAAGACGGGGTTGCCCGTATCTTGGAGGATTTCTCCTATATTCCCGATATTGGGACCTATGACCACTTTGTGAAAAAGGAAGGCGAGAGGTATACTGGCAGAGTTCAGAATATCTTTTCGTTGGATGAATATTACATCCGAAGCGGCCATGTAGTAAGGCAGGTCGCAGTTGTCTATAGGTTCGTCGCTGGCTCCGGCGTGCATTCTGCGCAGGCGGTTGAGCAAGGGTATAAGCAGGTAATATCCTGCCCGGGATGTCCAGCGCTTGAAGAAGTTGCTGCCATATCTGTTGAATCTCGAAAACGGGTACAGCCGTGGAGCAAGCAGGAACTTCTTTGCTTCATCCCATTTTCGGAACGCTCCGGTCACCATCCGCCTCTCTTCACGATTCCGGAACTTTCCGAACGACGTGACGATAAACGCCTCCTGCGGCAGATTAAGATACTGGCGCGCACGTTCCACGCTGATGTCCTCCTTGTATGTGTACTGATAAATAGGATGAGGAATGATGACATTCCGGCTGTCCGCGTGTTTGGCTGCAAATTCGTCGAGACTGTAACGTCCCATGTGCACCACCACATCGCTTTGTTCTTCGATAATGTCATAAGCACGGCCGATCACCTCGTTCGCATCATGCGGACGGACATTGTGGCGCGTATACACGAACCGGGCCCCACGGGACCGGAAAAAAGCGATACACTCCTTCAGGCGGCAAATCCTGTCCGGATCGTCACAATTCCCTTCCATCACCTCTTCGGGCCATTGGAAGTGGATGATGTCGTAAGGTGTATCCGAGTTCCAAAACTCATTCGTGGAACATCGTACGTCAATCCCCGTCGTCCTGATAGCATCGCATAAAATGGGGACAAAAAGATTGTCCGTATCTCCATTCTCTCTGAAAACGATTAATGCTTTTATCGGTGGATTGCCTATTTCATTGTCGTTCATGCTTGATTCTTTGTTTTTGGTGGGCTTTTGCCACATACAAAGGTAATAAAAGATATGATACTTTTCATCTTTTTTGCTTTTTTTCGGTGTTGTGCCTTTATTCCTTGTGCGTCCGTTTTATCTCTCTGTTACTCTATTAGTTGTCAAGCGTGTTCATATCTATGAGAAACAGGCTCCTGTCGAAGGGGATATGCCGCTTATGGAGGTACTTCTGATAGTGGTAGCATATCGTTATGAAACTTTGTACGCTGCATTTGGTCACTTCGTTTTCGTACCGGCTCAGGGTGGAAATACTGAGATTGGTCACATCTGCCGCCTCTTCAAGGTTCAGATTACATAGGTGGCGCAAATGGATGATTCGTTCTATTTGTGCATGACAGTTCGCTTCAATACGCAGCCGGTCGTAAATTTCTTCCTTGGTCGCTCTTTCGTATCCTTTCATAATTTTTTCTTTTTACTAATTATGCCGCAAAGTTCATAGAAAAATGTCAAACATCGTTTGCAGTTCTGCAAGTAGTTTTTCAAAAAAGTATTCGGACCTTTGCAGAACGAATTCGGGACATCCTGAATCACAGTCAATTAATTGTAAGATATGAAGAAAGATCAGTATTTTAATTTAGAGGTAAATTTTTTGAGTAATGACAATATTGTCAGAATGATGATGGAACTTGACGCTGCGCAATCGCTCGGAATCTATATGATGCTTCTTACGCATTTGCGTAAAGCGGACAATTATGAAGCATCCTGTTGTCCGCTTTGTATGGGGGCTTTCGCGCGGATGTATGACTTGGATGCCGATGTGTTGCAAAGGGTTCTCCGTGAGTTCGACCTTTTTGTGCTTGATGAAGAACGGCAAATGTTCCGGTCGCCTTATCTGGACAGGGTGATGGCAAAGCTCGAAGAAAGGCGGATGATTAATGTGGCAAACGGCAAAAAAGGAGGTCGTCCGAAACGCATGGGAAGCACACCGGAAACACCGATGGATAAAGGCGAAAAACCGAATCAAAACCAGAAGAGTAGAGAAGAGGAGAGAAGAGTTACTACTGTTGTCAAAGACAACAACAGTAGTAACGAAGAAAAGACAGAGAAAGAGCACTCTGCCGCCGCCGCTTCTCACGGACTTCAGATTGTTCCTCCACCGGAGGATAGGGGACAGTTGCCCCTACAGCCGGTTCTTCCGTGGGAGATGCTGGTGGATCAGATGGCCGAATCGGAAAGTTACATGGAGTCGATGGCTATGCACTCCTGTATGGGCAAAC
>ERZ773173.2603-NODE-2603-length-13207-cov-16.464264_pt1 | contig 13207 bp, 28 predicted proteins | sample MGYA00580535_ERZ773173 | MGnify/ENA primary metagenome ERZ773173 (study PRJEB29015, sample SAMEA2737856) | human gut metagenome | biome: human gut; feature: human-associated habitat; material: faeces | place: China | collected 2012 ...
TGACTACGGTGCATCCTCTGCCACAGGTGACTACGGTGCATCCTCTGCCACAGGTAACTGCGGTGCATCCTCTGCCACAGGTTACAAAGGTGCATCCTCTGCCACAGGTGACTACGGTGCATCCTCTGCCACAGGTTACAAAGGTGCATCCTCTGCCACAGGTGACTACGGTGCATCCTCTGCCACAGGTAACTGCGGTGCATCCTCTGCCACAGGTAACTGCGGTGCATCCTCTGCCGCAGGTTACAAAGGTGCATCCTCTGCCACAGGTGACTACGGTGCATCCTCTGCCACAGGTTACAAAGGTGCATCCTCTGCCACAGGTGACTACGGTGCATCCTCTGCCACAGGTAACTGCGGTGCATCCTCTGCCACAGGTTACAAAGGTGCATCCTCTGCCAACGATTCCGAGAGCGTTGCGGTTGCATGGGGATACAAAGGGAAAGCAATGGGTGTCATTGGTTCCCATATCGTTCTTGCTGAATGGAAATATATTGGCAGTAAAGAGGATGACAGATACGACAGAGCAGAGCAGGAAGCATGGGAGTTTGTCGGTGCGAAGATGTTTCGGGTAGACGGTGAAAAAGTGAAGCCGGATACATGGTACAGATTGGAAAATGGTGAACTTATGGAGGTGGAAAATGAAGATTAAGAAAGAGACAGTCATTTCCGTTTTGACAACAAGAGGAGAAACAATCAATGCCGGTGACACCGTGATATTCAATTTTGATGACAAGTGTTGCGTGGGTGTGTACCTGGGACTTTCAGACCGTGGAGCCTTGAAATTCAAAGGTAAGATTGCTGATACGGATGTGACATATCATGTGATGCCTAGAAGCATCAAGGAGATTTACAAGGCTGATGTGACAGTGCATCAGGGAGGCTTTATGATTAAGCCGGAAAGTGAGGAAGAATAGCATGGAAAAACGTAAATTTAAGGTTGGAGAAAGATACAAAAGCGGAATGATTTTAGACAATGCTGCGGTAATTGAAATAACAGAAATCAATGGTGACTTTGTTTCTTACAAAGATGTCGTAAGAGAAACTAGTGGTAGGAAAATTTTTGAAATTGGTTCTATATTTTCTGATAATTTGGAAAAAGTCGGAAGTGAAACCATCGTCATCTACCGCAATGACAACAAAGTTGTTGCGTTGGACAAATCCACTGGCGAGAAAGCAGAAGCAAAATGCAATCCGGCTGATGAATTTGATTTCCGTACTGGTGCTAAGTTGGCTTTTAATCGGTTGATGGGAGAATATGTAAAGCCTGATGATGGTGTCCGTGAGGTGAAAAGAAAGGCTAAAGTTGGTGAGTACGTCAAGATTGTTTGTGCGATGCCTTGTTTGATTCCTTATAAAAACGGAGATATTTTCAAAGTAAATTGCGTTACGACATCAGGATGTATTTGCAAAAAATCTGAGGAAAATGTTGGTTTATGGCACAGCGAGTACGTTGTCCTTGAAAACTACAAACCGGAGAAGAAAGACGAAATCTGCGTGGGAGATACCGTAAAAGTCAAGGATACCGGTAAGCAGTACAAGTTATACGGTACATGGAGTGGTCTTTTAGGATACGAACAGAATTTTGTAATAGATTCAGATGTAAGCAAAGATGATGAATACAAAGTTTTAAGAATTAAAGAACACGATAGGCTTGCAAGGACTCTTGCACTTATTCAGAATCCAAATACAACACAGGTATTCATCATTAACATTGACGGCATCAAAAAGGTAGAAAGGTAGGTAGAAACATGTCAGAAGAAAAGAAGCAGGAAAACACAGGAATTGTGGAATACGAATCAAATGGGGAAATTGTAAAAATTTCCCCAACAACGGTAAGAAAGTACCTTGTAAGCGGTGGTGGAAACGTATCGGATCAGGAAGTAATGATGTTTATGTCTCTTTGCAGATATCAGCATCTTAATCCTTTTTTGAAAGAAGCATACCTCATTAAGTTTGGAAACAATGATCCTGCTACGATTGTTACCGGAAAAGATGTTTTTACAAAAAGAGCCGATGCAAATCCGAATTATGCAGGAAAAAAAGCAGGAATTATTGTTCAGAAGAAAGATGGTTCCGTTGAAGAAAGAGAAGGATCTTTTGTCCTTAAGGACGAATCTATTGTAGGAGGTTGGGCTAAAGTGTTTATCAAAGGAAGAGAGACACCGGAGTACCAGTCAGTATCTTTCGATGAATATGTTGGAAGAAAAAAAGATGGAACAATCAACGGTCAATGGTCCAAAAAGCCTGCAACAATGATAAGAAAAGTTGCTGTTGTACAGGCATTAAGAGAAGCTTTTCCGGATAAATTCCAAGGTTTGTATGCGCAGGAAGAATTTCCTGATGTTTCCGATGTGAAACTTGATGTGGAAAAAGTTGTGGCAGAAGAGGTACAGGCAAATGCAAACACTATCGAGTTTCCTGACACAACATTTGAGGAAGTACCGCAGACCGCAGAGACGGACATTGCCAGCGCAGAGACACCGGATTGCTTTAAGTAGAGGTTGAATAATATGTATACAGATATGTATAGAGTTTTAAAAGAAGGACAGTGTGGAGATTTCCGAATTGAAAAATTTGAAATAACTCCTAATAATTTGTATGCGGTTATTCATGGAATTAGTGTTGGAAAATATGTACGTCTTTTACATAAAAATGAAGTTGTAATGTCTGACACATATATGGAAAAGCGTACAAATTCCAAATTTGTCATAAACGCTCATGGCAATGTTCTTATTGGTGGTCTTGGAATTGGAATGATTCTTTTGGCAATACAAGATAAAAGTAATGTTGAAAGGATTATTGTTGTTGAGAAATCAGAAGAAGTTATAGCTTTAGTAAAAGATCAACTTCCATTGAATAATAAGGTTGAAATTGTAAATGAAGATGTATGGGAATATATGCCATCTTGTAAATTTAATACTATTTATATGGATATATGGAACTATATAAATACAGATGTTTACAAAGATTCTATGAAGCCACTGATTTCAAAATATAGAAAATATCTTGTATCAAAGGAAGAGGACGAAGAAAGATTTATTGATTGTTGGTGCCGTTTGGAAGCAAAGAAAGGAAAAGCAATATGAAGCTAAAATGTTTAGGTTCCGGTTCTTCCGGTAACTGTTATCTTCTGACAGCAGATAATGGCGAAACACTTTTACTGGATGCAGGACTTCCTATCATGGAAATAAAACGTGGTCTTAACTGGAATATTAAGTGTGTTGTGGGTGCGATATGTACCCACAGCCACAAAGACCACTCATTATCCGTAACAGACCTTGAACACATGGGAATACCAGTATTTAAGCCATATGAGAGTTTAGAACCTATGGAAATAGGGTTTACTGGTGGAAAAATAATGGCATTTGATCTTACGACACTGGATGGTAAGTGGACACATACCAACGCTGACGGTTCAGAATGCCCTTGTTATGGATTCCTGATTACTCACCCGGAAATGGGAAAATTGCTTTATGTAACTGACACGGAATTTGTTAAGTGGCGGTTCCATGAAGTAAACCACATCCTTATTTCATGTAACTATCAGAAGAAGTACATTACAGAGGATTCCAACGATGCTAAGAAATCCCATGTGTACCGTGGTCATATGGAACTGGAAACAGTAAAAGAATTTGTCATTGCGAACAAATCAGATGCCCTGCAGAACGTCATATTGTGCCATTTAAGCCGTGATAATTCTGATGCCAAAGAATGTGTCGCAGAGGTAAAAATGATTGCTCCATTGGCGAATGTGGACTATGCGGCAGCAGGTAAGGAATGGATTTTACAGAATGGAAAGGAGTGTCCGTTTTGAGTGGTGGAAGTTTTGATTATTTGTGCTACAAAGATGTGCCTGAGCTGATGAACAGTTCAAGCATTGCAAACCTTGAAAGCATGGTTCAGCACTTGCAGGAGTACGGTTACGAGGACATAGCACGAGATACACAGCGGTTAATTGAGTATATCCAGTCGGCAAGCATCAGAATTGAGGTTTTGAGTGAGAATCTTAACGATGTTTTTCATGCGGTAGAGTGGCATGAGAGCGGAGATATTAGCAGAGAGACCATGATTGAAAGACTGGAAAATTACAGAAATGGAGGTGCGAATGTCTGACACATTTTATAGACCACTTACACCGCAATTAAGAAGTGAAATAATGAATGGCATTGATTCCAACATATCCGAACTGAATACCTGTCAAAGCAATGCTTTAGTCAATATGCAAAAAACAGGATATGGGGCATTGAGAAATATTATAAATGCCTTGCCGGACGGATATTTGATTCCATTTGAAAGGCGGTGATTCGGTTGGCTGATTGGAAGAAAATCTATGCTATGAAAGCAGAACGTGAGAAAAAAATAAAACAGATATGCCCCGAAATATCGAATGTTAGCGGAATCTATTTGTTTTACAGAGTGGACGAAGCAGGAATCAGAAGAGGGTATTGTGGGCAAGCTGTCAGACTTTTAGAGCGCACATCTTCTCACCTTGCGGAATACGACCATATAGCATTGAGCCTTAAAAAACATGGCTTCAAGAGCAAAGATAATCCGCATGGGTGGTCATTGCATTTTTTAACCTGTGGGATATCAGAACTTGATGAAAAAGAAGTCGAGTATATTAAAAAATGTTCTGATAGTGGTATTCAGATGTACAACATTACAGCAGGAAGCCAAGGACAAGGGAAAATGGTAACTGGTGTAATGAAGCCGGGAAAAGGTTACCGTGATGGACTGGCACAAGGCAAAATCAACCTTGCAAGGGAACTGGCGAACATTGCCGACAAGCATCTGGTCATCAGTTTGAAGCCTGAGAAGCAGAACAATTCCGTGTCGCAAAGACAATTTGTTCGGTTTATGGAACTTTTGCATGGAGAAAAGGATGGTGAAAGTAATGAATAAAACAGACTATGAAGTACTTTTACAATACGTTGAAGAAACTGACAAGGAGTTTTATGAATCTCTTTCTACTCAAAAACAAATTATGTATCTTTGCTATCAATATGGAACTGAATCTTTTAAAAAATACTTATTTAAGTATAGATTTCAGCAAGTCTGTAATAAATTAAAGGAGTTTTTCAGAAAATGGTGAAATACGAAGGTGAATGCTGCGGATGCGCAACGGAAGCTTATCCATGTCTCGGCAATAGGTGCCCGAACATAAATGTGAAACATTTGTATTGCGATGATTGTAAGGAAGAGGTAGAGGAACTTTACGAGTTTGACGGTGTACAGTTTTGTAAGGAATGCCTGTTAAAGCAATTTGAGAAGATTACATGAGCGAAAAAAATTACGATTGTAGCTGTTGGAATGAGTACCCAAACACAATGCACTCAATCAACGGACGTACTCACAAACCGTATCAAAGTGGTAGATGGAAATGTGTTGATTGCTACGAATATGTAGGAAAATCAGAATACGGTGCTACTCATTGCAAAAGGAAAGAGCCAGAACTTGAAAAGAGGTGATACATAAAATGCCAAAACGATATGACAATCCGCAGGATATTTTGAAAATCATGCGGCAGACAGAACTTTTGAAGCAGTCTGCGGAAAGAAGTCCATTCACCGGAATACTTACATTGTTCTGCTATACCTTGTGGAAAGACTACAAGTACTCACAGACGAGACTTTCCGACTTCTGCGGTAAATTCACCGAGTACAACGAAAAGTACGAGAATGAGCCTTATACGGAGTTACAGAGCAGACTTAACGATTTTGCAGACTGGACGATTGAGTACAAGGAATTTACCGAAGCTGATTATCCACATTACAAGTCGGTTGTAGCGCAGAAATGCATCAGGGAACAGGTCAGATGTAACAACCTTATCAATGAGTTGTCCACAAGGTACATTCTATATGGAATGGTAATTCTTATGGAAGATGGATTCGGTAAGAAGAAGCTGACGAATTTCAAGGATAAGTTTTCTGACCACATGGACAAAGCCGGAGACAAGTGCAACGGAAAGGATTTCATGGACTTGTGGAGAGAACTGGTGGAAAACACCGGGATCTATATTGAGAAGCCTATTTTTGAGTAAGGAGTTCTAAATGGCAGAAAAAAGAATGTTCAGCGCAAAAATAATTGAGAGTGATGCTTTTTTGGATATTCCTGCTACGGCTCAAATGCTTTATTTCCATATCTGTATGAACGCTGATGATGACGGATTTGTAAACAACCCACGGAAAATCATAAGGATGTGCGGTGCTTCAGAAGATGATTTGAAATCCTTGATAGACAATAGATTCCTTTTATCTTTCGATAGTGGTGTTATGCTTGTAAAACACTGGCGCATTCACAACTACATTCCACCGGATCGTTACAAGCCGTCATGCTATATGGACGAAAAAAGCAAAATAGGTGTGAAACTAAACGGATCATACACTACAGACCCTAAAAAGATGGTTTCCCCAGTAGAGGGAAATCCAAAGAAGAGTTGCTACGACAAAGAAATCAAACTTGATAAGAGGTGATATAAATGCAGATGACAGGTTATGAATTGTTGGCGAATTACGAAAAAGCAGAGGACAAGGACAAACAGATTCAGATTCTTGCGGATTTGAACCACATTCCGGTTGACATGGTGTGTTTTGTGATTGACAACAGAGAAAAATTTGAAAATTTGGAGACACCATTGTCCACAGAAGAATTTGCAAAGTGGTGTGAGACGGAACTTGACCGTGTGGATGCTCATATCCATGCACAGGAAATATATTACAGAGAAATTTGCAATGTATACAGAATCGCAAGTACATACGGAAAAAGGAGTGTAGCTGTATGAGAGAGGGAACATGAAACTTTCAGAACGGTGACTTACTATACATGGATACACACCCGGTTGCTGATGCTATTAGAATCGGACGCACGAAGCCGTATGACTGCAGCTACCCGGTGATGGTGAGCAAGCCGAGGATCCCGGAAAGGAGTAAGGATGGAGAGACTGACAGAAAGAACCGCTGATGGAATTTTGGTAAAGGAGAATCACGGTGAAAACGCATTGAGAACATTCTATCAATGCTTTGGAGGAAAACCGAATGCCAACTATTCCAACTGTGAAGAAGGATACTGTGCAATGGAGAAGCTGGCAGATTATGAGGATGCCGAGGAGCAGGGATTGCTCCTGCGGTTGCCGTGCAAGGTGGGAGATACCGTTTATGTAATCACTTCTCCATTTAATGTGTTTGATGATATTGAATATGATGAGAACATGAAAGACGAAGTCTATGAAGCTTATGTTTCTAGTGTATCATTTTATGAAAGCGGAGAACAATATAGAATTTACGCTAAGGCAACAAATCATTTTATAGGAGCATATTTTAGAGAATGCGATTTTGGTAAAACAGTATTCCTCACAAAAGCGGAAGCCGAAAGCAAGCTGGCAGAAATGGAAGGTGCGGAATGAAGAGAGAAGAAGTTATTTACTGCTTAAAGGCTCAGAGTGAACGGTACTCAGAGGTTTGTGAAGAATGTCCTCTGTACGGGAAAACAGGAGTAGATCATTGCTGTGAGGATGCATTACAGCTAGCAATCACCGCCTTGCAGAATCAGCCGGTGTGGATTCCACTGCCGGAGACGTACCGGGAAAGTGAGGTAGAATATGGCAAATAGGAACACACTGCATAGCAACAAATTGGATGCTTTTCGCAAATGGCTTATCAAAACCGGATGGACGATTGAAGAACCGAAAGGTATATGGGAAGTATTAAGAGCGAAAAAGGCAGGAAGACAGAATCCCTTGATTGTCTATCAAAAAATGAACAAAGAGCATTTAAGCGTGCTGGACAGAGATATTGATGTCATCAAGAGATTTTTGCAAGAAAAGTAGGTGGAAGATGGTGAAATGTAATAACTGCAAAAATTTAGAAACAAAGGATAACGGGTTTGATGCGTACTCATGGTGCGAGAAAATCAACGACTGTCCGCATGAGGACATAGAAAGAGATTGCGAGCACTACTCCCCTATGACCAACGCAGACCGGATCAGGAGCATGACTGACGATGAGCTGGCAGATTTTTTAGTGACAGTAGAAACATACGGTTATCACGACCAGAGCATATCGGGAACCTACGAGATGAATGAATGGCTCAGGGCAGAAAGCGAGGAATGAGGATGCAAGATAGATATTTATTCCGTGGAAAGCGGATTGATAATGGAGAATGGGTACATGGTTACTTGTTTGATGATGGATTTGAAAATGGAAGAGTATTTATTGGCGGAATTGTTATTGAAAAATACAATGGAACTGCTTGCGATGATTGGAATGTTACTGGTATAAATTTCTACGAGATAGACCCGAACACTATCTGCCAGTGTACCGGACTTAAGGACAAGAACGGCAAGCTGATTTGGGAGAATGATATTGTTAAACATTACAATGATGGAGCACATCCAGAAAATTATTGCACTGGCACTGTACTTTGGGATGAAAATTATGCTGAATTTTATCGGACAAGTAATGAGTATGGATTATCAAAGCCACGTATAAACAGGGATTGTATTTATGAGGTTATCGGAAACAAATTTGACAATCCGGAACTGTTGGAGGAGTAATATGGCGACATGCAAACGCAAAAATCGTAATTGTCGGTATGAGTATAATCAAAATTCTTACCAGTGCAAGAAATGTATTGAGGAAAATTTAAATCAATATCCGATTACCTGCGAAGATTGTCATTACGGTGGTTGGGGAATATGCAATAAAAGGGGTAAGAATCAGCGGAGAATGAGACCTTGTGTGGATTTTAAATGGAGTTAAGGAGGGTAGCCATGACGGAGAATGAAGCAATAGAAAAATTACATGCATATCTTGAATGTGAAAGCCGTAGAGCAAAAATTGTAAGTTGTAATGAAAGTTGCGATGATTGCGAATTATGTTATATGCAGGGTACTGGTGCTGAACACATTACAAGTGTGAAAACAGCAATTAAGGCACTGGAAGAGGTGCAACAGTACCGCCAGATCGGAAAGATTGGCACCTGTAGAAATGCCGTTGAGATCTGCAAAGCTATGATCGAGCGTGGGATTGACCAGGACAATATCGCAGAATACATAAAATTTGAGGATAACCTAGTGCAGAGAGGGTACGACCTCAAAAAGCTGATTGAGATGATGGAGGAGCATAAGCAGTACCGTCAGATCTGCACGGTGGAGGAATGTTTGCGGAATAAGGATTTCTTGGATTTCCTTGCGGACAAGATGAACCCGAACGATTTTGAAACATATTTGAGTATGTACAATTCATCTGGCGAGAAACAGGAGGATGAACGATGGGAAAATTGATTTATGCGAATAAATTAAAAGCGGATTTAGAAAAAGCAATTTCAAAGAATGAAGATATGGATTGCTTAGACTTTTTACGCGTTGCTTCTGTTACAGATGCCCAGCCGACCGCCTACGACCCGGACAAGGTTGTGCAGCAGTTGGAAGAGAAAACAGAATTGGCTTTTCAAAGATATATGAATTGCCCGAAAAATAGCCCGTGTTATCAAAGATACCAGGAACAGTATCTGCAAAGAAAGATGTGTTTGGAGATTGTAAAGGCAGGTGGAGCAGATGCGAAAACCGATTCCTAAATCTGTCAGAAAATTAGTGTACAAAAAGTACAACGGGCATTGTGCCTACTGTGGATGTGAAATACAAGAAAAAGGCTTTAATGTAGACCATTTACATTGCCTTAGAAACTATGAGTACACAGAGGATTTTACCGGTATCGATGTACATGACATTAGAAATCTTATGCCGTCTTGTGGCTCATGTAACCGTTATAAGGCAACAATGGATTTAGAGACATTCAGAAAGCAGTTGCAGAAGATACCTGACAGACTGAAAAGAGATGTTTGTACATACAATATCGCAGTCAGATTCGGTATGGTGCAGGAAAACAGAGAACCGATAAAGTTCTATTTTGAGAAAGTAGGTGAAACGGATGGCAATTAAACCGATTTTATTCAATACAGAAATGGTGAGGGCGATTCTAGACGGACGGAAGACCTGCACCAGGCGTATATGCAAAGATGCAAATGAGTATACCGTACCGGATATGGATTTTTACAATGCTGACAGGCGGACTTATGCAGTACATAACTTTGCTGATAAGGAACAGGTGGAACAGTTAAGTACAGCGGAGAGAACCTGTCCTATCTGTCCAGGCGATATCTTGTATGTACGGGAAACATGGGAACATTTTGATTGTTGTTGTTGCGAGGGAGACGAACATGGAAATTGTTACCAAGAACCACAACAGAACGTCTTGAATAAAAGCTATGGCTGTTATATGTACCGGGCAACAGATGAAATATATGGAGATGCAAGGTGGCACCCATCTATCCACATGCCGAAAGAAGCCGCTCGTATCTGGCTGAAAGTTACGGATGTAAGAGTGGAGCGGTTACGGGAGATTACACCAAAGGACTCTGAAAATGAAGGCGTTGGAAATCTTTTCTACGAAGATATAGGGTACAGTGAAAAAAATTATGGAACAGAAGTAGATCCAGAGTATGGAATTGCAAAGGAACAGTTTGCATGGCTGTGGGAATCAACAATCAAGAAATCTGACATTGACCGCTACGGATGGGATGCTAATCCGTGGGTGTGGGTTATCGAATTTGATCGGTGCGAAAAGCCGGAAGGAGTGTGAAATATGTCTAAAGCAGTATTGGTTATGGATACGCCGGAAACCTGTGAAAATTGCGCTTGCAAATATCCCAGTTATAAAGATGATGCTCTTTACGACTGCTCAATTACAGGGAAGACGATTCCAATAAATGGTGGGCGCTACAAAAATAGACCTAAATGGTGTCCGCTCCGTGAACTGCCGGAGAAAATGGATTGCTTTGCGGAAGCAATTAAGAACGATTGTTACGATGGAACGGAATACGAGCATGAGTATTTAGATGGAAAGAGTGATGGCTGGAATGCCTGCTTGGATGAAATCTTAAAGGAGTGTGATGCAGATGGAACACATTGATTACACCGCCCTGTACGAGCAGAATGAGGACTTTAAACGGTACGTTGACCGCTACTGCGTGAAGCACAGAATCAGCGTCGCAGAAGCCTTACAGCACTATCTGGTGCAGGCAGCAGGACGTGTGTATAAGGAGCAGGCAGAAACGATAGTTAGATTAAACCAAGAAAGGAGCCGAGACTCTGGACAGAGTGAAGCATATGCGGTCTCATTGAAAAAATGAAAAAATTAAAATGTGAGATTTACAGAGATTCAATGCAGAACTATAAGAAATATGCCATACCTCCGGCACAGCTTATCATTGCCGATGTTCCGTATAATGTCGGAAAGAATTTCTACGGAAGTAACCCTATGTGGTACAACGGTGGGGATAACAAGAACGGAGAAAGCAAGCTGGCAGGTAAGGCGGCATTTAATTCCGATTTCAACTTTAATCTGTATGAGTATTTCCATTTCTGCTCAAAGATGCTGAAAAAGGACGATAAAAAGACCGTTAATCGTGGCAGAAGTAGTGACAGCCCTTGCATGATTGTGTTCTGTTCGTTCGAGCAGATGCCTACGCTGATTGATGCTGCTTATAAACATGGATTTATCCATTACATACCGCTTGTATTTGTGAAAAATTATAGTCCGCAGGTGCTTAAGGCAAATATGCGTGTGGTTGGTGCTACTGAATATGCTCTTGTGTTCTACCGTGACAAGCTGCCGAAGTTCCGGAACGGTGCAAAGGTTGACGAGGACGGAAAGACGATCCGTGGCACTGGGAAAATGATTTTTAACTGGTTCACATGGGAGAAAGACGGAAAAGACATTCCGAAGATTCACCCGGCACAGAAGCCTGTTGCTGTTCTGAAAAAGTTGATTGAAATTTTTACCGACCCCGGTGACGTAGTGATTGATCCTTGCTGTGGCAGCGGTAGTACCTTAAGAGCAGCCGCAGAGATCGGGAGAAGTGCATTCGGATTTGAGATTGACCGCAACTTCTATCAGAGAGCAAAGAATGAGATGATTGTCTTTGAAAGAGATAATCAGATTAGTTTTGAGGATATTCCGGGGGTGATGCCGTAATGGATTTTGGATATTACAACATGGATTGCATGGATGGAATGAAAGAGTTCCCGGATGATTACTTTGACCTTGCGATTGTGGATCCACCGTATGGTTTACATGAGCATGGTGGCAAAAATAGGAATACATTTGTTAAGCAGAAAAATGGAACAAAAACATATGTAAAGGACGGTCAGTACGAAAACAGAGGGTGGGACAATGAGCCCCCCTCTAGGGAATACTTCAAGGAATTATTTCGGGTATCCCAAAATCAGATTATATGGGGATGCAATTACTTTGATTTTACTTTGGCTGGCGGTCTTATCGTATGGGATAAATGCAATGATGGTTCTGACCAGTCGGATGCAGAGGTGGCATTCTGCAGTCTGACTAAAAGGATAGACATATTCCGGTATATGTGGCGTGGAATGTTCCAGGGGAAGTCCATTACTGAAGGAACTATTCAGCAGGGGAATAAGGCGTTGAACGAAAAGCGTATCCACCCTACACAAAAACCAGTGGCACTATATGAATGGCTTCTGAACCGTTATGCAAAGCCCGGAGACATTATCTTGGACACTCATGTAGGCAGTGCCAGCAGCTTGATAGCCTGCTACAGAACCAACCATTCATATGTTGGCTTTGAACTGGACAAGCATTATTATGATTTATCCAAAAAGAGATTAGATGCAGAAATGGCACAAATGCGATTATCTGATTTTATGCCGGAGGTGATGCCATGAAAAATAACATTATCATTGACTGCTTTGCCGGTGGCGGCGGAGCAAGCGTAGGAAGTGAAATAGTAACTCAAAATTTGAGTTAAGAAGTGAAAAATTTAATTAAAAATTTGAGTTTCTATTTGAGTTCCACTCAACATTAGTTAACTTAGGACAGAACAGAGGAGTGGTGAAGATGGCTACTATAAAACAAGCATTTAATAAAAGAATTTGGGGATGTGCAGAAAAATATAAGCCGACATACCAGATAAGCTATATGGAAAACAAAGACATGGCGGAAACAGAATTTACAGTTAACTCTGCATCAACAGCAGAAAATGAATTGCAAGATTTTTGGAATGATTTTTGCAAGGATAATGGACTGAAAAAGAATTCTGTAGTTGCCGTTGTATGTGTTGGCTAACTTAGAATTTGGCAAAGGAGCGGAATATGGAAAAAATAAAAGTAAGTGAC